>RCMY010002688.1_pt1 | contig 16015 bp, 11 predicted proteins | sample 2041341 | NCBI WGS metagenome assembly RCMY01 (sample SAMN09708234, study PRJNA481090) | Marine sediment metagenome, whole genome shotgun sequencing project. | reverse complement strand
TAGATGGGATCGTGTCTTTCAACGAATATTTTCAAATTTTAAAAGCAACACATCTTCAAATCAGTACATTGATGCATTTCGTTATTGCTTCATTGATACACGACCATGAACCTGCTGCGTTTCATTCCCATAAAACTGACTTTATTATTGGTCTTGGGAATTCTTTTGGGCTGGTATTTGGAGCCGAATGTTATACTACCCGTAACTTTTACTTGCCTATTTATAACGCTTCTCGGATTCCTTTTTTATAGGGATAAGTGCGGAACCTCATTTACCACACACGTAAAAAACTCAATCCTATTTGGGATGTTGGTTGCCCTCACAACCATTTCCATTGGAACATTGGCCGTGTCATTGACCCAACCGAAAAATCAGCCGGACCATTACTCCCACAAAGCTTTTTCGGGAAACCGCCTTTGGAAGATCAAGATTCACGAAGTTCTCAAATCGTCAGCATTTTCGGATCGCTATGTCGCCAAGGCACATGCCTTGGAAAACGAAAAAACATCGGGAAAGCTGCTGCTGAGCCTTCCTTCGGATGCCGAGACGGAGAAGTTCGACGTAGACGATGTGCTAATCGTTTACACCGAGCTTTCAGAGATAAATGCACCATTGAATCCACATCAATTCGACTATCGAAATTATATGAACGGCTTGGGCATCACCCATCAGATGCGGTTAAAAGCAGACAATTTTTTCACGATACAAAATCCTGAACGGACTCTTTATGGGATGGCTGCCTCGTTTCGCACTCAAATTATCGTCAACTTGAAAACCTCCAATTTCGGAAAAGAAGAATTGGGAATCATTCAGGCCCTGTTACTGGGCCAACGCAGCGAAATTTCGACAGAAACTTACGACAACTACAAAAATGCGGGCGCGGTTCATATTCTTGCGGTATCCGGACTACATATTGGCATTATTCTACTGTTGTTGCAATTTGTGTTACGACCCTTGGAACGTCTTCCCAAGGGAAAAACCATAAAATTGGTCTTGATCGTTGGCCTACTTTGGGGTTTCGCCTTCTTGGCAGGGCTATCGGCATCCGTCGTTCGGGCAGTTACTATGTTTTCGTTCGTGGCCTACGCACTTTATCTCAAGCGGCCGGGCAACACTTTCAATATCTTGGCGCTCTCGATGTTCGCCATTCTCTTGGCCATAGATCCGATGCTGTTGTTTCAGGTGGGCTTTCAAATGAGCTATGTCGCGGTATTCGCCATTGTGTGGATTTATCCCCTGCTTCAACGGCTCTGGAATCCGAAAAACAAAATTATCCGCTATTTCTGGCAGTTGTTTTCGGTCAGTATCGCTGCTCAACTTGGAGTGCTACCCATCAGTCTCTTCTATTTTCACCAGTTTCCGGGACTTTTCTTTATCTCGAACCTTTTGATTGTTCCGGCATTGGGGCTAATTCTTGGCATAGGCATCTTGGTCATTCTTTTAGCCCTTCTCAATCGCTTGCCCGATGTTTTGGTCACGGCCTATGACACCTTGATCCGATGTATGAACGGTATTATCGGCTGGGTCGCCCAACAGGAATCTTTTGTTTTTAAAAACATTTCCTTTGATGCCATGCAACTCATCTTGGCATATATCATCCTAACTTGCGCAGTATTTTTCTTTTCAAAACCAAACTTTAAAAAAGCACTCGCACTATCAGTGGCCGTAATCGGTTTTCAATGCTGGCTTTTTCAAACATCATATCAAACCCGTCAAGAAGAATCGCTATTCGTAGCCCATCAGACACGAAACTCAATGCTTATACATCAAACCGGAAATCATCTATCCACCGCAGCCCAAGACAATCAAAGACTTGAACGTTTGATTACAGCGTATCGAATTGCTGAAAGAATCGCATCCGTAGAACATCTGCCTTTAAAGAACAGCTATCAATGGCGCGGTAAAAGCTTGTTTATTGTCGATAGTTTAGGTATTTATCCAAAGAACAAACTCAAAACGGATTATGTTTTGTTGACCGGGTCACCTAAACTGAACTTAGAACGTTTGATGGACTCCATCCGTCCGAAGAACATTATTGCAGACGGCAGCAATTACAAAAGTTATATTGAACGTTGGAGGGAAACCTGCGTGAAAAACGAGGTGCCATTTCATTATACGGGTGAATTAGGGGCATACTATTTCAAATCCGGGTATTAGTGGACCTTACCCATAAGCCGTTTGATAAATGGCGAAGCCAGAAGCACTAGAATGCCTGCCCCCAACGCATATTTAGCAATCAATTCGAACCCATCGGTATACACCTCCAAAGTTTCAAAACCGCCAACATTCTTATCGGTACTCTCGATGGCCAATTGTTTGCCGATAAAACCGACCACTTGAAAAGCAAAAGCGACCGCCAAAAACCACACGCCCATCATAAATGCGACGATACGTTTGGGCGACAAATCGGTAATCTTCGAAAGACCTACGGGAGACATAAAGAGCTCGCCCAAGGAAATTAAAAAATACATCAATAGAAGATATGCGAAAGGTACAAGACCATCGGCGTTGGCACTCGCACCGCTGAGTGCTAAAACATAAAAGCTGATACCAGCGAAAACCAGTCCCAAGCCGAATTTATAAGGTGTTCTCGGATTTAAATTTCTTTTACTCAAATAAGTCCACATCATCGAGATGGGAATGGCCAAAATTATGATCCACATCGAATTCAACGAGTTCGTTTGCGCCGCCGACAGTAAGGTAAGTTCGACGTTTCTTGAGGCAAAAAGAGTGATTACGCTTCCTGAAAGTTCGTGAAACCCCCAAAAAATAGTCATGAAAAATGTAATCAAGATGGCAACAAACAGTTTTTTACGCTCATCTAAAGTGGCTTTGTACATAATGTAACCTAGATAAACTAGTATGGCAACACCAATTAACTTAAAGATGATATTCACAATATTTTGGTCGCCAAAGAAGGTGCCTTCCGCTCCTAAAGACTTATATGCGGAAAGCAAGTACGCAATCAATGGTGCCGATGCAACAGTTAAAATAGGCACCAGTACGCCCTGCCTAATGCCGAATACCTTTTTGTCTATCGCACCATTCGCCGGAGGCAACCCCCTATCTCCAAAAACATTCTTTTTAATACCGCTCCAAAAGAAAATAAGACCGATCAACATACCAATGCCGGCTAGACCAAACCCATAATGCCATCCGTATTCATAGGCCAACCAACCGCATAAAAGGGGAGCGATCCATCCTCCTATATTTATTCCCATATAAAAAATGGTAAATCCCGAATCTTTCTTAGGATCGCCATGAGGGTATAGGGTTCCTACAAACGTAGAGATATTGGGTTTAAAAAAACCATTGCCTACGATAATCAAAGCAAGTGCCAAAAAGAACGCCACATTGTTCTCGATGGCCAGCACGAAATGCCCTATCGACATAAGAATTCCGCCTAAGAAGATAGAGTTTCGCATTCCCAGAATCTGATCTGAAATACGCCCTCCAATAACCGTAGAGGCATAGACCAACGAGCCGTAAGAGGCATAGACCGCCGCAGTGGCAAAATCTCGCTCCACCAAGGATTCAAAAATCACATTGATCATGTAGAGCGTCAACAAGGCCCGCATGCCGTAGAAGCTGAATCGCTCCCATAATTCGGCAAAAAACAGATAGAAAAGACCTTTAGGATGGCCGAACATCTGAGGTTGTTCCGTGAACTCGTTTTTGGTTTCCATAAAATCTAAAGTTTGGTTCTCAAAGGTTTTCGGTAATAAATCGGGTCATTTTATTGAACAGGTGCACGCGCGTCATACCCCCATAGATACCGTGGTTCTTATCGGGGTAAATCGCCCAATCAAAGGGCTTATTGGCTTGTACGAGAGCTTCGATCATTCGCATGGAATGCTGTACGTGTACATTGTCGTCACCGGAACCGTGAATCAGCAAGTAGTTGCCCTTTAGCAGTTCGGGATAATTGAAGGGCGAATTATCATCATACCCACTAGGATTCTCCTCGGGGGTACGCATAAAACGCTCGGTGTAAATTGTATCGTAAAACCGCCATGAAGTGACCGGAGCGACGGCTATGGCCGTCTCAAAGACATCATTTCCCTTTAAAAGCGAATTGGTCGACATGTGGCCGCCATAACTCCAACCCCAGATTCCCGTGCGCTCTTCATCGATATAAGAAAGTTCGCTAAGCTTTTCTGCGGCAGCAATCTGATCTTCGGTCTCGTATTTTACTAGGTTCAAATAGGTCACTTTCTTAAAATCACGGCCCTTGAAACCTGTGCCCCTACCATCGACACAAGCAATGACATAACCCTTGTCGGCCATTACCTCGTGCCAATAATCGCGATCGTTGAACCATTGGTTGGCGACGCTCTGCGAACCGGGACCACTGTATTGGTACATCAGCAATGGATATTTTTTAGATTCATCAAAATCCGGCGGCTTGATCATATACATGTTCAGGGCATTACCGTTGATGTCGATCGTAGAGAATTCCTTGGGCTGGAATTGGTAACCCTTCAACTTCGTAAGCAGCGCGGCGTTGTTCTTGATTTCCTTGAGCTGCTTTCCGTTCAAAGCCTTGTGCAAGGTATACACCGGCGGTGTTGTAGCACTGGAAAAGGTGTTGATAAAATAGGTGAAATCGGCACTGAAATCCGCCGAATTGGTGCCTTCTTCGGCCGCGAGGGCTTTTTTATTTTTTCCACCGCTTTCGATACTGTAAACGCCACGGTTGATGGAACCGTTCTCGGTGGACTGATAGTAAACTTTGTCCTCATTTTGATCATAGCCAAAATAACGGGTCACCTCCCAAGGCCCTTTGGTAATCTGGTTCATCAGTTTGCCGGCTTGATCGTAGAGGTAAATATGGTTATAGCCATCCTTTTCGCTCGTCCAGATAAAACTGTCGTCGGCCAAAAATGTTAGGTCGTCGGTAACATCGACATAAGCATCGTCTTTTTCCTCGTGCAAAAGCGAGACCGAGTTGTCCTTTGCATTCACCGCATGTAATTTCAAATCGTTCTGGTGACGGTTCAGCGTTTGTACGCTCAGTTGATCGGCATTGTTCATCCATTGTATTCGAGGGATGTAATACGGATTCCCCAAGTCCACCTTTGATGTATTTTTTGAGGCTAGATCGAAAAAATGCAAGGTAACCGCGGAATTATCCTCTCCCGCTTTTGGATATTTAAATATTTCTTGGGATGGATACAGGTCCTCGCCATATACATCCATAGAAAATTCGGGCACATTAGTCTCGTCGAAGCGAAGAAAGGCAATTTTTGTACCATCGGAATTCCATTGGAAAGCGCGCACAAAGGCAAACTCCTCTTCGTAGACCCAATCCGTTATGCCGTTAATAACCTCGTTCTTAACCCCGTCAGTAGTAATCTGATCGGTTTTTGTAGATGCGATATCGAAAAGAAACAGGTTGTTTTCTGAGACGTACGCTACTTTTTTCCCGTCAGGGGATAATGCGGGTTCACGTATTTTGGCTTCCGAAATACGGGTCAGTTCCTTCGTACTGACATCATACACATAAAAAACGCCCAAGGTAGAATGCCTGAAAATGGATTCCACCTCCGTGGCTAAAAGGATTTTCGATGCATCATCGTTAAATTCGTAGGAAGAAAAATATTCGATTTCCGGCAAATTGGCGGAGCTTACAACGCTACCCACCTTCTCTAAAGTGGCATAATCATATTTGTCGATGGTGGTGGTATTGGACGCTCTATCGAAGTTCAAGACGGTATATTGCTTTCCGTTTTTTAAGGAACGTAGAGCGTCAAGTCCTTCAGTACGAAAGCTGCCGCTGTAAATTTCTTCTACGGTAAACGGTTTCTTTTGGGCCCAGGTCGCGGTCAAGAAACCGACCATTAAAAACAAGAACAGTACTGATTTTTTCATAGAATGTTAAAAATAGATTAAATCGTTCAAGTTTAGTGATATTTTGACAAATAAATGAATTTTCTGGTCAAAAAGGATTAACCCATTTCTTCCGTAATATAAACTTCGACGGCCTTATGGGCGTAATCCTTATATTTACCTTCCGAAACCGATCGTTATGACCAAGCCCATTGAGGGATTCTCGAAACTGACCAAGGAAGAAAAACTGGATTGGATCACCGCCAATTACACCGATGACCCCGAAGCTGCCAAGAAATTGCTGAAACGCTACTGGAATTCAGATATAGCGGTACAACAATTGCACGACGAATTCATAGAAAATACCCTAACCAATTATTATCTGCCCTTCGGCATAGCCCCTAATTTTTTGATTAACGGACAATTATATGCCATCCCCATGACCATTGAGGAAAGTTCCGTAGTGGCGGCCGCTAGTAAAGCCGCAAAGTTCTGGTTGAAACGCGGTGGATTCAAGACCAAGGTGCTAGGTACCGAAAAAATCGGGCAGGTGCACTTTGTTTATCAAGGGCATCCTGAAAAATTACAGGCTTTTTTTAAGGAAATCAAGCCAAAACTATATTCGGATGCCACTTCCATTACTAAAAATATGGAAAAGCGCGGTGGTGGTATTACCAATATCGAATTGCGGGATAAGAGGGATATCCTTGAAAACTATTATCAGCTGCATTGCACTTTCGAGACCTTGGATGCCATGGGCGCCAATTTCATCAACTCCTGTTTAGAGCAGTTTGCTACGACCCTAAAGATGGGAGCGCAGAATTTTGTGGCTTTTTCCGGTGAGGAAAAAAATATCGAGGTGGTCATGGCCATTCTCTCCAACTATGTGCCAAACTGTTTGGTACGTGCCGAGGTCAGTTGCCCTATCGACCAACTAAAGGTCGGTGGAAAGATATCATCCGAAGATTTTGCCAAAAAAATGATTAGGGCCGTTGATATTGCCAAAGTAGAACCCTATCGTGCCGTTACCCACAATAAAGGTATCATGAACGGTATCGATGCCGTAGTGCTCGCCACCGGCAACGATTTTAGGGCAGTGGAAGCGGGAATCCATGCCTATGCCGCCAAAGATGGAAGCTATACCAGTCTTACCCACGCCAAAATTGAGGATGACATTTTCCGGTTTTGGATCGAAGTGCCGTTGGCCCTTGGTACCGTTGGCGGATTGACCAGCCTACACCCCTTGGTAAAATTGGCTTTAGAAATCCTAGGCAAACCTTCTTCCGAGGAACTGATGCAAATCGTAGCCGTGGCCGGACTGGCACAGAACTTCGCGGCAGTTCGCTCTCTATTGACTACAGGCATTCAAGAAGGGCATATGAAAATGCACCTGTTGAACATTCTCAACCAATTGGGGGCAACGGAAGGGGAAAAAATTACATTGATCGATCACTTCAAGAAAAATGCGGCGACACATAGTGCCGTGGTGACGGCTTTTGAAGCGTTAAGGGAAGGATAGATGACAAAATCCTTCTACAGCAACGGAAAATTACTGATAACAGGGGAATACACCGTGTTGGATGGTGCTTTGAGCTTAGCCGTGCCGACCCGTTATGGACAATCGTTATATGTTAAAGAAATCGAATCCTTGCAATTGCAATGGACAAGTCGGGATGAAAAAGGAAATGCCTGGTTTGAAGGGATATTCGATGTATTGATGCCCGAACAAACATCTAAGGAGCAAAGCTCTTTTTCTCCCAGGGCCGACCACATTTCGGCGGGGTTCAACGACCACGCTCAGAACAAGTTTCGAGAGACGGCAGCAATTAGCGAAACACTCTCAAATATTTTACGGGAAGCCCAAAAGTTAAATCCAGATTTTCTTCTGGAAGCTAAGGGATACGCAGTGGAAACCAAGCTAACTTTTCCGCGGGATTGGGGTCTTGGCTCCTCCTCAACTTTAATTAATAACATTGCTCAATGGGCCGAAGTCGACCCCTTCGAACTATTGTGGAATGCTTTTTCGGGAAGTGGGTATGACATTGCCTGTGCACATAACAATCATCCTATATTGTATAGCGTAAAGGCTGGAAAACCAACCGTTACGGAGGCCGATTTCAATCCGCCGTTTCAAGACAAGCTGTACTTCATTCATCTAAATAAAAAACAGAACAGCAGGGAGGGTATCGCCTCTTACCGAATGAAAAACTTTGACAAAACCCAGCTTATAGCACATATATCCGGAATTACAAGAAAAACCGTTTCCTGTAAAAATCTTCCGGAATTTGAATCCCTGATAACGGAACATGAAACCTTGCTTTCCCAAATACTTGAAATACCCCCGGTCAAGGAGTCGTTGTTCCCCGATTTTAGGGGAGCCATCAAAAGTTTAGGTGCCTGGGGCGGGGATTTTGTTTTGGCGACTGGAGATGACACTACGCCTACGTATTTTAAGGAACTGGGTTATGGTACGGTGCTGACGTATTCGGAGATGGTCTTAGAACCGAGGGGCTAGAAATATCAGGATTCCTGCTGGCTAAAATGAAAATCAATTGGAAGGCACTCTCTGGGCAACAAAAACTAAACCTGAAAGATTTGGGAACAGGCCAGACCTTTCAGGTTTTATATCTTTCTAAAATGGACTTCGTCGGAAGCAATATGGGTATAAAAAAACGAAGCTTGACAGTTTCTACGAACGTGCCAGCCTAATAAAATACCGCCCGATTATCCTCGATTTCCGAAGCATTCTTAAGGGCGTTGTACACTGCGGTGTTCACTTGCGCCTCACGAGTAGCTTTCACCGAACTGGCATAGGTGCTGTAGTTATCCAGCTTCGGAGCCGGGATCTTCTTGGTAACCGTAATCTTAAAAATACCTGTATTTCCCTCGATCAGTTCAGAGGTATCGCCTTGTTTCATGGCAAATGCCGCACCAACAACGGCAGGCTCGGAGCCTGAACCAGGAATAGTTGGCGATTTCACGCTCAACGCCGAGGCCGTAGAGGCACTTACATTATTGTCTTTAGCGATATCTTCGATGGATTTTCCCTTGTTCGCGGAAATAATCTGTGCCGCCTTGCGTTCTTTCCTGATTTTAGGAAGTACCGTTGCCGATGCATCTTCTACTGACATCAGCCCCTCGTCATATTTCTTGGTCAACTGGGCCACTGCATAGCCGCTATTTAAATCGAAACGTTTGATGTCGCCAATTTTGGTGTCATCGTTAAAGGCCCATTGTACGATGCTTCGTTGTGAGGATAGTCCCGGCAGATTTTCATCGGTTGCCTTGATCTTGTTTACCGGGCGTACGGTAAATTTTTTATCCTTGGCCATGTCAGAAAATGCTTTGTCGGATGAAATCGATTCCATCTCGAACTGGGTGGCATCGGTAAACAATTTGTTTATAGTGCCTTCGGATGGCTCGATTTCACGAGCCAAATTGGCTATCTGTACAATATCGCGCTTATCGTCAACCTTAATAATATGAAAACCGAAACTGGTCTCTACCATTCCGATGGTTCCTACCGGATTTTGGAAGGCGAAATCATTGAATTCGGGCACCATTCTTCCTTCCTGAAAATAACCTAAATCACCTCCGTTGGGTGCAGAGGGTCCGTCGGAATTATCCCTAGCCAGTTCAACAAATTGGGCATCCTTTTTTCGGGCTTCCCTCAAAAGGCGCTTGGCTTCGGCTTCCGCTTCTTCCTTGGTTCGGGTTACCTCAGGATTCGCCCTTTCAGCGCCCTCGTATCCAATTAAAATGTGGCTTGCCTTAACGGAGCCGTCGGTCTTTCTATCCATCATTTTAGAGATCGCAAAGAAATCTCCATCGCGATAAGGTCCAAATATCTCACCGACCTGTAAAGACATCAAGGTATCGGCAAATTTAGTCGGCAGTTGATTTTTCTCCTTGTATATGGTATCCAATTTAATATCGGAATTTCGATCTAGAAAGGCCGCCATATCGGTAGTATTTCGAAAACCGGCCAAGGTGTCGTTTGTGTCGGTTCGGTCGTTGTACTCGAGTCTATCGTCCATTACTGTGGCAAGTTCAGTCTTTACCGCATTCTCGTCTTCGGCAGAAGGCTTTTCTTCAAAGTACACGAATTGTATGTCACGGGCGGCTTCCTGCTTAAAGTCCTCCTTATGCGCATCGATATAACTTCGAATCTCGCTTTTGGAAACGGTAATCGAGCTATCGGGAATCGAAGTAAAAGGTACGCGTACATATTTAATATCCATCTTATCATTGGCCAGACGATAATCGAGCTCCCCTTCTTTCAAAGTAGCACCGACCCCGGCCTTTATAAGATTAAAATAAGCCTGTTGTTTGGCACTTTGAATGATGGATGCTTCATTCTGCAACCAAAAATTGTACTGCGCGGGCTCATTAGCCTTAATATCGGCAATAAAGGACCGAAACTTATTAGGGTCAAAGATCCCGTTCTCGTTCTGAAATTGGGGGTTTTCTGAATATCCGGGAATCGTACCAATGTAGTTCATGATCTGATCCTGTTCGATATTCAAGCCTAAATGCGCGAGTTGCTGTTCCATAATGGTATTGCGAACCTCTTGGTCCCAGACCTGGTTCACGGTTTGCATAGTAGATGCGTTCGGGCCTAAATTTCTGGAGGCAATATCTACCTTTTCGCGAAAGGCATCGATGGACATCTCTTCTCCGTTAATTTCGGCGATGCTAGATCCTACCTTGCCCCCACCCAGATCACTACTGGTAAAGACACCGGAAATCACAAACGCGAATAACGCCAGTCCGATGATTAATATCAGAATTGTCGTTTGTTTTCTTATACTCTCTAAAATAGCCATTTATGGTTTTTTTGAAATCAGTTTGCAAAATTAGGGTTTTCTTTTGAATTAGTAAAGGCTTTGCGTCGAACGCATTTCGCTGAACGCTATAAAATAGTGGTTGGCCTAACGTAAAGCGTATTGCGAATGGCGCTTCACTCCTTCTCAACAATCCGCAGCGTTACCAAATCAATTTTGGTGCTGGAAACTTCAAGTATCGTGAACTGAAATTTTTCGATAAATATTTCAGAATCCTGTTCGGGTATCTGGCCCCCTTCATTCACGATAAGTCCGCCCAGGGTCTCATATTCATCGCTTTCGGGCAGTTCGAATTTATAGGCTTCGTTCAGATAATCAACTTCGAGCCTTGCAGAAAGCTTGTAGGTACTCTCATCGATTTGTTCCTCGATAAGGTCCGTAGAGTCATGTTCGTCCTCGATTTCCCCGAAAAGTTCCTCTACGATATCTTCTACGGTCATCAGGCCCGAAGTGCCCCCATATTCGTCCAACACCACCGCAATACTTTTTCTTTTTTTGGTGAGAATGTTCAGGATATCCTGAATCAGCATGGTCTCTGGAACGAACTCCACCGGCAATAGAATACTTTTAATGGTCTTCGGTTTTTTGAACAGTTCGTAAGAATGCACATATCCGATAACGTTGTCGATGGTTTCCTCATAGATCGGAATTTTTGACAATCCTGTCTCGGTGAACAGTTTCGCCAGGTTTTTTGGGGTTTCATGGATTTCCACCGCACTGATTTCGGTTCTTGGCACCATAACCTCCCTAGCCTTAACGGCCGAAAACTCCAATGCTTTCTGAAAGATCTGTATTTCGGAATCCACCTCATCTTCCTCTTCTACGGTCTCCATCTGTTCGGTGATGTAATCACCCAGCTCTATTTTACTAAAGGAAAGTTGCACCTCGTCGCCATCGGTCTTAAAAAAGGTCTTCAAGATAAAATCGGATATCCATATAATGAAATCCGAGATGCCCGAAAACACCAAATAGAAGAGATAGGCTGGGATGGCCAACAATTTCAAAAGCGTGTTCGAATAGATCTGAAAGAGCACTTTGGGCAAAAATTCGGCGGTAAACAGGATAATGAGAGTAGAAATAATCGTCTGGGCCAAAAGACTAAAATCGGTCAGCAACAGATGCAGGAAGCGGTTCGATACCGGCAGCATGCTATGAAACCACCGCATCAACAGGTCACCCATAAAAAGACCATAGATGACCAGGGCGATATTGTTACCGATAAGCATGGTGGCAATAAACTTCGAAGGTTTTTTGGTCAATCGTGTAAGCACCTTGGCCAAAAAGCCTTCCTGCTTTTTCTCTATTTCGATATGGATTTTATTGGCGGAAATAAAAGCGATTTCCATGCCGGAGAAAAAAGCCGAAAAAAGTAGGGAAAGAACGATTATTAGGATGGTCGCTTCCAAGATCAACGTTCGTTATCACGTTTGCGCTGTTCGAACTTCCTCCGGTAATTTCTACGGAAGAAAAACATACCGATGGATACTACCGCAAAAAATACGAACAGGTAGGCACTCTGTCGGTCAATATTCCAATCCGTAAAGATTCGATAAAGCGAGAAAACGAACACCGCTAGGTAAAGATATTCGGTATACCTTAATATTTTGATCATTTCGATTCTTCTTTTATACTCATCAGCCCGGTGGTTTTATGGGCACTAAAATAATAAGGATCTTTTTTGAAATCCATACCGGTTCCGAACATCACGGAGCCATCTTCAGGATTGGTATACTTGAATTTTTCTTGGGTAAAAACCCAATCGTTTTCCTGATCCCAAAACACTTGTGTTGTTTCCATGATTTTACCATCATGGGTCTCTATAACAACATTGCCCTGCAAATCTATCACATTCGTAGCGGAATAAATAATGCCATAATCGGCCTTTATGATACTTTTTTGGCCATCGTCATTGAAAAAATCGATCACAAGTCCGTTCGGAAAGGTTTGATAGGGAAACTCCAAGTTAGTGTAATCCTCCCTTAAGGGGCTTTTTAATACCGCTATTACCTTCGTGGAGGTTGAATCTTCACTCTCCAATTCGGTTTTCGCCTCGGTATAGGTAAGGATAAAATCTTCAGCTATACCCATCGGATAGACCATAGGCACCTTTTCTTCTCCCGACCTTTTATACGTATCGGAACATGAAAAAAAAAGTATTGCCATGACCGAGGCCATGGCAATACTTTTAAAGTGATATCTGTTCGAAGAGGGCATCTTATAAATTCGGTACCGTGACGCTACCGCCCACCCAGCAATCGAAGGTGATTTTCTTACCGGCCATACCCGAATTGAATATATCGGTCTTAGACGGTGCCTTCGCAGAATAACTGGCTGCAGACTGGCTGGCGTTCGAGCTTAGGGCAGGATCTACACGGCCCGCCTGACGAGCCATATCCGCCGCTTTCCAGTACAACGAACGCTTCTCGAACGGAGTACTACCGCAATCATTGGCACTGGTCGCATACAAGTTGGCGATCAACAAATAAGCTTTGCCGTTTGCCGCATCGGCCTTAATGGCCTGTTGTGCATAATTTCGGGCCTGAGACTTACTCGTTTTGCGCAAAATGGTAGCAATTTTGTACAGAATATTAGATTTCTTGTAACCATCGTTCTCCAAATCTACTGCCTTATTAAAATCAGCTAACGAACCCTTACTATCACCCGCTTTTTGCTTTAGCAATCCACCATACATGTATGCTTGGGCTGAAGGTTCCAAAGCCAATTGGGCCTCAAACAGTTTTCGGAACAAGGGATCGTCGGTACATTCTTTGCTGAACATTCTACCTACGGCCCGCTTTACCCATTTGACATCTCCTTTTTTCGATTCAAAGCCTCTCTCATATAATGGGATAAGGTTATCACAATCGGCCAAGGCGCCCAATTTTGAATCGACACTCCCGGCAATCTTACCGTAGGATTCCGAATTGGTAGTGGCAATCTTCAAGGATCTTTTCTCTTTTGAAGTTATGGTACCCGTGGAATCTTTAGGAAGCAATTGTGTAATGACATCCGTAAGCTTCTTGTTCTCTTCCTCTATTTTTTCGGTAACGTTATCATAAACATCGAAGACCTCCTGTAATTCTTTGCTCCCGCCTTTATGGAGATCTACCAAACTGGAAAAATAAAGATACAGAGCTCTTGGGTTCTTAAAATTTTTGGGATCTTCGTCAAAGGCTTTTTGAAGCATGTCATAGATTTCGGTATCAGAGCCCATTTTATTCTCATACATGAGCAAGGCCTTATCAATACCGATAACTGCAGGAGTATACTTTTCTGGGAAATACTCGGCACTGTTATCGTACAATGCCACTAAATCCTTAATAAATCCGTCCTTTTCAGCACCTGAGGATTTTTCGATCTTGTCCTTTAAAATCCGCTCACCATAAATAAAGTTCGCCCTGTTGATATCGGGACATTGATCATACACCGTTTTCCACGGCGTATAGGCCGCTTCGTAATTTTTGACTTTTGCATGCTCAACATAGATGGAAAGGTTGGTCATACATTCTTGGTTTTGGGCCTGTGCATTGCCTAAACCCATAGCGCCCAAAAAAAGCATCGCAGTGACGTAGATCTTAGTTTTCATTTTTTCTATTTTTTTTCGTGTTTTAAAGTTTGCTCCGATAGTAATCGAAAGCTAATTGTTCCGAGGGGGTCAATGTACTAAATTTTTGCTAAGAGAACCATAGGAAATTTAAAAATTGACCATTTAAAGATAATATTTATCCTTATATCGATCACAATCCTGTCAATTTATGAGCAACATTACCAAAAATCGACCTTAAAATAATTTTAATTAATCTTCCTCTTTTGAAACCATTGGTCGTTCAGCGACAAGCCAATATTGACTTTAAAATAACTCTCTTCGATAAGATCGGCAGCGGAAGTTCCCCTTCTCCCCAATTCGAAACCTAGGTTAAGATTAGAAAGGCCGTTGCCGAGAGGTAGACCTAGTCCAAAAGTTATGCCAAGATTTTTAATATCCTTATTATTGACGACCATTCCCGTTTTAGCATAACGTAATCCCGCACGGTAGGTCATCCTTTTAAAGTAGCTTTCAAAAGAGTTTCGGTCGGGCGTGTAAAACCCGCCCAAGGCGATGGTACTGGCATCATCATATACCAGGTTATCGATTTCCAGGAATTCGTTCGAAAGATCGCCCAGTTTCTGAAAGCTGTATTCGACCCCTAAAAACCATTTCATATTCCTACCGTAACCAACGCCCAAAGTCGTGGTAGTCGGTATCTTAACTCCGGTATCCTTAAGACCCGATGCCGCGAGGTTTACGTCAATGAGCTCAATGTCTTGATCTGTGGCCAAAGAAAAAGAACCGATCTGCCTTGTGTTACGAGCGGAAAGATTTGCCTGGGTATTGACCCGTAACGAAGTGAACAGGGTATGATTTTTATCGATTGCCGGGGTATAGTCCAAGGCGTAATTTAGGTCAAAGCCGTTTATCCTAGACTGCCTTTTATCCTTTGCGCCGAACTGGACATTCTCAGTACTCTGTATCCTTTCACTATCGATGGTTCCGAAATTGTAATTGACGGTCACCCCGAAACTCAAATCTTTTAAGAACTCATATCCAACAGAAGCATAGACCTTGTTGAGACCACCTTCGCCAGAATATTCGTTCAGTATTCTTGAGCCCTCAGCACCACTTAAATTCTCAAAATTATAGCCGACAGAGGTGTAGGGCCTTATCCCGAAGCCGATACCTAAACCTTTTTTAAGGGATAACCCCAACGCAAGATAATCTAAATTGGTAACCGCACTGCTCTGCTCTTCGGCAAAACTTTTAAAACGCAGCATTTTATGCGAAACGCCGGCCGTGTAGGTGGTAATGCCGAAATTGTCCCTGAGCTGAACCCCTAGTCTACTATAGGCAGCCGGGTTGTTCATGTTGATATGAATGCTATCGGCGTACACACCTATACCGCCCATCATCTGATTTTCTACCGTACTGGATTCCCTGACATCTCCGAGACCAAAATAGGAATATGGGGAAATCGAACCGTCTTGAGCGTACATGCCCGATAGGGCGAGACACGCGATGACAAAACCTATTTTTCTGATCATTTAATCACTTTGGTTTTAACCTGCCAGCCCTGCCTTTCCAAAAGTGGGAGGCAGACTGATTTCCAGAATTCCTTTTTTACCGGAATTACACCCCATTTTCGGAGGTATTTATGCTTTTAATGCTTGTTGAATTCCAACAAATAGTTTAATCCTTCCAGGAGAAATTTGGAATCCGCAAATATGGTATTTTTTAGCCGCTTTGACAAAAATTGGGCATCGCCGCCTGTTAAAATAACTGTTAAATCTGTAAAGCGTGATCGGTA
>RCMY010002955.1_pt1 | contig 16020 bp, 10 predicted proteins | sample 2041341 | NCBI WGS metagenome assembly RCMY01 (sample SAMN09708234, study PRJNA481090) | Marine sediment metagenome, whole genome shotgun sequencing project. | reverse complement strand
AGCGATGGCGATGCCTAGGGCTACGAATTCAAGGGTTTTGACATCCAAAACCTGTGCCTCTTTGGCGGCCTTGGACAGCGCGCCAAAGCCTTTGGCCACTTCGGGGATTGTGCGGTTCATCACCCGCAACTGATCCCGCATATCCGCGTTTTTGGTTTTCCAGTCCATTCATTACTCCTGTCATACTGTTGGCAAGAGGGGTCGCATGGCGCGCAGGTTGGTGCCTTGATTCACATCAAGGTTTTTGCGCAATCAGCATCAGGTTGTTGGCGGGCATGGGTTCGCTTTGAACCGCAAGCCCGTTTGCGGCGATTTGTGCCGTGACCCAATGCAGGTCTTTATAGCCAATCGCCGGGTCGCGCGCCCGCAAATCGGCGTCAAACAGCGCGTCGCCGGGGCTGGTCGTGCTGCCATCGCGCAAAAACGGGCCATAGACCAGCAGCCTACCGTTCGGGGCCAACGCTGCGCTGCATTCATGCAGAATGGTCAAAGCGGCAGGGGTGGATATCAGATGCAGGACATTGACCATCAGGATCAGGGATTGCCCTGCGTGGGCCTGCGCCCAACCCGGTTTTGCGCCGTCCAACACGATGGGGGGCAACAGGTTCGGCGCCGGGGCAAACTGCGCCCAAGCCGTTATGGAGGCAAGGTTTTCAGGATCAAGATCCGAGGCTTGCCATGTCAGGCCCGGATGCGCCTTTGCAAAATGGATGATTTGCTGGCCGCTGCCGCTGGCGATTTCCAAGGCGCGTCCCGTGCTGGGCGCATATTGCTGCAAGGCGTGCAATAGGCGCAAGGTTACGCTCGGCAGCAGGGGCGGTTCGGCGGGCGGGGTCGGTCATGCAAAGCGGTGGGGCGAAAGGCTGGCGATGACACCCGCGTCAATCACGCTGTCCGCGTCTGTCAGCAGATCAGCGGCAAGCTGCGATGCGGCGGGGGCGGATTGAAAGCCGTACCCCCCTTGCCCCGCCAACCAAAAGAAGCCCGGTGCATGACGGTCAAACCCGATCACCGGCACGCGGTCGGGGGAAAACGTACGCAAACCCGCCCAATTGGCCAACATTCGGGTGACAGGCTCGGTCACCATTTCCTCATAGCGCGCAAGCCCTTCGGCCAGCACCATGTCATCGGCATATGCATCATGCGGGGTGGTCAGATGCTCCTCGGCAGGTGAGACGATCAGCGCGCCCGCGTCGGGTTTGGAATACCATGTCTCGCCCGCGCCAAACATCATCGGCCAGCGGCTGACATCATGGCCGCCGGGGGCCGGGATCCGCGCCATGGACCGGCGCAAAGGCGTAAAACCCAAAGGGGCGACCCCTGCCATTTTGGCCACCACATCGGCCCAAGCCCCTGACGCATTTATCAAAACCCGCGCGGTATGGCTGCCTTGTGGCGTGGTCACCCGCCAGCCGCCACTTTCACGCGCAATCGCCGTCACAGGGGCTTTGGCTACAATCTCGGCGCCTTGGCTGCGCGCCTGCCGGGCAAAACCTTGCAGCAAAAGATCGGTATCAATGTCCCAAGCATGGTTGGCCAAGGCGCAATGGGCCACAGTGTCAGGGTTCAGGATCGGGACAATGTCGCGGGCCTGATCAAAGGCGATGGGCACAAGGTCCATGCTAGCCGCATCCGCCTCAAACTGCGCGACCTCGTCCGCCTTGCCGATAATCATCATCCCACGCGGGCTTAATACCCCTGCTGCACTGTGGAAATAGTCACCCGATGCCATGGACAGTGCCACCACCGGCCCCAACCCATAGCGCGGTTCATACAAGGCCGCCGATCGCCCCGAGGCGTGATGCGCCAGCGCAGATTCAGCCTCTAACAGCAAAACGGTGCCGGACCCCGCCAAGCGTGCCGCACAAGACACCCCGGCAATCCCACCGCCGATGATCAAAAAGTCAAAGTCCATATCAGCCCAAACCCAAATCGCCTGAAACACAAAACCGCCAAACATGTCCCCACGCCCAGCGCTTTCTTTTTCTGTTCAAAAATATCCTCGGGGGGAAGGGTTTGCCTTGTGGCAAACCCTGTTGGGGGGCAGACAGCCCCCCAGCCTTGTTACAAAGCCCGTCCCTTACTTGGGGAGTTCGACCGTGATCCCTTCGACATAGAAGTTCATGCCCAACAAATCGCCGTCTGGTGCGGTCTGACCTTCGGTCAACCAGACAGAGCCGTCTTGCTTGTTGATCGGGCCGGTAAAGGGGTGCAGCGTGCCGGCCGCGATATCATCGCGTACTTTTTCCGCAGCGGCCTTTACATCGGCTGGAACGGCTTCTGTGATCTCTCCGATTTCAACTTCGCCGCCTGCAATGCCTGCCCAGATATCGGACTGCTCATAAGTGCCTTCGAGCAGCGCCTTGATACGTTCGATGTAATAAGGGGCCCAGTTGTCGATAATCGATGACACGCGCGGGCTGGGCTTGTAGGCCGCCATATCTGAGGCCTGACCAAAGCCGACCACGCCCGGTGTTTTGGCAGCTTCGGCCAAAGGTGCGGTGGAATCGGTATGGGCGGCAATCACGTCGACGCCTTGTTCGATCATTGCCTTGGCCGCGTCCGCCTCTTTCGCCGGATCAAACCATGTCAGCGCCCAGATGACCGACAATTCGACCGCAGGGTTTACCTTTTTGGCAGCGAGGTAATAGGCATTGATGCCCATAACAACTTCGGGGATCGGGAAAGAGCCGATATAGCCGATTTTGTTGGATTTCGTCATCATGCCAGCCATTGTGCCCTGCACGGCGCGGCCTTCATAAAAACGCGCGTTATAAGTGGACACGTTGGCCGAGTCGCGCTTGAAGCCAGTGGCATGTTCAAACTTCACATCGGGGAACTTGGCGGCGACAGCATTGGTCGCATCCATATAGCCAAAGGATGTTGTGAAAATGATATTGCAGCCTCCCAGTGCCATCTGTGTCAGCACGCGCTCGGCATCGGCCCCTTCTGGCACGTTCTCTTGGAATGTGCTGGCATCAACCTTGTCGCCAAATTCTTCGATCACGGCCAGACGGCCTTGGTCATGCTGATAGGTGTAGCCGCCATCGCCGACGGGGCCAACATAGACAAAGCACGCCTTAACCTTGTCCATCCCTGCAGCCTGCGCGCTGCTCACGCCGCCACCAAACACAAGGCCAAAGCCCAAAGCTGCGGTGGTCATCAAAGTTCTACGGTTCATTATCGTCTCCCGGTTGGATGGGCCATTTTTGGCCCGGTTAGGTTTGGCCCCCCATTAGCGGGCGGCATGGAAATTCTGGCCCAAGGCCGCGGGGGCGTTCATAGAGGCGCGCCCTTTGCCCGACGACATGATAACCAACACGACGATGGTTATCAGATAGGGCGACATCGACAAGTACTCGACGGGTATCCGGGCGCCCGCAGCCTGAAGATTAAGCTGCAACACCGAAATTCCGCCAAAAAGATAGGCCCCAAGCAACACGCGCCACGGTTTCCAGCTGGCAAAAACCACAATCGCCAGCGCGATCCAGCCGGCCCCTGCGGTGATTCCATCGGTCCATTGTGGCACCCGCACAAGGCTAAGGTAGGCGCCGCCCAGCCCCGCCATCGCGCCGCCAAACAAAATCGCCAGAATGCGAATGCGCGTTACCTTATAGCCAAGCGCATGGGCCGCATCGTGGTTTTCGCCCACTGCGCGCAAAATCAACCCCATGCGGCTGAACTTTAGCACTGCCCAAACGGCGGCGATAATGGCGATGGACAGATAGACCATCGGGTCATGGCTGAACAAAATCCGCCCCAGTACGGGGATATCGGTCAAAGGCCCAAACGGCACTTGCCCGGTCAAGGGTGGCTTGATGCCCACATACCCTTGGCCCATCAAGCTGGACAGCCCTAGCCCGAACAACGTCAGCGCCAACCCCGTGGCGACCTGATTGGCCTGCAACACCTGCGTCAGCACCGCAAAGACCAGCGACAATGCCGCCGCCCCCACGGCACCGCCGATAAACCCAAAAACCGGGCTGCCGGTTTGCACGGCACTGATAAAGCCGCAAATCGCGCCCATAATCATCATCCCCTCAACCCCGAGGTTCAGAACACCGGCCTTTTCGACCACCAATTCGCCAATCGCCGCCAGCATGATCGGGACGGATGCCACCATAAGTGACGCCACCAGAACCGCCGGATTGATACCGCCAAAATCCATCACGCCGCCCTCCCTTTCAAAAACCTGATCCGATAGTTGGACAGCAAATCCACCGCCAACAGGAAAAACAACAGCATGCCCTGAAACGCCTGAATCGCAGCCGAGGGCAGCCCAAGGTTGGTCGAGGCCATCTCGCCGCCCACATAGGTCAGCGCCATGACGAGGCCTGCAAGCAATATGCCCAGCGGGTTCAACCGGCCCAAAAACGCCACGATAATGGCAGTGAAGCCATAGCCAGACGCGAAATCAATGCTGATTTGCCCGGCAGGCCCTGTCACTTCAAACATCCCCGCAAGCCCTGCCAGCGCCCCCGAAATGCCCATGCACATCACCACCAAACGGGTGGGTTGGACGCCCGCAAACCGCGCCGCTCGTGGCGCTTGCCCGGCCAGCTTTATCTGAAATCCAAGGATATGGCGTTGCAGCAAAACATAAGCTGCGATCACCGCGATAAATGCCGCAACCACACCCCAATGCATCCCGGTCCCAGAGATCAATTCCACATTGCGCGCCGCCGGATAACTGGAAAAATTGCGGCTGCCCGGAAACCCCATGCCTTGCGGATTGCGCAAAAACCCGGTTGCCGCCTTGGACAGAATGGTCTGCGCCACATAGACGAGCATTAGTGACACCAAAATCTCATTGGTGTTGAACCGCGTTTTCAAAATCGCCGGGATCATCGCCCAAAGCCAACCGCCAAAGGCCCCGGCTATAATCATCACTGGAAAAATCCAGCGGGACTCAGTAGGAAACACCGCCAAACCCACGCCGGCGCCGAAAATCGCGCCAATGATATACTGCCCTTCGGCCCCGATGTTCCAGATGCCTGCCCGAAACCCTAGTGACAGCCCGACCGCGATCAAGATCAGCGGTCCGGCTTTGACCAGCAATTGCCCGCGCAGATAAAAGGCAAACTCGCCAAACAGCGGGTCCCAGAAAATCGTGCGAATGGCCACAATGGGGTCTTTGCCCAACAGCGCAAACAACGCGCCGCCTGCGATCATGGTCAGGATTACCGCCAATATCGGCGTGGCATAGGTCCAAAACTGCGACGGTGACGGGCGCTTTTCAAGAATAAACATTTGCCACCGCCAACCCGCTGCCTGATTTCATCTTGGTCCAAATACCTAAACCAACGCTGCCGCAGTCCCGACCGTGCAAGGCTAACAGAGTCCTATCTGCAATGGGCCTATCCATGACGAGCCACCTCCATACCGTGCGCGCCGCCCATCATCAGGCCTATTTCATCCACCGTCAGCCCTTCGGTCGGGCGTGTCTCGGTCAAGCGCCCTTCGTTCAAGGCTGCAAAGCGGTCGGACACCTCCAGCAGATCATCCAGATCCTGGCTGATCACGACCACGGCGGCCCCGTCTTGTGCGCGGTTCAAAATCTCTTGCCGGATAAAGGCGGCGGCGGCGGCGTCGACGCCCCATGTCGGTTGGTTGATGATGACCACCTCGGGGGCTTGGCTCAACTCTCGCCCGATCAGGAATTTCTGCAAATTCCCGCCCGAAAGCGCGCGGGCTGCGACCCAAGTGCCGGGGGTGCGCACGTCGTATTGGGCGACCACCTCCTCGGCCCAGACCTTGGTTTTGGGCCAGTCGATAAACCCTTTGCGGGTCAGAGATTTTCGCACCGCGCCCGACAACAAGGCGTTTTCCACAAGGCTCATATCCGGGGCAGCGGCATGGCCCAAACGGTCCTCGGGGGCGGCGACAAAACCCATCGCGCGCCGCGCATTCGGGGGGGTGTCGCCGATTGGCGCGCCAAAGCATTTCACCATCTCGGGCGCAGACCGCAATTCCCCCGACAAGGCCAACAGCAGCTCATCTTGTCCATTGCCAGCCACGCCTGCGATGCCCAGCACCTCGCCACGCTGCACGGAAAAGTTGATATCTTTCAAAGATGTACCAAATTGAATCGGCGAGTCTGCGTTCAGTCCCGACACCTCTAGGGCCGCGTGGGCATCGCCCCAATCCTTGCGGGCTGCGCGCGCAGGCGGGGTCAGCACCGCCCCCACCATCATTTCCGCCATCTCGCGGGCCTGTACATCGCGCGGGGTACATGTGCCGACCACACGACCGCGCCGCAAGATCGTTGCCTCATCACATAGGCTGCGGATTTCCTCCAGCTTGTGGCTGATATACAAAATCGCAGTCCCCTCAGCCGAGAGTTGGCGCAGGGTTTGGAACAAGATTTCCACCTCTTGCGGGGTCAGCACGCTGGTAGGTTCGTCCATGATCAAAAGCTTGGGGTCTTGCAGCAAACAGCGCACAATTTCCACCCGCTGGCGTTCACCTGCCGACAAATCCCCAACCCGGCGCGTGGGATCCAAAGGCAGGCCGTATTCGGTTGAAACCGCGCGAATTTTTTCGGCCAGCAGGCGCAAGGGCGGTGGGTTTTCCATCCCCAGCGCCACGTTTTCCGCAACATTCAACGCCTCAAACAGGCTGAAATGCTGGAACACCATCGCAACGCCTGCAGTGCGCGCCGCACTGGGCCGCAAAGGCGCATAGGGTTGGCCGTGCAGCAGCATCTTGCCGCTGTCGGGTTTGACCAGCCCGTAAATCATCTTGACCATGGTCGATTTGCCCGCGCCGTTTTCACCCAAGAGCGCGTGGATTTCGCCTTTGGAGATGGTAAAAGACACATCCGCATTGGCAACCACGCCGGGATAGGCCTTGGTAACACCGTCTATGCGCAACAGTTCTGAGGTCATACTGTGGCCTTTTCTTGGGATTCAAGGGACGCGGGGCGCAAAATCTGGGCGGCAACCCCGATGGCGATCGCGTGGGGGTGTTTACCAAGGCTGGGGTCGCCAATCGGGCAGGTGATGCGGGCAATGCTTGGCGCGTTGTGGCCAAGCGCTGCAAGACGGCTGCGAAACCGCGCCCATTTGGTTTTGGACCCGATCAGCCCACATTGGGCAAAGCCGTGGGTCAAGGCGGCATGGCACAGCGCCAAATCCAGCGTGTGGGAATAGGTCAGGATCAGATGTTCGGCGTTGTGCGGGGCATGTGGCATCAGGCGGGCCGGGTCGGCCGCAGGCAGCATGGCCACGCCATCCGGGATAGCGTCAGGAAATCGGTCGGCAGCCACATCAACCCAAGTGATGGCCAAATCGGGCAAGGCGGCCAGCGTGTGCACCAGCGCGCGGCCCACATGCCCCGCCCCCCAAACCCACAAGGGGCGGGTGGGTTTTGCAATCGGTTCCACCATCCAGCCTTGCACAAGGCAAGGGTCTGGCGCGCGTCCTTGGCCGCGTCCTTGTGCCAACAGGCGCGACACGGCCAGTGGCATCGGCGTGCCGTCCACCGGCATAAGCATCGGCGTACCGCCTACGGGGCGGGCAAAAATCTCCGTTTCCGGCAGGTTCTGCGCATCAAACACTTCGGTCAGCAAGGTCACCACGCCGCCGCAGCATTGGCCAAGGCTAGGCCCCAACGCCTCACGCGTTAATTGCTGTTTGGCCCCCGCGGCAAGCATTTCGCGCGCGCGCGCGGCTGCCTGAAACTCCAGCGCACCGCCACCGATCGTTCCCGATTGGCCTTGCGGCCAGACCAGCATCGCGGCCCCCACCTCTCGCGGCGAAGACCCTGCAACGGCGGCGATCACCACCCGTGCGATGGGACCGTGGGCGGTGATGGCCGCGCGGACCGCGCCCAGATCAAACATAGCCTTGCCTTTGCACAGCCGCCAAAATCCGTTCCGGCGTGGCAGGGGCATCGAGTGCGGGATAAACAGTCCCATCGCCACAAGCCGCCACTGCATCTGACAAGGCCATCAGCGCCGATATCCCCAGCATAAGGGGCGGCTCACCCACGGCTTTGGATTTGCCCACCGTCGCCTCGGGGTTGTCGCGGCCCCACAAGGCTACGTTGAACACGGGTGGACGGTCTGAACAGGCCGGGATTTTATAGGTGCTGGGCGCATGGGTGCGCAACGCGCCTTTATCGTCCCAAACCAACTCCTCCATCGTCAACCAGCCAGCACCTTGCACATAGGCGCCTTCGATCTGGCCAATGTCCAAGGCAGGGTTCAAGCTGGCGCCGGTGTCATGCAACAGATCAGCGCGCAGGATGCGGTTTTCGCCGGTCAGTGTGTCGATCACCACTTCGGTCACCGCCGCCCCATAGGCGAAATAGAGGAAAGGCCTGCCTCGGCCCGCGGCGCGGTCCCAAGTGATCTTGGGGGTAGCATAGAACCCGGTCGCGGACAGCGATATGCGTCCCATATAGGCAAGGCTCGCCGCCTCGGCAAAGCTGTAACTGGCACCGCCTATCGTCACACGCCCGCCTGCAAACTGCACATTGGCCGCCTGCGCCTGGTGCTTTTCAGCCAAAAATGCCGCCATCCGGTCGCGGATGGTGACACAAGCCACCTGTGTGGCCATGCCATTCAGGTCTGACCCCGAAGACGCCGCTGTGGCACTGGTATTGGGCACCTTGGCCGTGTCGGTCGCGGTGATCTTTACCAAACCCAAGCCCACCCCAAACACCCCCGCCGCCACCTGCGCCACCTTTTGAAACAGGCCTTGCCCCATTTCGGTGCCACCGTGGTTCAAATGGATCGACCCGTCTTGATAGACATGCACCAAAGCGCCGGCCTGGTTCAAATGTGTCAGGGTAAAGGAAATCCCGAACTTCACCGGCGTCAGCGCGATCCCGCGTTTCAACAATGGGCTGCTTGCATTCCACGCGGCAATCGCCGCCCGTCGGGTGGCGTATTCAGTATTTTCCTCTAACGCTGCAACAATCCGGTCGCCAATAAAATCCTCAACGGGCATGTGGAACGGCGTGGTCTGCACCCCGCTCGCCACAGGTAAATCCCGGCCCTCTGACGTGCCGACCGCCCCACGAGACGCCAAATCCCCGTCACCCTTTTTCTGTTCAAAAATATCCTCGGGGGGCTGTGGGGCCGCGGACAGCCCCTTCACAGCCGGTTCACCCATCGCGTCATAAAAATTCATGCGCCGCACATCCAGCGGATCAAGCCCCAGATCAAAGGCGATATGATCCATCACCCGCTCAATTCCGATCATGCCTTGCGGCCCGCCAAAGCCGCGAAAGGCGGTGGCGCTTTGGGTGTTGGTGCGCAAACGGTGGCTTTCAATCCGCACATCGGTCAAATGATAGCAATTGTCAGCATGCAGCATCGCACGGTCGGCCACGGGGATCGACAGATCCAGCGCCCAACCGCAGCGAAACAGATGGGTGAATTCCACCCCGACAACCCGGCCCTGATCATCAAACCCGGCGCGGTAACGGATGCGCAGGTCGTGGCGCTTGCCAGTGATCATCATATCATCATCGCGGTCATAGCGCATTTTGCACGGGCGGCCGGTATCTTGCGCTGCAATCGCGCAGGCAATCGCCAACGCGTTGCCTTGGCTTTCCTTGCCACCGAACCCACCGCCCATCCGCCGGGTTTCCACCCGCACGCCGTGCATAGGGACATGCAGCGCATGGGCAACTTTGTGCTGAATTTCGGTCGGGTGCTGGGTCGAGGAATGGATCAGCATATCGCCGCCTTCTTGCGGGATGGCGGCGGCGACTTGGCCTTCTAGGTAGAAATGCTCTTGGCCGCCAACCTCCATCTCGCCTGTCACCACGCGGGGTGCGCTTGCAAGGGCTGCGTTCGCATCGCCTTTGGTCCAGACAACCGGGCCGTTTTCAAACCGGGTATTGGCGGCCAGCGCGTCATCGACCGTCAGGATCGCAGGCAAGGGCGCGTAGTCTATTTTAGCAAGCCGTGCCGCTTTGCGGGCGGCCAGATGGCTGGTGGCCACGACCAAAAACACCGGCTGGCCGATGTAATGCACGCGGCCCATGGCCAGCAGCGGCTCATCATGGGCGGAGGGCGAGCAATCGGGCATAGGGTCAAAGTCCGTCGCCGAATAGACGCGCTCCACGCCGGGGGCGGCGCGCACGGCTGACAGGTCTAGTGCCGTGATGTCGCCATGGGCGAGCGTTGACAGGCCAAAGGCCAGATGCAGCGCGCCTGTGGGCAAGGGGATGTCATCGACATAGCGCGCCGATCCCGTCACATGCAAAGGGGCGGCATCATGGGGAAGGGGGGTGCCAATGCTCATGCGCTGACCCCCATGACATCGACCGGGGTGCCTTCAAGATCGTGGAAATAGCGGATCAGCATATTGCCCGCGGTTTGGCTGCGGTACTGCGCGCTGGCGCGCATATCGCTGAGGGGGGTAAAGTCGCGGGCCATCGCTGTGCGGGCCTTGTGGACGGTGTCCAAAGTCCAAGGCTGGCCCAGCAAGGCCGCCTCAGCCCCCGCGCTGCGTTTTGGGGTGCCTGCCATGCCGCCAAAGGCGATGCGGGCGGCGGTGACGGTGCCGTTTTCGACGGTGACGTTGAACCCGCCACAGACGGCCGAGATATCTTGGTCAAAGCGTTTGGAGAGTTTGTAGCAGCGCAGCGCGGGGGCATGGGTGGGAAAGCTTACAGCTTCGACAAATTCGCCGGGCAGGCGGTCTTGTTTGCCGTAGTCCAGAAAGAAATCCTCAATCGCTATTTCGCGGCGGGTGTTGCCCATCCGCAGGTGCAAGGTTGCGCCCAAAGCGATCAGCGCAGGCGGGGCGTCACCGATGGGTGAACCGTTGGCGATATTGCCGCCAATGGTGGCCGCGTTGCGGATTTGGTCGCTGGCATAGCGGCGCAGAAGTTCGGCAAAGGAGGGCAGGGTTGGGGCCACGGCAGCCATAAGGGCGTTGATGGTCACAGCCGCGCCGACCCGCAAGGAGGTATCGGTTTTGTGGATGGTTTTGAGGTCGGCGATGCCGCCGAGGAAGGCCACTTGGCCCAGGTCGCGCAACTGTTTGGTGACCCAAAGGCCTATATCGGTGGCGCCTGCGATCAGGGTCGCATCAGGGTTCGCGGCGTACCATGTCGCGAGTTGGTCAGTGGTGGTCGGGCGGTAGGCGCCGGGGGGCTGACTGTTCCCCCCCGACACTTCTAAAGAGCCGGGGGGCTTTCCGCCCCCCGGACCCCCCGAGGATATTTGTGAACAGAAAAAGGCGGGGTCGGCGTTGTGGGTGAGCCAATCTGGGATCGGGGCGGATGCGGCAGCCTCGGCTGCGCGGATGATAGGGGCGTAGCCGGTGCAGCGGCACAGGTTGCCTGCCAGCACGGTGTCATGGTCTTTGCGGCCAACTGTGTGGGCGGCGACCATTGAGACAACAAAGCCGGGCGTGCAAAAGCCGCATTGCGAGCCATGATGGGTGACCATCGCAGTTTGCACAGGGTGGGGTGTGCCATCGGGGGCGGTCAGCCCTTCGACGGTGTGGACCGATTTGCCGTGCAGTTGCGGCAAGAACAAGATGCAGGCATTCAGCGCGCGTGGCCCACCCTCGTCCGTCACCATCACAGTACAAGCACCGCAATCGCCTTCGTTACAGCCTTCTTTGGTGCCGGTCAGGGCGCGTTCCTCACGCAGCCAATCCAGCAAGGTTTGCGTCGGCGGCACATCGACGAGGCAAACTGGCGTTCCGTTCAGGTGAAACGCTATCTTGGTCATGTGAATATCCGCCGCGGTCTTTGCGTATTGGGTTGATGCGTGCCCGCCCGATGCGGCGTAAAGCAGGCCACGCGCCCTTTGTATTTTTCTATCAAGACCATGCCCTGACAAAATAGCAAACAGAATTTTGCATGATTCTACGCTAAGTCCTATCGGTTTTGATTGAAAATGGCATTGCATCTTGGATAATCGCGATTCTGGGTGCTTATACAAAAGCATCGCAAAGCTGCAGGCCAGCCTTTCCCTGCCTTGCGCGGTGGTCTAGGAACGATTGTATGTCTGCACCCCGATTCATCCATCTGCGCACCCACACGGAATACTCTTTGCTAGAGGGGGCCGTGCCGTTGCAATCGCTTATTGCACTGTGTGTCGAACACAAGATGCCTGCGGTTGCAGTGACCGATAGCAATAACATGTTTGGCGCGCTGGAGTTTTCGACCTATGCGGCGGGGGCGGGGTTGCAGCCGATCATCGGGTGCCAGATCGCCGTAGCTTACGATCCGTCGCAACCGGGGGAAAAGCCGCGCAACCCGGCATCCATTGTGCTGCTGGCACAAAATCAGGCCGGCTATATGAACCTGATGAAGCTGAACACTTGCCTGTATGTGGGTACTGCGGAGCAGTTGCCGCAGGTGAGTTTGGCACAACTAGAGGCGCATTCTGAGGGGCTGATTTGCCTGACAGGCGGGGCCGACGGGCCGGTGGGCAAGCTGCTGCAATCGGCGCAACTGCCCAAAGCGCGGGCATTGATGGAACGGTTGGCGGCGGCATTTGACGCGCGGCTGTATGTGGAGTTGCAGCGCCATCCCGGCGCAGGCGGGCGGCTGACAGAGGCCGAGCAAGCGACCGAACGCGGGTTTATTGAGATGGCCTATGCGCTGGCGCTGCCTTTGGTGGCGACCAATGATGTCTATTTTCCCAAGGCCAAAATGTATGAGGCGCATGACGCGCTGATTTGCATTGGCGAAGGCGCCTATGTGGACCAGCAGCAACCTCGCAGACGCCTGACCCCCCAGCACTATTTCAAGTCCGAGGCGGAGATGGCGACCTTGTTCGCTGACCTGCCCGAAGCGTTGGAAAACACGGTTGAGATTGCGCGGCGTTGTGCCTTCAAGGTTGCCAAACACGCGCCGATCTTGCCGAAGTTTGCTGATGATGAGGTGAATGAACTTCGCCGCCAAGCCAATGCGGGTTTGCAGGCGCGATTGGCCGTTATTCCCCATGCGGTGAGCGTGGAGGAGTACCAAGCGCGGCTGGATTTTGAGCTGGATATCATAATCGGGATGCAGTTTCCGGGCTATTTCCTGATCGTGGCCGACTTTATCAAATGGGCCAAGGATCAGGGCATCCCTGTAGGGCCGGGCCGAGGGTCGGGCGCGGGGTCGTTGGTGGCCTATGCACTGACCATCACCGATTTGGACCCGCTGCGCTATTCCTTGCTGTTTGAGCGGTTTTTGAACCCCGAACGTGTGTCGATGCCCGACTTTGACATCGACTTTTGCATGGATCGCCGCGAGGAGGTGATCCAATATGTGCAGACCAAATACGGGCGCGACCGGGTGGGGCAGATCATCACCTTTGGTGCGCTGTTGTCCAAGGCCGCGATCCGCGATGTAGGCCGGGTTTTGCAGATGTCGTATATGCAGGTGGACCGCCTGTCGAAAATGATCCCGGTGGAAGGGGTCAAACCTGTGTCGATCACCAAGGCACTGGCAGATGAGCCGCGCTTGCGCGAGGCTGCCAAGGAAGAAGTGGTGGCGCGTCTGCTGGATTATGGCCAGCAGGTCGAAGGCTTGCTGCGCAACGCATCGACCCACGCGGCGGGGGTGGTGATTGGCGACCGGCCTTTGGATGAATTGGTGCCACTGTACCAAGACCCGAAATCCGACATGCCCGCGACCCAGTTCAATATGAAATGGGTGGAGGCGGCAGGGCTGGTCAAGTTTGACTTTTTGGGTTTGAAAACCCTGACGGTCATTCAGTCGGCGCTCGATTTGTTGCGCATGCGGGGGGTGGATCTGGATATCGCCATGATCCCCTTGGATGACGAAAAGACCTATCAACTCTATGCCGCGGCCAAAACCGTGGCGGTGTTTCAGGTGGAATCCAGCGGCATGATGGACGCGCTGCGGCGCATGAAGCCCACTTGTATTGAGGATATCGTGGCGCTGGTGGCGCTGTACCGCCCCGGCCCGATGGAAAACATCCCCACCTATTGCGAGGTGAAAAACGGCCTGAAAGAGATCACGTCCGTTCACCCGACGATTGACCATCTGCTGGCCGAAACCCAAGGGATTATCGTTTACCAAGAACAGGTTATGCAGATCGCGCAGGTTATGGGCGGCTATAGCCTTGGCGGGGCCGACCTGTTGCGCCGGGCGATGGGTAAAAAGATCGCCGCTGAAATGGCCAAGGAACGGCCAAAGTTTATTGAAGGCGCCAAGGCGACCCATAATGTTGATGCCAAAAAGGCGGGCGAGGTGTTCGACCTGCTGGAAAAGTTTGCCAACTACGGGTTCAACAAATCGCACGCGGCGGCCTATGCGGTGGTCAGCTATCAAACGGGGTATTTGAAGGCGAATTACCCGGTTGAATTTATGGCCGGCGTGATGAACTGCGATATGCACCTGACCGACAAGCTGGCGGTGTATAAACGTGAGGTGGACAAGCTGGGGATTGCCACGATTGCCCCGTCTGTCAATGCATCCTTGGCCACGTTCACAGTGCGGGACGGCGCGCTGGTCTATGCGCTGGGTGCGTTGAAAAACGTGGGCGTTGAGGCGATGAAGATGATCGTTGCGGGCCGCGAGACGGACCAAGGCGAAAAGCCCTATGCGACCTTGTTTGACCTTGCCCGCCGGGTGGATCTGAAGCGGGTGGGCAAGCGGCCTTTGGAAATGCTGGCGCGGGCGGGGGCGTTTGATTGCCTTGATCCCAACCGCGCACGCGTGTTTGACGCGCTGGACGGGCTTGCCGCCTATTCTGCCGCGATCCATGAGGCGAAAACCTCGAACCAAGTCAGCCTGTTTGGTGAGGCGGGCGAGGATGTGCCTGAACCCCGCATCGGGTCGCGCGATGATTGGTTGCCGGTGGAACGCCTGACCGAGGAACACAAGGCGATTGGCTTTTACCTCTCGGGCCATCCGCTGGATGATTATATGGCACCCCTGAAACGCAAGGGTGTATCGACGCTGGCCGAGATTACCGCACGGGCCGAAGGCGGCGCGATGGTGGCCAAAATCGCAGGGTCAGTTTCGTCGAAACAAGAACGTAAATCGGCACGGGGCAATCGGTTTGCCTTTGTGCAACTGTCTGATCCTACAGGCCTTTATGAGGTGACGGTGTTTTCCGACACGCTAGAGGCGGCGCGCGATGTGCTGGAACCCGGCATGAATGTGGTGCTGACGGTGGAGGCGACGCTGGAAGGCGAAACCTTGAAACTGCTGGCGCGTGCAGCACAACCGATTGATGCGGTCGCGGCCGAGGCGGGCGGATCATCTGTGCGCATCCATATCGACCGGGTAGAGGCGGCGGCGTCTGTTGCGGCGTTGCTGGCGCGCGTGGCCAAGGATGGCGGGCGCAACCGCGGGAGCGTTACGATTTGCGTGCCGGACCCCGCAACGGGCCAAGAGATTGATCTGGAATTGCCGTCGGATTATCCGGTCACGCCGCAGGTTAAAGGCGCGCTGAAGGCCATGGGCGGCGTGGTGATGATTGAGGAAATGTAGGGCGATTTAGCGCCCCAACACCCGGCCCGCGAACAGTTTTGCAAGGCTGATCGCCAGTACAATGCGCAGCACATGGTGCATCGTCACAAACACCACAGAAATTTGCAGGCTTAGGGCGATCAGGCTCATTTCCGTGATGCCACCGGGGGCAAAGGCCAAAAACACCGCCGAAAGCGGCAGGCCCACGGTCAGCTGCAACGCTTCGGCAAACAAGAATGCGATGGTCAAGGACGCGGCGGTGGAGATCAGCGAAAGCAGGCTGCCACGCCGCAAGGTGGCCGCCGCCATGCCTGCAAACCGCGCGCCAAGGCCGGTGCCGACCACAATCTGCGTCATGGCAATGGTCCAAGCAGGCGGCACAGCATCGGTTACACCTGCCAGGTGAAAGATGGCTGACGCGGCCAGTGGCCCGGTCATAATCGCTGCCGGAAAGCGCAAGGCGCGGCCCAGAAAATAGCCACCGATGGCCGCGACCAACAGCATGGCTATATCCCACGCTTCTAGCGGGTTGTCGGCGCCTGTCATGCCCCCCCCCGCCGATGACCCCACCGCATGACCCGTTAGAAAGGCAAAGACCACAGGCACAAAAAC
>RCMY010002829.1_pt1 | contig 16025 bp, 8 predicted proteins | sample 2041341 | NCBI WGS metagenome assembly RCMY01 (sample SAMN09708234, study PRJNA481090) | Marine sediment metagenome, whole genome shotgun sequencing project. | reverse complement strand
GATTATGTAGATGAGGATAGTGACAATGACACTATTCCCGATAGCATAGAAGGCCACGATCACGACCATGACGGTATCCCCGATGTCGTTTTGATCGGTTCCGATAAGGATAACGATGGTTTGGATGATGGCTACGAGCGCGACAGAACCATCGACCGCGATGTCAACGACGAAATCGATGATCCGCGCAATGACCTGCCCGATACCGATGGTGACGGTATATCCGATTACCGGGATACCGATGACGATGGCGACGGTATACCCACGATTGATGAGGATGCCAATAACGATGGTAACTATGCCAACGATGATAGTAATGGTAATGGCATTCCTGATTATTTGGAGCCCAACGCCCAAGAAGACGAAATCGATGTTTTTAACGTGATAACGCCTAACGGTGACGGCATACACGATGTGCTGACTATAAGAGAATTATCCCGATAACTCCATCCGAATTTATAACCGATGGGGCGTATTGGTCTACGGCACACAGGCCTATAACACTCGGGGCAATGTTTTCGAAGGGACTTCGGAAGGTCGGGTTACCGTAGACACTGACCGAAAACTGCCGGTAGGCACCTATTTCTACATCCTCGATTACAAAAACAATCTGGGCGAGAACAAAACACTTTCAGGTTACTTATACATTAACAGATAGCAAAAAAATGCATTTCCCAAATCATAACAAAAGCTATTACCGATACATACTTGCCCTATTCGCTGTAAGTATCCTTTCTTTTGGGGAAGGACTTTTTGCCCAGCAAGATGCGCAATATACCCAGTACATGTACAATACGGTAAGCGTGAACCCCGCCTATGCCGGTTCTCGCGGGCATATTAGTGCGGCCTTGCTCTACCGGGCGCAGTGGGTAGGTCTTGACGGCGCTCCGGAGACCCAAACCTTGAACGTGCATTCTCCCATAGGATACCAGGGAGTAGGCCTCGGCGCTTCGATCATAAGGGATAGGATCGGCCCGACGGCGGAAGATAATTTCGATGTCGATTTTTCCTATACCATATATACATCGAACGAAGGCCGATTGAGTTTTGGCCTTAAGGCAAGCCTGAATTTATTGGACATCCGTTTCTCGGAACTCAACCAGTTTACAACGGATCCCATTTTGGAAGAGGATGTTGACAACCGTTTTTCTCCGAACTTCGGTGCAGGTATCTATTACCATACCCAAAAGTTTTATGCGGGCCTGTCCGTTCCCCGGTTTTTGCAGACTTCCCATTTCGACGGCGAATCACTGTCCACGGCCAGGGAACAGATGAACTTCTATTTTATCACTGGCTATGTTTGGGATCTGAACCCCAATTTAAAGTTTAAGCCGACGCTATTGACCAAAGTAGTTCAGGGCGCCCCGCTGCAGGTCGACCTGTCTGCCAACTTTATGTTGAGCGAAAAATTCATTCTAGGTGCCGCCTACCGATGGGATGCCGCCGTAAGCGGTATGCTCGGATTCAACATCTCGAACAAGGTGTTGATCGGCATGGCCTACGATCGCGAGACTACCGAACTGGGTAGCGCAGTCTTTAACAACGGTTCTTTTGAGGTAATTTTCCGGTATGATTTTATATCTACCAAAGGCAACCTGAAATCACCACGATTCTTTTAGGATAATAGGTCTATCCGTTTAGAAATCCAAACATGACTTAGAAATGTAGATCCTGGTAGAAATGTAGATCCTGGTAGAAGATTCTACAGACAGGCATTGTCCAACATCTCCATATCCCCGGTTAAACGGATTTTGTTAACATTCGATAATCTGATTTTTTGAGGTTTTATCGATTAGTGCATATGGTAAAATCTTAAACAAGATAGGCAATCCCTTCCACTATTGTTCCCTACGCAACGTTAATCATCAGTTACACCACAGATAGTTGATTATAAGGGTAGTCAGCACTTAATATTATTTGGCCTATGCGCTTGTTTACCGACGCTTTGGCTAACACGCACAGCGCCAAATTTTAACAATAATTACCCGGGATTTTCGTTAAAATACCTAATTTAACCTACTTTGCTTATGGATGCCCAACCGAAAAGAAGCTCCCGTTATTTTGGTGATTGTTTTCGACATCTTCCTGTTCTGTTTTTACTGCTTTTCTTGGTTTTCGCGAACGCTATACAGGCACAGACCGATACCGACGGAGATACGGTCGAAGACGCCATTGACCTTGATGACGATAACGATGGTATTTTCGACAGTGTTGAAGGCTGCCAGACTACCGATATTTCCGGAACCATAGGTATAGGCAATCAAGTGATTGACGGTAGTAACTATCCGTTGATAGGTACCGATGTTACTTATGATGTGGTCAATCCCAACGGTATGAATATTTCCGGATACAATGCCGGGGAAAACGGTCACTCGATTATCATGGAGGCAGGTACGGGAGACTCTGGAAGCTTGACCGCATCCTATAGTACACCCATTTCGGGAGTAAAGTTCAAGCTTACCGATTTTGACCAGAGATCGGAATATACCATTGAGGTGTATGACGACACCAATACCTTGTACAATTTGGCAACCGAGGGTGTTACATTCGTTGGCTCACGTATTACACAGACCGGAAACTATTTTGAGGCGGATCCGGGCGATACGGATGGCGATGTACTTGCGGATGATGCTTTTGGGGCCATTTATTTCTATTTTTCAAGGGCCGTAAGCAGTATCAAGTTTACTTTCAACCATCCCGTAAATTCCTCGACCCGGTTTACACAGCCGGTCTATTGTATACAGGATACGGATAACGATGGTATTCCCGATTTTCACGATCTTGATTCTGATGATGATGGTATTCCCGATAACGTGGAGGCCCAGACCACGATAGGATATGACACTCCCAACGGAACGATCGATGCCAATGGGGTCGATACGGCCTATTCGGGTGGTCTGACACCGACAAATACCGATGGTCTCGACCAGCCCGATTATCTTGATACCGATTCTGACAACGAAGGCGGAAACGATACTGTAGAAGCGCAGTTAACGCTTCTAAATTCCGATACGGATAACGACGGTCTAGATGATGCCACCGATGCCACACCCGATTATTCCGATGTCGGGGGAACTATCGATAATCCGGTCACGGCACCAGTGCAGCTTCCGGATTTAGACGGTGATGCCACTTTTGGTGGCGATGTCGATTTTAGGGACGTTATCGATGACAGTCAAGATACCGACAACGACAACGTACCGGATTCCGTAGATCTTGACGACGATAATGATGGTATTTTAGATAGTAATGAAGCCCAAGAATGTATTGACGATGACTATTTTGAATGGGGATTTAACACTCCCGTTGGAAATTTAAGTAATGATTACGTTGAGAATCCTGCCATTACAAACTGGCTTATCTCTGCAACTTCAGATGTAGTTACCGGTAGTGGATTAAATAGTAGTTTGCCGACTTCGGAATTACAGATTTCAAACATAAACGCAACATCAGAATTTGAAGCTATTGCGCAAGAGGAGTATGTTGAAGTAGGATTTACTACCGCAAGTGGTTTGATACAGCCCGTAATTGAAAGCATGGGGCTTTATTGGTATAATAATGGCAGCGGAGACATAGGAAATTCTTATGATGCAGCAATTGCCATATCTAGTAATAACTTTGTAACATATAACCTATTAAATACGGATGTGCGAGTAAACTATCCAAGTGATGGGGTATCAGAATTTTTTGACTTGACCCAACTAGGAGTGCCATTTCAACTCCAGGAAAACACAACCTATACGATTAGAGTTTATCCCTATAATCAACAAAGTGATGGTAATGTGGCATACTCAGTTTTTGATGATTTTACAATTCAAGTATCTGCTTGTCAAGAAGTTGATACTGATAACGATAGTATTCCGAATCACTTGGACTCTGATAGTGACAATGACGGAATATTAGATGCAGTTGAGGCAGGCCATAATCAAGCTCATACCAATGGCGAGCTTTCAGGTCCTGTAGGTTTGGATGGTGTTCCCGATATTGTGCAAGTGAATCCTGATGGAGGATTCGTAAACTATACTTTGGCCGAAAGTCCAGCTGATGCAGATGCTATTTTTGATTTCTTGGACTTGGATGCCGACGGCGATGGTATTCCCGATAATACTGAGGCGCAGGTGACTATGGGATATATCCCTCAAAACCCTGATGATGCAGCAACTTATGAAATTAATAAGGGAGTCAATTCTGCATATCTAGGGGGTCTGGCACCCGTCAATACCGATGGAACCGACAACCCAGATTATTTAGACACCGATTCAGACAATGAAGGTGCAAACGATACTTTGGAAGCCAACATCCCTTTATCGGGTGCCGATAGTGATAATGATGGATTAGACGACGCAAACGATGCGAACCTGACGGGATATACCGATCCGGGAGGAACTATTGACCACCCGTTCGCAGGTGCGGTAATCTTACCGGATACCGACAACGACGTAAATTTGGGTGGTGATGTGGATTTCCGGGATGCACAGGACGATCGGCCCGATACCGATAATGACGGCTTGGTAGATGCCATAGACCTTGATGACGATAATGATGGAATTCTGGATACGGATGAAGTGGACACACGGGTGAGTTTTGCCCAGCCCCAATGTGGTGGTGAGACTTCCCTTGATTTTAGTGCGGCTTCCGTCTTGGTTACAGGTACCGATTTGCAACAAGGTGCGGTGTATCGGTTTGCCAATATAACGGCAGGAACGGATGCCCTGGTAACTATTGTCCAGACCCAAAAAGCAACCGTGACCAACATTGATAATAACACCTCCGATGCGACCGCATTTAGGCCCCAAACAGGGTTTAGCCTGACCGATGTGGGGGATGTAGGCTATGTAGAATACAATATACTATTTGTTAACTCGGGGGGATCTACACCGGTTCTCGTTCCCGAAATATTTATGAATCTCAATGATGTTGATGGAGGTGCCAACTATGGCGAACAATTATGGACGGATGATCCAAGCGGATATGTTATTTCGAATCCTACCGAATTGACGATGTCCACCGAAGGTACTTGGTTGATAGGCACGGCAGGAACGAACGAATTTGCCGGGGCTGGAAATACAAATCCCGAGGTAAATTACGGCGTACGCTATACGAATCGAACGGGTCTATCCGTACGTGTAGGCGGTATCGCCAGGGTGCCGGGTGCCACCGCGACCGGTAGACAACACAATATAGAGTTCCGCTGTTTAACCAACTATAACAATCCTGAAACCTATGGCATCGACACCGATATGGACGGCCAACCTAATCATTTGGAACTGGACAGTGATAATGACGGAATATACGATGCGGTCGAGGCGGGCCATGGTCAAACACATACCAACGGGGTTTTAATCGGCGCGATCGGCACCGACGGAGTTCCAGATGTTGTTCAATTCAATCCGAATGGCGGAACCGTCTACTATATCCTTGCCGAAAGTTTGGACGACCTCGACGATATACCGAACTTCTTGGATCTTGATAGTGACGGCGATGGTATTCCTGACAATGTAGAAGCACAAACTACCCTTGGGTATATAGTTCCAAATTCCGATAATTTGACCACTTACGCTTCGAACAATGGGATCAACTCCGCCTATTTGGGAGGCTTAGATCCGACCAATACCGATGGTACTGACAATCCTGATTATTTAGATGTGGATTCCGATAACGAGGGTGCCAACGATACTACCGAAGCAATGATTACCCTGTCAATAACCGATAGCGACAATGATGGCCTAGACGATGCCATCGATGTCGATACTTCGGGCTATGCCGATCCGGGTGGAACCATAGACGGTCCGTTAACGGTTCCCGTGCTATTGCCCGATGTAGATAACGATGCCACTACCGGGGGCGATGTCGATTTTAGGGATGCGATAGACGATAGGCCTGACAATGATAACGACGGTATTGTAGATGCCCTAGATTTCGATGATGACAATGATGGTATTCTTGATACGGACGAAGGCTGCGGCAACTTGATCAATAACGGTTCTTTCGAGCAGGACGATTTCACCGATGTGACGGCCTTCCCTGACGGGTTTACAGCACCGAATGGAACTTTCATTGGCACCACCTACAATACCAATCCCTTGGCCGGATGGAGTTATACCCAAAATCTTGATGGCTGGGTAGGAGGCGCACCGGCGGGTACAATAACCTATGCCAATGCCTATCAGGGTGGCCAATACATAGATATTATCGGCAACAACAACGTAACGGGAGGCATCTCCAATGTGCTATCCCAAAGCATTAGCACTGTTCCCGGTAACAGCTATTCGATTTCGTTTGTTTGGGGTGAGGATGTAGGTCATCAAAACGGACAGTTGGTCACGATGGACCTTGATGTTCTAGACTCGGACAGTGCGTCGATTATCGATCGGACTTTGACCGCAACTGCTGCCGGTGAGATCAATAATGTACGGGGACCGAAAACATGGTTCCTTTTCGAGGAAACCTTTGTCGCAACCACCGCCCAGACTACAGTACAATTTTCGGCTACTCCGTTTGGGACCAATATTGCGGCAGGGGCCGACCTTGATTTTGTAAGTGTATTACAACTGGGCAGCTGCCAAGACACGGATTTCGATGGCGTCATTGATGCCCTTGATCTCGATAGCGACAACGATGGTATCTATGATGCCGTTGAAGCCGGTCATGATGCTGCCCATACGAATGGGGTAGTAAATGGCAATGTGGGTGCCGATGGCATTCCCGATGCGGTGCAAATCGACCCAGACCGGGAGACCGTGAACTATACATTATTCGACTCTGATACCGATGTTGTAATCGATGCCCAAGAGATCGATGCCGATGATGATGGCTGTTTCGACGTTACCGAGGCGGGGTATACCGATGGCGATTCCGACGGACTCTTAGGAGATTCCCCGATTACGGTAGATGCAAACGGTTTGGTCATTTCCGGAGCTAACGGCTATACCCAACCTTTGGGTGCCGATGGTAACGGAACGCTTGACTATCGCGAAGCGGGATTGATGCCCGTAATAGATTCGCAACCCATCAATATTGCGGTCTGTTCCGGTATCCCGGTTTCTTTTACCATGGCCACAACTAATGCCGATAGCCATCAATGGCAGGTTTTCGATGGTACGGCATGGACCGATTTGATCAATACTAGTATCTATATGGGTACAAATACCGATACCCTTCAGCTCGCCAATACGACGGTCGCCGAAAACGGAAATCTGTATCGCGTAGTAGTTTCGAATATCGGCCTTGCTTGCGGTATTCTAATTTCCGACGAAGTCAGTTTGATCGTTGAACAGACGCCCGATATAACGATAGGCGATGCCGAAGCGACCGAGGGCGATGTCATCCGTTTTCCTGTTACGCTGTCCAGCACGGGCTGTCTTGGCGATGATATTACCCTTACGTTCAGCTTTACCGATGGCACGGCAGATGCTTCGGATTATACGGGTACTTCGATTCAAATAACCATCCCCTCGGGCGAGACAACGGCAGAGGTCATTGTACCGACAACGGATGATGTAATCGACGAGGGGAATGAAACGTTTACTATTTCGATAACGAGTGTGGATGCAGGCACGGTAGCTAATTCCACGGACACCGCCACGGGTACGATCTTGGATGACGACATTACCGAATTGGATTCCGACGACGACGGTATCTTGGATAGTTTTGAGGATTTGAACGAGGATGGTGATAATGACCCTGCAACAAACCCCACGGATTCCGATGGCGACGGTTTTCCTGATTATTTGGATATCGATAGCGACAACGACGGTATTCCCGATAATGTGGAAGCCCAGACCACGGCAGGATATATCCCGCCAAGCCTTCAGGATGTTAATGCCAACGGACTTGACGATGCCTATGAACAAGGTGTAAGAATGGGGCTTATCCCTGTCAATACCGATGGCGAAGATTTCCCCGATTATTTGGATGTCGATAGCGATAACGACAACGTGTCCGATTCGATCGAGGGCCATGACCGAGATCACGATGGTGTCGCCGATGTGAGCTTTGTAGGTTCCGATAAGGATGATGACGGCCTTGACGATGGTTATGAAGGTTCCGTACAGATCGATGTGGATGTCAACGATGAAATCGACGATCCTGCAAATGATTTGCCGGATACCGATGGCGATGGATCTTTGGATTATCGCGATATCGATGATGATAACGATGGAATTCCCACCCGCGAGGAAGATGCCAACAACGATGGCAACTACGCTAACGACGATGTAGACGGCAATGGCACTCCCGATTATCTAGAAGCCAATTATCCCGAGGTAGAAGTATTCAATGTGGTCACGCCCAACGACGACGGCGTACACGATTTCTTAATTATTTCTGGCCTTGACATACGTCCGAACAATAGTATTAAAATATTCAACCGTTGGGGTATACTAGTCTATGAAACGGAGTCTTACGATAGCAACGGCAACCATTTCGACGGCACCTCGCAGGCAAGGGCCACGATAGGCAAAGAAGAAAGACTACCGACAGGCACCTATTTCTACATATTGAATTATGAGGATATCGAGGGAGGGTATAAGACGCTTTCGGGGCATTTGTATTTGAATTAAAGATGCTTCTGGCCGTTTGGGAATTTGACTTCGGGGCATGTACCTTCCCCTTGGCAATAGGAAGGAGCCAAGCGAAAGTGGCTCTAAAAACAACCATCCCCAAATAAAATTCAGACGGTATAGACTATTCCAAGAACCACAGCGTTAGCATAATATAATCCTCGATTATTTATAGGAAATATCCTTAAAAAAGTATTTGATAGACATTCAACGCTAGCCATCAACCAACCTAAATTTTTCCATGCTGCTCTTCCGGATACCCTGTAAAATCAGTATTTGTAGTATTTTTTTAATGCTATCGACTTATCTTGTGCATGCCCAGCAAGATGCCCAGTACACACAATACATGTACAACATGCCGAGTATAAACCCCAGCTATGCGGGATCCAAGGAAAGTTTGAGCGTAACGGCCCTGTACCGTTCGCAATGGGCAGGCCTTGAAGGCGCGCCGAAGACACAGACCTTAAGTCTTCATTCGCCGATTGGCTATAGGGGAGTAGGTCTCGGATTCGGTATTCTCAACGAACAGATCGGTCCGACCTCGGAAACTTATTTCGACGTAGATTTTTCATACACCATTTTCACCTCCAGGGAAGGTCGTCTCAGTTTCGGCCTGAAGGGAAGTGCCCATCTCTTAGATATCCAGTATTCCAAATTAAACCAGGATATAAATAATCCAAACGGTCCGGATCCCCTGTTACAACAAGATATTGAGAACAAGTTTTCTCCGAATATCGGGGCCGGGGTATATTACCATAACGGTAAATTTTATGCAGGCGCTTCCGTTCCGAGAATTCTGGAAACTACCCACTTCAAATCCTCTAATATCTCTACGGCAAAAGAACAAATGAACCTGTATCTCACTACGGGCTATGTTTTTGACCTGAACCAAGACCTGAAATTCAAGCCCACATTGCTGACCAAAGTGGTTCGTGGAGCTCCTTTACAGGTAGATCTTTCCGCCAATTTCATGTTCAATGATAAGTTTATATTGGGCGCTGCTTACCGCTGGAGTGCAGCTGTAAGCGGTATGTTCGGCTTCTATATCGATGACGGCTTTTTCCTGGGCATTGCTTACGATAAAGAAACCACCGACCTGGGAGGAACGCAGTTCAACGCGGGATCTTTCGAAGTATTGTTACGCTACGATTTTAAAAAGGGCACGGGCAGACAGATCAGATCACCGCGGTTTTTTTAGGGTGGACACCCACTTTAATTGTGACAATTTTAGGGCTTCCCTCTTGAGATCAAGAGGGGAACTAAAATTATTCCGTCCAACTTGTCCACCGCATAGCTACCGCGCAATCAAATCTCCCCAACCACTTTTACCAAATCCTTAACTCTCCATCCACAGAAAGACCTTATTTTTGTGGCATGAAGGAAGAAAATGTAATTCTGGTCGATGAAAACGACAAGCAGATAGGCACCATGCCGAAAATGGAAGCGCATGAAAAAGCATTGCTTCATCGGGCCTTTTCGGTTTTTATAATGAATGATAAAGGCGAGACCATGCTACAACAACGTGCGGCGGATAAATACCATTCCCCGTTATTGTGGACAAACACCTGTTGTAGCCATCAGCGGGTCGGTGAATCGAATATAGAAGCGGGAAAACGAAGACTTCAGGAAGAAATGGGCTTCATTGCCGAGCTTGACGAACTGATTTCGTTCATCTATAAAGCGCCATTCGACAATGGCCTCACAGAACATGAATTCGACCATGTAATGATGGGAAATTATAACGGGGCGCCGAACATCAATCTCGCTGAGGTGGCGGACTGGAAATGGATGAAACCCGAAGACATAAGAACCGACATCGAAGAACATCCGGACCGGTATACCGCTTGGTTCAAAATTATCTTTGAAAAATTCTATACTCATATCCATCAAAACAGCGTAAGGGGATGAAAATAAAAGTCAGTAGAAAGGCCCATTTCAATGCCGCCCACCGTCTGTATCGTAAAGATTGGAGTGATGAAAAGAACGATGCCGTTTTCGGTAAATGCAACAATCCCAATTTTCACGGGCACAACTACGAACTGATTGTTAGCGTATATGGTGATATCGACCCAGAAACCGGTTTTGTAATGGATATGAAGGTGCTGAAAGACCTTATCGTAGATAAGGTTGAAAATGCCCTGGATCACAAAAACCTGAACGTAGAGGTACCGGAATTCAAAGATTTGAATCCGACCGCGGAAAATATCTCAGTGGTCATCTGGAACAAACTCCGACCGCATGTTGAAAAAAAGCATGAACTTGAAGTAGTGCTTTACGAAACGCCACGTAATTTTGTAACTTACAAGGGATGAAATCCCAAATTCTAAATCGCAAAACCCAGCACCGAGCATCCGACACCGAGCACCCAGCCCTTTACCTTTTTTACTTTTTTCATAACTCATTACTCACAACTCCTAACTCGTAAAGATGTATCCACTAAAATTCCATCCTATCTTAAAAGAACGCCTTTGGGGCGGCACGAAATTGAAAGACGTCTTGCACAAGCCTATCGACAGCGATATTACCGGGGAAAGCTGGGAACTTTCAGGGGTCGAAGGCGATATTTCCATCGTCTCGAATGGGGCGTTGGTAGGGACTTCTTTACAGCAATTAATCGATGATAAAGGCGAAGATCTTTTGGGGAAAAGTGTGATAGATCGTTTTGGAAGGGAATTTCCCATCCTAATAAAATTTATTGATGCCAAGCAAGATTTGTCGGTGCAATTACATCCGAATGACAAGCTGGCCAAAGAACGCCATAACTCTTTCGGAAAAACAGAGATGTGGTATGTAATGGATGCCGATGATGGTGCCGATCTAATTGTAGGTTTTAAGGGTGACGTCACCAAAGAGGAGTATACGGAAAGCCTGAAAAACGATACCCTGTTGAATCTACTCAATTATGAAAAAGTCAGTAGGGGGGATACTTTTTTCATCAATACCGGAAAAGTCCACGCCATCGGTGCCGGTGTACTTTTAGCGGAAATTCAACAGACTTCGGATGTTACCTACCGCATTTTTGATTTTAATCGTAAGGATAAAAACGGAAACCTGCGTGAGCTGCATACCGATCTGGCCCTAGATGCTATCGATTATAAAAAGAAGAACGATTTCACGGTAAATTATGGTTCCGATGTGAACACTGTAAATAAGATGGTGGATTGTCCCTATTTCAAGACCGACTATCTGCACCTGACCGAAAATTGGAAACAGGATGTCTCCAAAAGAGATTCGTTTACCATCCTCATGTGCGTGAGTGGTTCAGCGCGTATTGCCAATGAAAACGGTGCAGTGGATATCAAAAAAGGGGAGACGGTCTTGGTGCCGGCGGTATCCAAATCCCTATCGATTACAACCGATAATGCGGAAATCTTGGAGGTTACGATTTGATTCGTTTGACTGACCTGCAAGGTATGAGCGAGGCACGAGCGATCTTTGTAGGTCTGTTCGATTCTTTTTCCGAACCGGCCAGACCTACAAGGAGGTCGCTACGTGACGATACCTTGCAGGTCATTTTTGGGCGGGAGAAACCGTGTAGGTCGGTATCATTTAAAACCTTATTTTTGCAAAAAAACAATTAACAATGGCAAGTGTACGAGAATTAAAGAAAGACATCAATAACGTTATGGGCGATATTATCGAAGCCGTCTATATCACGGATGCAGCTAATAACAAACAAGATTCCAAAGAAGGGGCCGCGGTAATCGATGAGGCCATCGCTACTTTTGACGGACTGATCGCCGAAGTAAACAAAAAGGATGTCGACAATAGAAGTAAACATCTTAAAGGCGTTCGGCAAGATCTGGAAAAGAAAGCCGAAGGGCTGGTTGAAAAGGTGAACAAATTAGGCTAAGATTAAGCTGTTTAATTTATCAAGAATCCCGTTTTACGGGATTTTTTGGTTCACGATGTATTGAAAGCTTTAACCTCGGATTTACTGTAGGCAGGCAGGTTCAAAATGTAACATAGAATTAGTTAACCTTTAACTCCTGTGCTGAGCGTAGTCGAAGTATTGAACAGTTACGAAGTAGCGATTGAACCCCTGTCCTGAGCGTAGTCGAAGGGTTGAACCTAATTCCCAAACTGAACTCTTAACTTTTTTGCCCCGTCCCGAAATTTCGGGATCGGGGAAACTTGGGTTTGTACTTGAATTCCAACTTTCCCTTACCTTTGTCATAATGCGACGATTCCTTCCATTTTTGGACTGGTTGCCGAACTACAAAAGACGTTGGTTCGCCAAAGATATGGTGGCCGGTCTTACCGTCGGCATATTGCTGGTGCCTCAGGGCATGGCCTATGCCATGATTGCGGGCATGCCTCCCGTCTACGGCCTATATGCCGCTCTGGTACCCATTTTGATCTATGCTTTTCTGGGAACTTCCCGACAGTTGGCCGTAGGGCCGGTGGCTATGGATTCGTTGTTGGTCGCCGCCGGACTGGGAACTTTGGCCCTGACGGGTGTGGAAAGTTATATCGCCATGGCGCTATTGCTGGCCTTTATGGTAGGTGTTATACAGTTTACCCTAGGTTTATTTCGCATGGGTTTTTTGGCGAATTTTTTGTCCAGACCCGTAATAAGTGGTTTTACTTCCGCGGCGGCATTGATAATTATCTTCAGTCAATTGAAGCACTTTTTCGGGGTAAATATTCCCCAGACCAACCAGTTTCATAAATCGGTGATCAACGTTGTGCTTGCCGTACCGGAAACTAATGGCTACGCACTTTTGCTCGGTGTGGTCGGAATTGTTATGATAGTGCTGTTAAAACGGTGGAACGATAAAATTCCCGCTATCTTGACGGTGGTCGTTGCCGGCATAATGGCCGTCTATTTTTTTAGGCTTGATAGCCATGGGGTGCATATCGTTGGCAATGTACCGGAGGGATTGCCCTACTTTTCACTTCCAGAATTTAGCTGGCCCAAGATAAGGGGTCTTTTCTCGATAGCGGTTGCCATCGCCTTGATCGGCTATACCGAGGCCATCGGCATCGGCAAGGCCATAGAGGAAAAGAACGATAAGGAGACCATTGATGCCAACAAGGAATTATTGGCTCTGGGAACGGCCAATATTCTAGGGTCGTTCTTTCAGTCGTATCTCGCCTCGGCCAGTTTTTCAAGGTCCGCCATCAACAATGCTTCCGGTGCCAAGACTCCTATGGCTTCTATAGTGAGTATGCTGCTTGTGGGACTCACTCTGTTGTTCTTTACCCATCTGTTCTATTATCTGCCCAATGCGGCCTTGGCCAGCATTATTATGGTCTCGGTCGTCGGCCTTATCGATATTGCCTATCCGAAAATGTTATGGAAATATCGCAAGGACGAATTCGCGGTGCTGCTGGTCACCTTCTTGTTTACCTTGTCCGTAGGGCTGCCCGAAGGTATTGTATTGGGCGTTCTGCTCTCATTATTGTTAATGGTGTATAGAACTTCAAAACCCCATTTCGCGGTCTTGGGCAAGATCAAAGGCTCGGAATATTACAAAAATGTGGACAGGTTTGGAGGCGATATCGAGTTCAGGCCGGACCTTTTGGTGCTCCGTTTCGATTCACAATTGTATTTTGGGAACAAAGATTATTTTAAAAAACAGCTCTTTCGCTACATCGATGCCAAAGGGAATGGCCTAAAGGGAATCGTTCTTAATGCGGAGCCCATTAACTACATCGATTCTACGGCAGTTGAAATGTTGGCCAATGCCATCCGTGAAATTCACGAACGCGGCATAAAATTCTATATCGCCAGCGCCATAGGTCCAACGAGGGATATTATCTTTAACAGCCGTATTATAGATGAGCTGCCCCGCGAAAACCTTTTTGCACGCACCAAAGAGGCCGTAGACTTTTTTGACAATCCCGATTCGCTCACTAAGGTAGGGGATTGGGTAGCGCATGAAAGCCGTCATATTGGTGATTGATGCGAACAGCCGATTAAATGATAGAGGACAATTTCTATATTCAATCTCAACATCTGCCATTCCTAAAAATCCTAATTCAGACATTTTTTTTACCAATATTCGTAATCAAATTAACATTTTATTAGGAATATGGAAAATGTTAAAAATATAACAATTACTGTGCTTAAAATTAGTTTAATTTAACTATCTTTAACAAGAATTACATTACGAAATATCAATTTAGATTTTTGTAGGATTTCCTATTTTGAATTATCGCGTGTAAAGGTGACGAAATGCACATTTCCCCTTTTTCGATAACTAAAACTTTAACTGTTGTCCGACGATTTTATCCCCAAGGATTGCTTGACCTCTATTATTGATGATTATGGATTTTTTATGGATATATACAGGTTTGGTCACCGCTATCTTAATGGTATGGCTGTTCTTTGTAATTCGGATGTTTAAGGAATTGAAAAAATAAGATGGTTTTTTGGGGTATTTATGGGCGCCCCTACATACCCCAAAAGCATTTTCTACAACAGATTTTTTACCAACCCCCCTTTTCGTATCATTATACTCTTACTAGGATTCCTGTTGAGATATGATTTGATAATGCTCTCGGTTTGCACAGTATTTTTTTGGGGAATGACGAAGGCTTCTAAATCCGCATACGAGTGTAATTCGGCTTCTTTTTCGATAAATCCGTAGCCTGAATACACGTTGTTGCGCACTAGAACAAAGGCTTCTTCGTCGATGTGCCTTCCTTTTTCCTTGATAATAAAATCCTCTTTTTCCGAACCCATACATTCGATGGCTAAGGTTACTTTTGCATTGTAATCCGAAATGGGTTCCGAATCCCTACAGATTCCGGCACAACTTTCAATCCTGAAATGGGAACAGGACTTGACATTTTCCTGCAAATGACAATATTTGGGGCAGAGTCCGAACGTGCCACAGATCTGTTCGAGATACAGCCGGCAATCCGTCGGATTATAAAAGGTGACCAAAGCATTGGGTGCCATTTTAAGTTTGTTGAATGCCAGGTGTAGAATGCCACTTCGGTCTTCGTAAGCGAATATGCCATAGGGATGTATCCTCTTTTTCTGTGCCCGATTGTAGGTGGGGTAGTGGTGTTTGATGGCCGCGGATTCCATTAACAGGGCCATAAGGTCACTTCCGGAAAGTTCGAAAGCTATATCCGCCGTTTCCGCACACAAGCGGACTTCCTTCGTTGATTTGTCATAAAAATGGCCGAGCACCCGCTTTTTTAGATTGATGGCCTTGCCCACATAGATGATTTTTCCCTTGGCATCCTTGAAATAGTAAACGCCAGGGGTTGCCGGTATTTTCTCAAAGGCTTCCCGAGGAAGGGATGCAGGCAAGGTAGCTTCCTGAGATCTTGCGTTCAAAAACGTTTTGAATACTTTATCGGCACCGTCCGTCCGTAATAATTTACCGAAGAGTAGGGAAGTGGCATGGGCATCGCCACGGGCCCGGTGCCGGTCGGTCAAGGGAATGCCCAAAGCGGAACAGAGTTTTCCCAAACTATAAGAATGGTAACCGGGTATCAATTTCC
>RCMY010005459.1_pt1 | contig 16027 bp, 11 predicted proteins | sample 2041341 | NCBI WGS metagenome assembly RCMY01 (sample SAMN09708234, study PRJNA481090) | Marine sediment metagenome, whole genome shotgun sequencing project. | reverse complement strand
CAAAGCGAAAAAGAATCAGAAGTCTGCAGCAAAGAAGATGAAAGAGTTGAGTGAAAAAATGAAATCTGGTATGCAACAAATGGAAATGGAAATGTTGGATGAAAACATCGATGATTTGAAGCAAATTTTAGACAATTTGATTTTGTTTTCCTTTCAACAAGAAGAGGTGATGATCTCGCTGGATGATAAGAATTCGAAAAACGCTGATTATCCTGGGAAGTTAAAAAAGCAACAAATCTTGAAGGAGTACTTTGAGCATATTGATGATAGCTTATACACCCTTTCTTTGCGGATGGTAAAATTAAGTTCGAAAATACAGACAGAAATTGCGGATGCTCATTATAATTTAGAAATGTCTTTAGAAAATATTGCTGAGAACAATATGAAAAAGGGAATTTCAAATCAGCAATATACGATGACTGCTGCTAATAATCTTGCAGATTTGTTAAGTGATATTTTAGAAAGCTTGCAAAATAAAAAACCCGGTAATGGTAAGGGTAGCGGAAAAGATGGTGAAGAAATTAGTTTACCCGATATTATCAAAAAGCAAAGCGAATTACTTCAAAAGGCGAAAGAGGGCATGAAACCTGGAGAAGGTGAAAGCGGTAAAAGTAGAGAACAAATGAGCGGTGAACAATTTGAAATTTTTAAACAGCAGAGTGAATTGCGGCAACAATTGAATGATTTATTAAATGGTGAGTTGAATAGTTCTAATGAAGGCAAGCGACTTAGTAATCAAATGGAGCAGTTAGAAAAATTATTGTTGGAAAAAGGAATCACAAATGAAGTATTAGATAGAATGCAAAAATTGGAATATGAATTGTTGCAACTAGAAAATGCATCTTCTGATCAAAAAAAAGATAATAAGCGAAACTCCAATAGTAATAGAAATAATTATGAAAGCAGATTTATTGAGGCGCTTACTCCAAAGAAAATATTTTTCAATCAAAACGAGATTTTAGAAAGACAAAATTTACCTTTGAACTCGTTTTACAAAGCAAAGGTTAAACTTTACTTTGAGCAATTTTAGAACTATTAATTAAAAAGTAATGCAATGATTTCTTATTACGCTGAAACCAACTTTGAGTTGGAAGGGGAGAATAAAACGGTAAAATGGTTGGAATTTTGTATCGATCAAGAAAGTAAAGAGCTAGGGGAGATATGTTATATCTTCTGTGATGACGCATATTTGTTAGAAAAAAATGTTAAGTATTTAAAACACAACACATTAACTGATATTATTAGCTTTGATTATACTCTTGATGATTATGTTTCAGGCGATATTTTTATTTCTGTAGAGAGAGTTGTTGAAAATGCTAAAGATTTTGGTATTCTCTTTAATGATGAGTTGCACAGAGTTATGATTCACGGAATATTGCATTTTTGCGGGTATAAAGATAAAACTGACGATGATAAGATAGTTATGCGCTCCAAAGAAGATTATTATTTATCTTTGCGAACTTTTTAGAATATTAAATGGAACGTTCCACGTGGAACATTGAATAGGAATGTATGGGTTTGTTTGGAAAAAAATATGATGTTATTGTTGTTGGTGGAGGTCATGCCGGAAGCGAAGCTGCTGCTGCTTCTGCCAATTTGGGAGCAAACACCTTGCTAATAACAATGAGTTTACAAAACATTGCCCAAATGAGTTGCAATCCGGCGATGGGTGGAATAGCGAAAGGACAGATAGTTCGTGAGATTGATGCACTTGGCGGTTACAGTGGAATTATAACAGACAAAACTGCCATTCAATTTAAAATGCTGAACAAATCGAAAGGACCCGCGATGTGGAGTCCGAGAGCTCAAAGTGATAGAATGCGTTTTGCGGAAGAATGGCGTCATCAATTAGAGCAAACTGAAAATTTGGATTTATTTCAAGATTCTGTTAATGGTTTGTTATTTGATGGTAATAAAATTGCTGGTGTAAAAACTTTATTGGGTTTAAATATTTATTCAAAAACGGTTATTGTTACTGCTGGAACTTTTTTAAATGGAAAAATTCATATTGGTGTAAAAACTTTTGGTGGAGGTAGAGCTGGTGAAGGAGCGTCTACTGGAATAACAGAAGATTTAGTAGTTAAGGGTCTTATATCCGGAAGAATGAAAACGGGAACTCCACCAAGAGTTGACGCAAATTCTTTGGATTTTTCTAAAATGGTTGAACAACCTGGAGACGCAAATCCTGAAAAGTTTTCTTTTTTGGATAGTACAAAACCTTTAGAGAAACAATTATCGTGTTATATGACATACACCTCTGAAGAGGTTCATGATCTGTTAAGAGTTGGTTTCGAAAACTCACCGATGTTCACCGGAAGAATTAAGGGTATTGGTCCGAGATATTGCCCTTCTATTGAAGATAAAATTGACAGGTTTGCGACAAAGGATCGTCATCAATTATTTATTGAACCAGAAGGTTGGAAGACAACAGAAATTTATGTTAACGGATTTTCAACATCTTTACCCCATGAAGTTCAGTATAATGCTTTACGAAAAGTGGCAGGTTTTGAGGGTGTAAAATTTCTACGTTTTGGGTATGCAATTGAATACGATTATTTTCCACCTACGCAATTACGTCATACATTAGAAACTAAGTTAATTGAAAATTTATTTTTTGCAGGTCAAATTAACGGAACTACTGGTTATGAAGAAGCGGCGGCGCAAGGTTTAATGGCTGGCATTAATGCTGCATTAAAAATAAAGGATAAAGAGCCTTTTATTTTAAAAAGAGATGAGGCGTATATTGGGGTTTTAATTGACGATTTAATTACTAAAGGAACCGACGAACCATATCGAATGTTTACTTCTCGCGCTGAATACAGAACTTTATTGCGACAAGATAATGCAGATTTACGATTAACTCCTATGGGTTTTGCCATTGGTTTAGCATCTCAAAAAAGATTGGATCGTGTAATTGAAAAGCAAGAAAAGACAGATTTGTTTGTGGCTTTTTTGAAGGATTCTAGTATAAAGCCGGAAGAGGTAAATCCGATTTTAGAAGATAAAAATTCAGCTCTGGTAAATCAATCTATGAAAATGTTTAAAATAGCTTCACGTCCACAATTAGATTTTACCGATGTTAGGAAGTTCCCAACTATTCAAAAATTTATAGATGATAATAAAATTGATAATGAGATTGTAGAACAAACGGAAATTCATGTTAAGTACTCGGGTTATATTGAAAAGGAAAAGAATAGTGCTGATAAACTGCAACGATTAGAGAATATTAAAATTCCTGCGAATTTTGATTATCAAAAAATTAAATCAATTTCTTTTGAAGCAAGAGAAAAACTATGTCAAATTCAACCTGCAACAATTTCTCAAGCGAGTAGAATTTCTGGTGTTTCTCCAAGTGACGTTTCTGTATTATTAGTATATATGGGAAGATAATGTTTCACGTGAAACAAATTGAAAAAATCGTTTTTAAGTAAATATCCAATGAGAATGTTCTGCTACTAGTTTGTACAAAGTACAAATGAAAACCGGAAAAAAAATTAAAATCACAAAGTGGAAGACCAGTCAAAAATAGTATTAAGGTGTAAAGATAATACGGCAACCAATGAATCTTTTGATTTAATTTTAGATGAAGAATTAGAGATGCTAATTACTTCTCCGAAACCGGAGAAATCAAAACTTTCAAAATATTACGAAAGCGAATCCTACATTTCACATACAGATTCGTCAAAAACATTTATTGATAAAATATATCAGATTGTTAAGAATTATACAATTAGAAAAAAGGTAAAATTGATTGATTCTTTGCAAACTGAAGGTAAATCAATTTTAGATATTGGTTGCGGAACAGGAGACTTTTTAGCAGCATCAAAAAATGATGGATGGAATGTGGTTGGAATCGAACCAAACGAAAAGGCCAAGAATTTTGCGATAAAAAAAGTGAATACGGCAAACACAAAAGTGAGTCTGTTTTACAAAGATATAGAAGCACTTCTAAAAGAAAACAGCAACCAAAAATTTGATGTAATTTCCATGTGGCATGTTTTAGAACATGTGTATGATTTGGAAGAATATATTAGTAACCTGGAAAAATTATTAAAACCAAATGGAAGCTTGTTAATTGCGGTTCCAAACTTTAATAGTTTTGACGCAAAGTATTACGGAAAATTTTGGGCAGCTTATGATGTGCCGAGACATCTTTGGCATTTTTCTCAAAAATCAATTGTGAAACTTTTCGGGAAAAGGAATTTGAAAGTTGTTCAAACGTTGCCGATGAAATTTGATTCGTATTATGTCAGCCTGTTATCAGAAAAATACAAAACGGGGATTTCCAATCCTGTCAAAGCTTTTAGGATTGGATTTCAATCGAATATCAAAGCGTCAACATCAAAAGAGTACTCTTCGTTAATTTATATTCTAAAAAAGTCAAAATCTTTAATTTAAGCCCTTTTTAGGACGTTTAGCGCTTGATGTCATATAATTCCATTTCTGTTCGGTAAAACTCTTTTATGCCTCAAATAAACAGCATCTTTTAAATAGTTAGAAACTATTTGTATTGTTTTTTGTATAAATAATGATTATAGCTTTATTATTTAACATTTTTAACATCTATTTTACCTATTTATGAAATTTATTAGGTTCCTTTTAATACTTTTGTCAAAATTTAAATAATCATAATAATGAAAAAATTAATTGCAGTATTTTCAATAATACTTTTGTTAGCATCATGCACGCAGACAAAAATTGCCTACGTAAATGTTGAAGATATTTTAAAAGAATATGAGGGAGCCAAAAAGGCTGAAGAAGAAATGAAAGCACAATCAGATGAAATTTCTTCACAGTTGGATCAAATGGCAATGGCTTTTCAACAAAAAGTTCAGGCATATCAGGCAACATCAAAATCTTTATCTGAAACGGTTAGAAGAGAACAAGAACAAAGTTTGATGCAAGAACAACAACAAATTCAACAACGTCAACAAATGGCACAACAACAAGTGCAAGCAGAAGGTCAAAAGAAAATTGACTTGATTAATGACGAAATTGAAACGTTCTTAACAGATTATGCTAAATCAAAAGGTTACTCTGTAATTTTAGGTACTTCAGAACAAACGAAAGCGGTAATGTATGCAGATGAATCGTTAGATATTACGGATGCCGTAATCGACGCTTTAAATGTTGCTTACAAACCAGCTGTAGCCGAAGAAGATGCGGAAGTAATTACTCCAGAAAAAATGGAAGAAACTCCGGTAAATTAAGAAAACACTACTTTTTACATAATATAGAAAAGTCCGAAATTTTATTTCGGACTTTTTTTATGCCTTAAATCTTCAAAAGAAAAAATATTTAAAACTTTATGTACTGCATAATTTTATGCAACTTTCCACGTTATTAACACACTGTTAATAAGTTTAACTCCCAAAATTTCTTAACAAACAAGCAAATATAATAATAGTTGTGCATTATGTTATTTCAAGATAAATAACTGATATACAAATAATTACAAATTAATACTATGAAAAAAGGGATCATTTTAGTTTTGTTTCTAATGAGTTGTTTTTATGGCTCAGCGCAATCTACCGGTAAATACCAAATCAAATTTTTGGAGGTCAACAAAGAAAATTCCGATTATGGAGTTGCTATTTTAGACAATAATAAATTGATTTTTACCTCTGCATTGGAAAAATCGAACGGGAATAAGAAAAATTACAATCCTCGAAAAGAATTGTATGTAGGTGATATTGATTTCGATGGTGAGATTACCAATATAAAACCTATTGCTACTAATACAGACGAAAAATATAATCAGACTGGCGCGGCATACTCCGCAGATAAAAAAACGGTTTACTTCAGTACAAATAAATATTCTAAGAAACTTTCAAAACAAAAGTTACCAAAAAATCAACGTCTTGAATTGTTTAAGGCTTCTGTTGATCCGAATGGAAAATGGATTAATATAAAAAAGTTACCTTTTAATGATGAGAATTATTCTACTGGTTATCCAGTATTAAATGCAGATAATTCAAAATTATATTTTGTTTCCGACAGATTACCATCTCAAGGAAAAACAGATATTTTTGAGGTAGACGTTATGGCAGATGGAAGTTATAGCACACCAAAAAATTTAGGAAAAAATGTAAATACATCTGGTAATGAAACTACACCATTTATTACTGAAGATGGAATTTTATATTTTTCATCAGATGGACATCCTGGTAAAGGTAAATTAGACGTTTTTGCTGTAGAGATATTTGATAATGCAACTTCTGAAATTTACCAATTAGCTGCACCTATAAATAGTATTAATGATGATTTTGCATATATCATCAATAAAGATAATAATCAAGGATTTTTTACTTCTAATCGTTTACAAGGCCAAGGCTTTAATGATTTATATGCCTTTACCTTGGAAAAAGATGTTCGTCCGGGAGAATGCTTTATTTCTGTTGACGGAAAGGTAAAAGATATAGATACCAAAGAAGTTATTGCAGGCGCAACAGTTGATTTGTATAATATAGAAGGTACCTTATTAGAATCTGTTTCTACTTATAATGACGGTAGTTATAAATTTACGGTATCCTGTGCGAAAGAATATAAGTTAATCGCTTCCAATGAAGCGTATACCAATGATGAAAAACGAATCGAAATACTAGAAGAAAACTATCATTCAGCATTGCACACGAATTTAAATTTAAGCAAAATTAAAGAAGAGAAAGCTGAAGCAATTGTTGAAAGTTTGCAACCAATCTATTACGAATTTGACGATGCTACGATTACCAATTCTGCGGCAGAAGAAATGGATAAAATTGTAAAAATTATGCAAACTAATCCGAACTTAATGATTGAGGCATCTTCGTTTACAGATTCTCGAGGATCAAGCGCTTACAATAAAACTTTATCGCATAGAAGAGCGAAAGCAGCAGTCGATTATTTAACCTCTCAAGGCATTAGTGCAAAAAGAATTAAATCGGTTGGCTATGGTGAAGAAAAATTGAAAAATCATTGTATCGATGGTGTTGAATGTGATGAAAGTGCGCATCAAATGAATCGAAGAACAGAGTTTAATTTTATGAGTTCTCAAGTGAGTATTCAAAAGAAGAAAGCGCCTCAATTAAAAGAAGTTGCAGTAGCTCAGAAAAAATCAATTCCTGAAACGAAGCAACCAGAAAAGAGGAAATCTGAGAAAACAGAAGTTGTAACTAAGACAGCACCCACTCAAGTTGAAAAGCGTATAACGACTAACAAACCCGAGAAAACAGAAGTTGTAGTTACTACGCCGCCTGCTCAAATTAAAAAGCCAAAATCCACTAATAAGGCAGAGAATTATATTGAAAAGGAAAAACTAAAAGTAATTACCAACTTGTCTGAATTAGAAACTAAATATGATATCGCTTTAGCGGATAATTCTAAAGTAAAGGATTCAATTTTAGCAGAAAAAATAAGAATAGCAAAGTATAAAAAGAACGTAGAGGAAAATAAAGAAACAGGATGGTCGAATATTATAAATTACAAAAATGACCTTAAAGTTTTTAATAAAAGATATAATCAATTTGTTTTAGGTGAAACTGAAAAGTTTAGTTTAAATAGAAATAATCCCTTGTATAAAAGAAAAGATTATTATGTACAAAATTCTGGAAAAATTAAAAGTGAGGCCGATTTAGAAAGAGAAATGGATGAAAGAGATCTTGCAATCTTGGAAGAAAATTTGAGAATTGAAAATGTCAAGGTTACTGCAATGAAAGTAAATTCTATGGGAAAATATCAAAAAACAAATAGTGCAAAAAAAACAGACTTAATTAAAGTTAGTTTTAAAGTATTGCATAATGATAAAGTATCCTCTGGGCAAAAAGAAGCTCATATTGTTTTACAAAACCCGGAAGGAAAAGTTGCCGGAGCTAAAGGAGTTTTTAAAACCAGAGATAGTTCTGCTGAAAAAAAATATACAGATCATACGACTATTAATTATGAAAAAAATGATGTGGATGTTGTTATGTTTATAGAAAGTAAAGGTAATTATCAGGAAAGAGGAATTTATCCGGTTAAATTATTTTTAGAAGGACAATTAGTTTCAGTCTCAAATTTAAACCTGCAAAATGCATTTTAATAAATAGTATTCATAATATCACATCAGTACAAGACCTAGAATTGTAACGATAAAATAAACAGTAATGTTCATGGCTCCCGGGTAATCTTTCGCAATTCGTTGTCCGATTAACATGGAAAGAAGTAAAAGAGCGGCAATGGCACAGGTAAAAAAGCCAAAAGTAGTTTTACCGGTAATTAAAATTTGAAGTATTGCAAATACTGCTAATAAGCCACAGATTATTTCTCCAATAAGAATAAAAACGAGTAAATATTTTAAATGCTTTTTAATGAAAGTTGCCTCAAAATGTTTGTTGTAAAATTCTAAACTTGATTTCCATTGTAACAATTTTTCAAATCCGGAAAACAAAAAAGTAATACAAATAAAAAGTAATATCAAGAATTGAGCGGCGTGCAGCTGAATGTATTGCATAAATTGTGGTTAAATTGTTTGTAATGATAAGGTAAAAATAAAGCAATTCACGAATAATCTTTTTTTAAAATGCTAAAAATTGTAATCATTGATGATGAAAAAAATGCCTTGGAAGCCTTAGAGTGGAAGTTGAAAAAATACGTTGAAAACATTTCCATTATCGCTTGTCAGTCTCCGCTAAAAGGTATTGAAACCATCAATATTACTAAACCAGATTTAGTATTTTTAGACATTCAAATGCCCGAAATGGATGGGTTTACACTCTTAGAAAATGTCAATTTTAAAGAATTTAAACTAATTTTTACTACTGCACATGATGAATTTGCTCTAAAGGCAATTAAAGTTTCGGCTATTGACTATTTATTGAAACCGGTAGATAAAGACGAGTTGATTACCGCAGTTGAAAAAGCAAGGCTAACGTCTACTATTGTCTTAGAAAACAAGCTTCAAAACTTACTTTCAAGTTTGAATAAGCAAGTACATAAAATAAATATTTCTGCTGATGGTAAGATTTATTTGCTAGAGCAAGACGATGTCGTCATGTTGAAATCAGATAAAAGTTATACCACGATATATTTAAAAGATGAATCGCAAATTATTGTTTCTAAAACTTTGAAAGAAGTTGAAAAAAAGTTTGATTTTAATCAATTTTATCGAGTTCATAATTCTTATTTGATAAACACAAATCATGTAAAAGAATATTTAAAAAGTTTTGGTGGAGAGTTAATTATGAGTAATGGTTTGACAGCAAGCATTAGCCGAAACAAAAAAACCGAATTACTAACCAAACTCGCTTTGGATTAATGGCTTGGTTTAACGTATTTGGCGATAATTTTTATGCCGGCATAAGAGCGGTAATTTTAGTTTTAGCTATAGTTTACTCCTTAATTTATTCCCAATCAAGAAAAAAAGAATATCTATTTTACAGTCTTTATTTAGCATTACTTTTTTTTGTTTTTTTACAATATATACAACCTCAAAAAATCCAAAATTGGTATGATTATTTAGATTATCCTATACAATTTTTAGCCTTTTTCTTTTATATTTTATTTGCAAGAGAATTGTTAAAAACAAAAAAAAACATTCCAAAATGGGATCCTGTTCTTCAATTTTTTGCAAAATCCTATTTGGTTTTAATTCCGATATTTTGGCTAATTCAATTTTTTTTCGGGAAAACTTTACAGGATAAGCTATTTCTTATTTTAGCTCCAATTTTAACGGTTTTCGCTTTGTTGTCTTATATCGTAATTGCTAAAATCAAAGGAAAGCACGTCCGTTTTTTTATTGCCGGATCGCTTCTATTTGTTGCATTTGGCAATATAAGTTTGCTAACTGAGATTGTATTCACTAATTTCTTGAAGAATACCTACAATATTCAACCCAAGCTTTTTATGCACATTGGGGCTGTTGTGGAAACCATGATGGTTGCCCTAATTTTAGGATCACAATTAAAGTATCAAAAAGATAAGCGACAAAAAGCAGAATCGTTGCTACGGTTAAAAACGAAAGAAAAGGAAAATCTAAAAATGACTGCATTACAAAGTCAAATGGATCCACATTTTTTGTACAATTCTCTAAATTCGATTAATAATTTTGTTCTAAAAAATGATGCCGAAAAAGCATCCGATTATATTACTAAATTTTCGAGATTGATTCGTGAAATACTGAATAACTCCTCGAATATTACTATTTCTTTAGAAAAAGAATTAGGCATTTTAAGTTTATATATCAAATTAGAGCAAATGCGTATTAATGACAGTTTTGATTACATTCTTGTTGTAGATCAGACCTTAGATTTAGAAAAAATCGAAGTCCCACCTTTATTTTTACAGCCTTTTGTTGAAAATGCCATTTGGCACGGATTGATCAGTAAAACAGGACAAAAAACCATAAAACTACATATTTTTGATGAAGGTGATAATATTCGTTGCGAGTTAGTCGACAACGGAATTGGCATCAATAAAACCATGAACGAGAGTAATTATGTTACTCAAAAACACAAATCTTTCGGTATAAAGGCAACAGAAGACCGCATAAAATTATTACATAAAGATGCAAAGGTGTATTTATTTATTGAAGACATTTCTAATGAGACCAAAACCGGCACAAAAGTTTCGCTCAAGTTTCCAAAGCATCGATAATACCATTTATTGATAAAACTGCACCATTTGTAAAATGGTTTATCACAAACATATATTTTCAATTTTTACGAATGATTCTTGTTCTATCTTTGAATAGAAACTAAAATCGTAATTCCCCTCAATTCGATGTCAATATCATCTTTTACTAAACCTTCTGATGACGAAGTTCTAAGAAAACTGGTGGAAAATGATTTGACAGTTTCGTTTATAGGCGACGGAAGTGTTGTTCAAAATGTTGATGAAACCCTGTATTGCAGAACGGTCAAAATAAAAGTAAAAGACCAAGAAACTCTACATAATGTATTTTATGTAAAAAAAGGAGTTTCCTGGAAATTTAAATGTACTGTAAAAACAGAAAATATAGAATTAGAATAACCTTTAATAAGAAATAGAACAGCATCCAAGCGGGAAAATTATACTATTGAAAAAGAAAGATTTTTAGATTGTTTTATTTAATAATTACCCCAAACAAATTCCTTTTTTGTTTGGGGTTTTTTAATTTTACGATTCAGTTTAATTAAATACCTTTGAAAAATTCAATATTGTAAATCCTATAAAAGAACGTGAATCGAATTCAAAAAGGTTTTTTCAGCATACTTTGCCTCTTTTTTACAAATTTCTTGTTTTCTCAAGTTGATTTTAGCGATCAATGGGAGGACTTTTATTCGTATAATAATGTCAAAGATTTTGTAAAAATTCAAGATAAAATTTACGCTATTGCGGATAATGCTAGCTTTATTTACGATGTCAATTCACAAGAAATAACGAAGATTTCTTCTGTTCATGGACTTTCTGGAAAACAAACTTCTAGCATTTTTTTCAGCGAACCCACCCAAAGATTTATTATTGGATATACTTCAGGACTGATTGAAATTATTGATAAAGACGGAAAAATAACTATCGCAAACGATATTGAAAGACTAGATATTACGGGCCAAAAACAGATCAATCATTTTTCTGAATTTGAGGGGATCTTGTATTTATCTACTCCTTTTGGAATTGTGCAATACGATATTGAAAACCTCAATTTTGGCGACACCTATTATATTGATGTTAACTCGAGTCCGGTATTTGTAAATCAAACTACTATTCAAGGCAACACGATTTATGCGGCAACCGAAAAAGGAATTTACACAGCCGATTTGACCAACCCTAATTTAATTGATTTTAATAATTGGACTCAACCACAAGGAGCCTTTTTAGGTAATTTTAATGCAATTTCTTCTTTTAATTCTGAGGTCTATACATCCAAATCGAACATTCTATTCAAAATTTTAGGTTTGAATTCTTTACAACAAATAACTTCCTATTCTGATGAAATTTTAGATTTAAAATCCACCGAAGATTTTTTGACAGTAACCTCTTTAAAAAACGCCTACGTATTAAATTCTAGTTTGAATACGGTTTTTACTGCAAGTCAATCGAATGCCTATAACTTTAGTTTACATACTGCATTTGCGGAACAGCAACAAATTTATTTGGGAACCACCGATTTCGGAATTTTGCAAAATAATTTTTCAGGTGGTGCCTATCAAGAAATTCATCCGGAAGGGCCATTTTCTAATCAAGTCTTTTCAATAACGGCTGAAAACGACCAACTTTGGGTGGTTTATGGTGGTTATGACGATGCATTTACTCCGTTAAGTAAAAGATTAGGATACAGTCATTTTAACGGCTTATTAGAAGAAAAAGAGCAATGGAAAAACACACCGTTTAATCCCAACCCAAGTTTTCGAGCTTTAGACTTAGTACATGTAACACTAGATCCTGACGAAGAAAACAAGGCATATATTAGTTCTTGGAATAGCGGAATTTTAGTAGTTGAAAATGATGAACCAGATGTTTTATGGAACGAATCAAATAGTGGTTTAGAAAATTTATACCCAATTGGAAGCCCGAATTCGAGTATTCGTATTAATGGAAGTGCTTTTGACAATCTTGGTAATTTATGGGTAGCCAATGCTTGGGTAGATAAGCGGCTGAAAAAGCGAAGTTCAAACGGCTCATGGAGTAGCTTTGATTTAAGTTCTATTATGACGAACACTGCATTAGGTTTAACGGAGTTAGTAGTTGATAAATCGGGAGGAATTTGGATAGGTTCTCGAAGAAACGGAGTCTTGGTTTATCGAGAATCCGGAGATAGAAAAAAAGCCTTGCTAACAGAAGCCACGAAAGGTTCGTTACCCGATTTGAACGTACGAACTTTAGCCGTAGATAGAAATAATCGAATTTGGATTGGAACCCAAAAAGGCTTGGTAGTTTATTCGAATACCGAAAGTTTGTTTGATGATGCAATTTATGATGCGCAACCCGTAATCATTGAAGATGACGGAATTCCTAAAAAATTATTAGGTGATCAGCCAGTGAATACCATTGCCATTGACGGTGCTGAAAATAAATGGTTTGGTACAGATACTGGCGGCGTTTTAGGCACAAATCCATCCGGAAACGAAACACTTTTTAATTTTAATAAAGACAATTCACCCTTACCATCGAATCGAATTTTAAAAATTAAAGTCGATAATAGCAATGGCAAGGTCTATTTTGCTACCGATAAAGGTATTGTGGCTTTTGATAATGATGTCGCACCGTTTGGCGAGTCGTTAACATCAGTTTATGCTTATCCGAATCCGGTAAAAAAAGAACATGAATATGTAACTATCGATGGCAGAAACGGAACGCATTTACCACGTGGAACAAATGTCAAAATTTTAGATACTGCCGGAAGATTAGTGCATGAAACGAATGTAGAAATCGGACAAGAATTAAAAGGTGGAAAAGTAATTTGGAATAAAACCAATTTAGCCGGTCATAGAGTGGCATCTGGAGTTTACATTGTTTTATTAACTTCACCCGATAAATCAGAAACATCTTCTACGAAAATAGCAATCATCAATTAAGGTTGTTGCTTTTTAAATACTAACTTATGCTGGTCAACACAAAAGCAATTGTACTAACTTCTCTAAAATTTGGAGAATCCGATTTGATCGTGAAGTGTTATACAGAAGTTGGCATAAAATCATATCTTCTGAAAAGAATTTTTAAATCGAAAAGTAACAAGATTAATATTGCTTATTTTCAACCACTTACTCAGTTGAATATTACAGCAAATCACAATACAAAAGGAACGTTGAATAGTATTCGCGAAGTACGACTTTCTCATGTATATCAAAGTATTCCGGTAGATATTTACAAGCAGGCGATTTGCTTATTTTTAGCAGAAACTTTAAGTCATGCTCTGCAAGAGGAAGAAAAAAATGAAAACCTTTTTCAATTTCTAGAAACAGCACTTATTTGGTTTGACAATCATGAAAAAACAGCGAATTTCCATTTGCTATTTTTATTAAATTTGACCAAATACTTAGGTTTTTACCCAGAGATGAAAAATATAGACGCGCCATATTTTAATTTATCAGAAGGCCATTTCAGTAAAAATAAGCCATTTGCAGATTTTGTTTTTGGTGAAAAATTAGTTTTGTTCAAATCGCTCATCGGCATAAATTTTGATGTAATTGAAAACTTGCAATTGAATTCGAAAAATAGATCAATGGTGTTAGAGATTTTGCTGAATTATTACGAATTACACCTTGCAGGGTTTAATAAGCCAAAATCATTTACTATTTTAAAAGAAGTGTTTCAATAATATGAAGTATATTACTATTTTGATTATCATACTTATAAGTAATTATAGCTTTGGTCAAAGTTGTATTATTTTAGATAAAAATTCTGAGTTTCCGATACAAAATGTTCAAGTTCAAAATGAAGACTTCACTAAAATAGTTATTTCGGATAAAAATGGAGTTGTTGATTTAAGTAAATTCTCTGATATGGAATTGCTTACTTTTAGCCATGTTAGCTATGTTGAGTTTGAATTATTAAAAAAGCAACTCGAAAAGAATAATTCAAAAGTTCTTCTTCAGTACAAATCAGAAATACTCAATGAAGTGTTTTTATCGGCAACAAAAGGACAAGAAAATATTGCAAGAATTGCCGAACAAACTGCTGTTTATTCAAGTAAAGAAATTCAAAATTCTGCCCCACAAACTTCTGCAGATATGCTCGCAAATATCCCTGGAGTGAAAGTTCAAAAAACACAGTTTGGCGGTGGTAGTCCGGTAATTCGAGGTATGGAATCTAATAGAGTTTTACTGGTCGTTGATGGGGTTCGCATGAATAATGCAATTTATAGAAAAGGACATTTACAAAATTCAATTACCGTTTCACCTTATGGTCTAGATCGAACAGAAGTAATTTTCGGCCCCTCTTCTGTTATTTATGGTTCAGATGCCTTGGGCGGTGTGATACACTATTATACAAGAAAACCTAAAATAAGTGAAAAAACAACGGTAAATATTGATTTTTTATCCCGATTTGGAACCGTAAATAATGAATTTACAGCACAAGCTGGAGTGGAATTGCAAATGAAGAATTTAGCCACTTACACAAGTATTTCACACAGTAAGTTTGGTGATTTAAAAATGGGAGAGAATAGAAATCATGGTTTCGATATTTGGGGTAAACAATTTGAATATTCTAATAATACTTCCTCGTATTACAATCCAAATCCTGTGGTTAATTCAGACCCAGATAAACAAAGAAATGTGGGGTTTGATCAAACAAACTTTTTGCAAAAAGTTTTTATTCCTTTAACCCAAAAAACCGATATTACCTTTAATTTACAATACAGTACTTCTTCAGATATTCCAAGATTTGATAGATTGACAGAAACAAAAGATGGCAGTTTGAAATTTGCTGAATGGTATTATGGTCCGCAAAACAGGTTTTTGTTTTCGACACAATTACATGTTGAACCAGATAAAAAATGGATGAACGATGGTACAATTACCTTGGCATATCAAAATATTAAAGAATCGAGAATTAACCGAAAATTCAATAGTCTAGACAGATCTTTCAATTTTGAAAAAGTCAATGTTTACAGTATTAACGGAGACTTTACAGCGAACCTTACCAAATCGAAAAATCGAGATTTGGGCTACGGATTTGAAGTTGCCTACAACGATGTGAACTCGACTTCAAGAGGTGATATTTTAATGGTAAATGGAAATGATATTATTGGAGTTTCAGGTAATTATGTCGTTCAATCCCGTTATCCGGATGGTGGTAGTAGTTATTTGAGTTCGGCAGCTTACTTAGATTATCGCCAAGATATCTCAAAAAAATCAACGTTAAATACCGGAATTCGTTTTACAAACACAGGTTTAAGTGCGAAATGGATTGATGAAACGTATATTGATTTAAAGGATACCGATATTTATTTAAATAATTCTGCAGTAACGGCCACGATGGGCTATGTGCACAAACCAAATAAAAATTGGCAGTTAAACGGTGTTTTATCCTCTGGTTTTCGATCACCGAATATTGATGATATTGGTAAAGTTCGCGAAAAAAACGGTGATTT
>RCMY010002686.1_pt1 | contig 16031 bp, 13 predicted proteins | sample 2041341 | NCBI WGS metagenome assembly RCMY01 (sample SAMN09708234, study PRJNA481090) | Marine sediment metagenome, whole genome shotgun sequencing project. | reverse complement strand
CTCCGGCACCCGCCGCGGCTCCGGCACCAGCCGCAGCTCCGGCACCAGCCGCAGCTCCGGCGATGGCTGCGCCGAAGGCGACCGCCGGTGACCGTGACCGCTCGATCCGCCTCTCCAAGATCCGCCAGCTCACCGGCGATCACATGGTGATGAGCAAGGCCACCAGCCCGCATGCCTTCAGCGTCGTCGAAGTCGACTTCGCCAACGTCGACGTCTACCGCGGCAAGGTCAAGGCCGAGTGGAAGGCCGCCAACGGCTTCAGCCTCACGTACCTTCCGTTCATCTCCCGTGCGGTCATCGATGGCCTGCGTGAGTTCCCGCACCTCAACGCGAGCGTGTCGGACAACGAACTGATCGTGCACAACTACATCGACCTCGGAATAGCGGTCGACATGGACTACGAGGGCTTGCTCGCACCTGTCGTCCGGGACGCCGAGACGAAGCGCCTCGGTGCGATTGCCACCGAGATCTCCGATCTCGCGAACCGGACACGCGAGCGCAAGCTCAGCCCCGACGAGATCTCGGGTGGCACGTTCACGCTGTCCAACAACGGCTCGGCCGGCTCGGTCCTCACCATGCCGATCATCAACCAGCCACAGGTCGCCATCATCTCGACCGATGCCATCGTGCGCAAGCCGGTCGTCACCAAGGGTGCCGACGGCGGAGAAGCAATCGCCATCCACCCGGTCGGCAACCTCGCGATGAGCTGGGACCACCGAGCCTTCGACGGCGCCTACGCCGCTGGCTTCCTGAAGCGGGTCAAGGAGATCCTCGAGACCAAGGACTGGTCGACCGAGCTGTGACCTCGCGCCGCCGTACGCATGGTGCCTGGCACACCACGTACACGCGTACGCAATGTGCCTGGCACACCACGTACGCGCAGCGGCCATGACTGAACCGTTGCGCGTCCGCTGGTTGGGCACGGTGCCCTATCGCGAAGCACTGGCGGTCCAGACATCGTTGTTCGAACACGGCACCGGTCAGCACCTGTTGCTGCTGCAGCACCCGCACGTCTTCACGTACGGGCGTACGGCCGACCTCGCGACCAATCTGACGTGCGAGCCCGCAGCGGTCGGTGCCGAGTTGGTCGCTGCCAAGCGCGGTGGTGACATCACCTATCACGGCCCGGGCCAGCTCGTCGGCTATCCGATCCTGAACATCGACAACACCCTTGGTGCGACCGGCCACGTGTGTGGGGTCGAAGGATTGATCATCGACGCGCTCACAGAACTGGGTGTGTCGAATGCCGGCCGGCTCGACGGTTACGCCGGTGTCTGGCTCGATGCGGGCACCGAGCGGGAACGCAAGATCTGTGCCATCGGTGTTCGCCTGAAGCGTGGGCGGACCATGCATGGATTCGCCCTCAACGTCGCGACCGACCTGACCTACATGCGGGAGCACATCGTGCCCTGCGGGATCGGTGACAAGCCGGTCACCTCCCTCGCCGAGGAAGGCGTCGACGTGACCATGGAGCAGGTCGTCGACATCGTTGCCCGCTTGGCTGCCGAGCGGTGGGCCGACGGCGCGAGCGAGCGCCAGGACGTGGCGTGGAAGCACGCTGCGGACGGCCGCGACCTCACGGCGTTCTCGCGCGGCGAGGGCCCCGGTGAGCAGGTGAAACTGGTCTCCAACCGTGCTGCGGTCCGCCTCGAAGACGCCGGTGTCGACGTGGCATCGGGCCTCTCGATCGAGACGCGCAAGCCCGACTGGCTCCGCCCGAAGGTCGTCCTCGGTGCCGAGGTCATGGAGTTGAAGAAGACGATCCGCTCGCTCGACCTGGTCACCGTCTGCGAAGACGCCGGCTGCCCGAACCTGTCGGACTGTTGGAGTGACGGCACGGCCACCTTCATGGTCCTGGGGGAGCGGTGTACCCGGGCATGCGGGTTCTGCCTCGTCGACACGCGCAAGCCGATGGCTCCCGCTGCCGACGAACCGGCGCGAGTCGCCGAAGCGATCGACCGCATGGCCCTCGATCACGCCGTGTTGACGATGGTCGCTCGTGACGATCTGGCCGACGGCGGTATGGCGCACGTCGCCGCCTGTGTCGAGGCGATACGAGGGCGGCGACCGGCTGCGAACATCGAGACGTTGATCTCCGATGCCAAGGGTGACGACGCATCACTCGACCTGCTGTTCGCCTCCCGTCCTGACGTGATGAACCACAACGTCGAGACGGTGGCCCGGCTGCAACGCGCGGTCCGCCCGTCGGCCGGCTACGCCCGTTCGCTCGGCGTGCTCGCTCGGGCCAAGCAGGCCGAGCTCGTCACCAAGACCGGCTTCATGGCCGGCCTGGGAGAGACCGACGACGAGATCGTCGGCCTGCTCGCAGATCTGGCCGACCTCGGTGTCGACATCGTCACGATCGGCCAGTACCTGCGTCCGACATCGCACCACCTACCGATCGCCCGGTATGCAGAGCCTGCCGAGTTCGTCCGTTGGAAGCAGATCGGCGAGTCGTTCGGCATCGGCCACGTCGAGGCCAGCCCGCTGACGCGCAGCAGCTATCACGCGAAGTCCGCTGCCGACGCCGTCGCCCAGCCCGTCGCTGTCTCCCTCACCCGCTGACTGCTGCGCTCGGGTGGCGACCGCATGAGGTCGTTGCGCCCCTGAAAGCACTCGAGTCCGACATGAATCACTCGGCCGTGCAAACCGAGGTGGGCCTCCGGCTGGGATGGCGCCGCGTCACCTCTTTCCGAATCGGTGCTCCCGGGTGGCGACCACCTCGACGGCCGGGTGCACGATTCGGGAAAGACGTGACACGCCGGGTGACCGCGGGGAGGTTCGACGATCGGCTCGGAGTCAGCGACCGGCGGGGCTGCCCTCGGTCACGAAGTCGGCGACGACGGCGGCATGGTCGCTGGGCCACACCTGCTCGACGCCGTTCTCGCTGCGGACCTCGACTGGTCCGGTGGCGACGTTCCACACGCGAGTGGGGTTGCCGATCGGCTTGGGGCGCGGCCAGGAGACGAGGAGCGAATCGAGGCGGCGGTTCGGCCAGGCGCTGTCGGTCGAATACGGGTTCTCGGCCCGCCACGTGTGCCCCGGGCCGTTGCCGATCTGCTCCCACACGTCGCTGAACACGATGCCGTCGACACCGGGGCTTCGACCGGTGAGCAGGCGCACCTCGTCGCTGTCAGGCACCGCATTGAGGTCCGCGCCGACGATCAGCGGGAGATCGATCGTCGGGTCGCCCCGCCACTCGACGCCGAGTTCGAGGAGTCGGCGGACCTGCAGATGCCGTGTGCCCGAGGCATCGAAGCGGTGGTCCAGATGTGTCGAGGCAATCGGCCACGGGCCCCACGGCGTCGCCACACTCGCCGCGACAACTCGGCGGTGGCCAGGTTCACCGGCAGCATTCGGCAGGGGCATCGACGCGATGCGTTCGGCAGGCCAGCGAGCGAGGACGGCGTTACCGAACGACTCGCCGTTCCACACCACCGGGTCGGTACGAACCGCGTACATGCCGAGCGCAGCGGCGAGCTCATCGGCGACGTCGCGTCCGGCACCGCTCTCATCGTCGCTGGTCTCGGTGCTCCAGACCTCCTGCAGGCAGAGCACATCCGGGTCGACCGAATGGATGGTGTCGATGATCGCCGGGAGCCGCTGCTCGAACGGACCGAACCGCCACCACAGGTTCCATGTCATCACACGCATCGTCACGTCGTCATCCTGGCAGCCGGCACCCGGCGGCCGTGACTCCTGCACCGGTTCGTCCGCCTGACGCCGGCGGTACTCTCGACGAGGTGAGGATGAGGTGAGGACGGACCCGACGACGCACGGCTGGTCGGTCGAGCAGATCGCATCGATCGCTCCGTCAGCCGCGGCGATGACGGCAGCACAGCCCATTGCGACGCCGACCCGGTGGAACGGGCTCGGCGCAGGCGGCGATGCCGTGTGGGGGTCGTTCCAGGGGAGTGGCGCCGAGCCGTACGACACGATGGTCGACCACGGCCACCTCGGTTTCGCCTGTACGTGCCCGAGTCGCAAGACACCCTGCAAGCATTCCCTGGCGCTGCTCCTGCTCTGGGTGCGGGGGCAGATCACCGACACCGTTGTGCCTTCGAAGGTCGAGGCATGGATGCAGCGGAGATCGGCGTCGCGAGACCGCAAGCACGACGCTTCGAACGACTCGCTGGCCTCCGACACAGACACCGCGACCAGCACCGATACCGGGACCAGCACGAAGACCGAGACCGGCATGAAGACAGAGCCCAGCACCGCAACCGACACCGGGGCCGAGTCGACGGTCGACGGTGAGACGATTCGTGACGAGCAGCCGCCCCCACCCGCTCCGCCGCCGGACCCCGACCGGACAACCGCTCGGGACGACCGCGTCGCACGGATGCGTGCCGGGCTGACCGAACTCGACAGATGGCTCGACGACCGGATCCGGACCGGTCTCGCCGACCCGTCGCTGGCGCAGTACTCGACGTGGGACTCCCTCGCTGCCCGACTGGTCGACGCGCAGGCAGGCAGCCTCGCGAACCGCATCCGTCGGCTCGCCGGTCTCGTCGGTGCGTCAACGCACTGGCACGACGATGTCCTCGCCGAACTCGGCCTGCTCCACCTGCTCGCCCAAGCCGGACATCGAATCGGGGAGCTGCCCGACGGGCTCGCCGATGCCGTGGCGACCAGCGTCGGCTGGCAGGTCCGCCAGGCCGATGTCCTCGCGGGGGTGCCCGACACCGACGATTGGCTCGTCGCCGGCCGCAGCGACGTGCGCGAGGACCGCATCGAGGTCCGCCGGCACTGGCTGCGTGGCACGACCAGCCGGAAGTGGGCGCTGTCGCTCTCGTTCGCCGCTTACCAACAGAGCCTGGACACATCACTGATCGTCGGTACGTCGTTTCGTGCCGACCTCCATCGGTATCCGGGCCCGGCGTTGCGTTCCATCATCGGCACGCGCCACACCGCTCCACTCGCTGATCGCAGCATCTCGTCGATGTTCGCAGCGTCGGCCTGTTCGATCGCCGACGGCTGCGAAGAGGTCGGTGCGATGGTGGCAGCCGAGCCGTGGCTCGACCGAGTCCCCGTGACGGTTCGTGCGCGCCTCGCCCGCACCGGGCCGACCTGGGCGCTCACCGACGCAACCGGCAGCCTGCCGATCGTCGACCTGGGGACGCGGGCCTTCGACGCGGGCGTGGCGATGCTGCTCGCAGTGTCCGAAGGGCGCCCGCTCGACCTGACCGTGGAATGGACTCCGCACGGCGTCATTCCGCTGTCGATCCACCTGCCCGATCGGACCGTCGACATCGGTCCGCGGGCCAACACTTCGTTCGTGAGCGCGGCATGAGTGCGTCAGCCGTTGTCGGGCCGGACGGGACCCGCCCGACGATGGCCGAACACTGGAGTGATCTGGTCACCGTCGCCCTGCTCGGCACCGACCGTCGCGACCCACCGGAACCGCCCGGGCCCCTCGCAGACCTCGTCGCCGACACTGCACGCTCGTCGCCGTCGGAGCGGATGCTCGCCCAGGTCGCTGCCGCCACCGCCGTGCGCCGTGCCGGTGTCCTGCCCGGCCCACCACTGGATGTGTTGGCGGTGCCCGAAGGCGACGATCGGCCGGCCTGCCCGCCAGCCGCTGTCGATCGTTGGCATCACATCACGACATCGTGGCCAGTGCTCGAAGACGAGTGGCTGCTGACCCTGATCACGAATGGCTGGCGCATCGCGCCGGAGCTCATCCCGGCCATGCTGCTCCGGCATCGCAGCGACGCCGTCCGTCGGACTCGGGTGATGGTCGGCGCCGGCAACGCCGGCCGTTGGCTCGTCGGTCACCTGCCCGACCTGGAGGCTCGCCACCCGAACGCGACCGTCACACCCGAAGCACTCAGTGAGCTGCCCGAACTCCCGATCGCGCCGGAACTCGCGCAGATGGTGGAATGGCCGGGAGCAGAGTCAGGTGCGGTGCTCGGACAGTCGATCGAGGCGGGCACACTCGGGCAGAACCAGAAACCGATGCTCGTCAACCTCGTCGCACGCATCCGTCGTGACGCACTGGTCGACCTCGCCGACGTGCTCGACAGTGTCGATCCAATGGTCTCCGGTCACGGCCTCGCAACGGTGCTCGGCGACCTGGCGACCACCCGACATCGGATGCTCGACGAACTCACTCGTTGACCGATCGAGCAGGTGTGGGGCGGGTTCAGTCGGCGAGTTCTTCGTCGAGCTGCTCGACCAACGCCTTGGGCGCGATGACGCGGAAGCTCTCCTCGATGAAGCGGTGCAGCATCTCGGTCGAACTCTCGTCGAGGCCGGGAATCGGGATGCTGGTCCACCCGTCGTCGCCCATGTCGTACGACATCGCAGCGGCGCCCGGCAGGTTCAGGGCTTCGTCGAGAGAGTCGGTCAGTCGGACTCCGATGCTCGGTGCGTCCTGGTTGCCGTAGAAGGCGAAGATCTGCTTGCGCACCTTCGTGACACGGTCTTCGTCCCACGGCGTGTCGAACCACGCTTCGGGCAGCGACAACGCAAAGCTCTCCAACTCGTCTTGGAGCTTCTTCGCTCCTCTCATGCTCACAGCCGACATTCCCCCATTGTTGCAGAGGATCAGCAAAACCGGCAGATCTCGATGATCAGGCCTGCGTGCGGCGGTGTGACAGCGCATGTGTAGCGTCGTCGACGATGAGCGACGCGACGGACCTGCTGACCGGAGACATCCTGCGGCCGCACGCCGAGCACCAGTTCGCGCACGAACTCGCTGCCCTGGCGGCGGTCGATGATCGTCCCCGGCCACCCGGCTGGAAACTGTCGCCGTGGGCCGTCGTCCGCTATCTCCTCGGTGGCGAACTCCCCGGATCCGAGTGCACCGTCATCTCACCGAAGTACGTCGGCCAGCAGCGCTTGATCGAGATCGCCGTCGCGACGCTCGCCACCGACCGCGCCCTGCTGCTGCTGGGCGTGCCGGGTACGGCCAAGACGTGGGTGAGTGAGCATCTCGCTGCAGCAATCAGCGGCGACTCGACGCTGCTCGTACAGGGCACTGCCGGCACGACCGAGGAGACACTGCGGTACGGCTGGAACTATGCCCGGCTCCTGGCCGAAGGCCCGTCGACGGATGCGCTGGTACCCGGCCCGATCTATCGAGGGATGCAGCGCGGTGCGATCGTGCGTGTCGAGGAACTGACGCGCATGCCCCCGGAAGTGCAAGACGCGCTGGTGACGGTCCTGTCCGAGAAGGTGCTCCCCATTCCCGAACTCGACGGGGAGATCGCAGCGGTCCGCGGCTTCAACCTGATCGCGACGGCCAACGATCGCGACCGCGGGGTGAACGACATGTCGAGCGCGTTGCGTCGGCGGTTCAACACCGTGGTCCTGCCGTTGCCTGCCACCGCAGAGGAGGAGATCTCGATCGTCAGCCGACGCGTCGCTGAACTCGGCGTCGCCTTGGCCCTTCCCGAGGTGCCGGCGGCCGCCGATGAGATTCGTCGTGTCGTCACGGTGTTCCGTGAACTGCGCTCGGGCGTCACCGAGGACCAGCGCACCAGCCTCAAGGTGCCGACGAGCACGTTGTCGACTGCCGAGGCGATCTCCGTGGTCACGAACGGCTTGGCGCTCGCCGCGCACTTCGGTGACGGCTCGCTGCAGGCCGACGACGTCGCCGGTGGCATCGTCGGAGCCGTCGTCAGCGATCCAGCCCACGACCAGGTCGTGTGGCGTGAGTATCTCGAAGGCGTGGTCGCCGAACGTCCCGACTGGGCGGACTTCTACGAGGCATGCCGCCAACTCGACACGTGACTGGCTCGACTCGTGAGTGGCTCGTTTCATGAGTGAGAGTCGGGTGCATCTGCTGGGCATCCGGCACCATGGGCCGGGATCGGCGCGCTCCGTGCTGTCCGCGCTCGACGACATCGAACCGACCATCGTGCTCGTCGAGGCACCTGCCGACGTGCAGCCTGCGCTGCAGTGGATCGGCGACCCCGGCCTCGTCCCGCCCGTCGCGCTGCTCGGCTACGTCGTGGCCGAACCGGCCCGTGCGATCTTCGCTCCATTTGCATCGTTCAGCCCCGAATGGCAAGGCATTGCGTGGGCGAACGAACGCGGCATCGACGTCCGTGCCATCGATCTGCCCCTGTCCATGACGTTCGCAGGTGCCGGCCGCGTCGCTGCAGGGAATGTCGCTGCAGGGAATGGCGCTGCAGGGAATGGCGCTGCAGGGAGCAGCGGTGAGCCGAGTCAGGGTGAGCTCGCCGCCGACGCTCCGCCTCCCGACCCGCTGCGGGCCCTGGCCGCTGCGGCGGGCGACCCCGATCCGGAGCGGTGGTGGGAAGACGTGATCGAGCACCGTGGTGACGGAGCGCCTGCATTCGAGGCCGTCGCCGAGGCGATGTCAGCGGCACGGCACGGCACGATCACACCGGTCGGCGAAGAGTGTCGGGAGGCGCACATGCGGCGTGCGATCAGGGCGGCGATCAAGGACGGCCACGAGTCGATCGTCGTGATCTGTGGTGCCTGGCACGTTCCCGCGCTCGACGTCACGGCCCACGCCGTGAAAACCGATGCGGCAACGCTGCGCGGGTTGCGCAAGGTCAAGGTCGCGTCGGCGTGGGTGCCGTGGACACACCGCCGCCTGACCCAGTCGTCCGGATACGGCGCCGGAGTCGGCAGCCCGGGCTGGTACCGGCACGTCTTCGACCACCCCGGCCCCGGTGGCGTGGCCCGATTCTTCGTCGATGCTGCGCACGTCTTGCGCTCGCGCGGTCTGTCGGCGTCACCTGACCACCTGATCGGGGCGACTCGTCTCGCCGACTCACTCGCTGCGATGCGCGGACGGCCACGGCCCGGCCTCGTCGAGGTGCTCGACGCCGCCGATGCAGTGATGGGCGGGCTCGACCTCGTCCATGACGAACTGGTGGTGGGCAATGCGCTCGGCTCGGTTCCCGACGACGCACCCCAGGTGCCGTTGGCACGTGACCTCGCAAAGGCGCAGAAAGCGGCGCGCCTGCGGCCCGATGCTGCAGTACGGACCGTCGAGGTCGACCTCCGCACCCCGACCGGTCTCCGCAAGTCCCACCTGCTGCACCGGTTGCTCGCGCTCGGCGTCCCGTGGGGAGTTCCCGAGACGGGCCGTGGATCGTCGGGAACGTTTCGTGAGACGTGGCGTGTTGCGTGGGAACCCGAACTGTCGATCCGCCTCGTCGAACGGTCGGGGTACGGCACCACGGTCGCGTCGGCAGCGACAGCTCGTTTGATCGAACGGTCGGGCGAAGCAACCGACTTGACCGCACTGATCAGCGTGTTCGAAGCAGCACTCTTCGCCGACCTGCCCGACGCCGTGCGGCCGTGCGTCGACCAACTCGCGGCCCGCGCCGCGACCGACCCCGATGTCGGCCAACTGATGGACGCCGTCGTACCGCTCGCCAACGCCTTGCGCTACGGCGACGTTCGGGGGACCGATGCCTCGTCGATGCGGACGGTCTTCGACGGCATCGTCGTCCGTGTCCTCGCCGGCGTCGGCGCAGCGTGCCGTCAGTTGGACGACGACACCGCAGCGGTGATGGTCGAGCGCCTTGCCGGGGTGCAGGCCGCACTCGCCGTGATGAACCACCCGGCCAGAGAGCGGGCCTTCCCTGCAGTGCTCGTCGAGTTGGCACGCGCCCGGCGCGGGCACGGGCTCGTGCAGGGTCGGGCGACCCGCTTGCTGCACGACGGCGGATCCTGGCAGACACTCGACGTCGAGCGACGGCTGTCGCAAGCGCTCTCGGCGGGGACACCGCCGCCGGTGGGTGCGGCCTTCATCGAGGGGTTTCTCGCCGGGTCCGGCACGGTGCTCGTCCACGACGCCGAACTCCTCGGTGTCGTCGACCGGTGGTTGTCGTCGCTCACCCCGGCGGTGTTCGAGTCGGTCCTCGTCCTGCTCCGCCGAACATTCGGCGCCTTCGAGGCAGCAGAGCGCAGACAAGTCATGACGTTGCTGATGGGGCAGATGGCGACACGCGACGTGGGCTTCGGCGGCGACGTCGACCCTGATCGGGCCGCTGCAGCACTGAGTACCGTGCGGCACATGCTGGGTCTCGGTCCGGGTGCCGAGATGATCGAACCGGCACTCGGCACGGTGGTGGCCCAGTGAGTGACATCCCGACGGAGAGAACGAGCGGGGCTCCGAGGGAGAGCCTGCCGCAGGTGTCGGCGACCGAGCGACGGCGTCGCTGGCGGTTGGTATTGGGCGGCGCTGCCGAGGGCATCGACGACGAGCGCGACGAGGAGCAGCCATCGAGTCGTCCGCAGCCGAACTCGGACGAAGCCGATGGTGCAGGAGACCCGGGCGGAGACCCAGGTGGCGCCGAATCGGCGGGTGGTCAGCGCAGCCCAGGTGCCATTGACGGGTCGGGTGGCAGCGACGCCGGGGGAGCGAGCGGCGCGCAACCGGGCCTCGCCGGTGATGACGCCCGTATCGACGCTGCACTCGGCGCGTTGTACGACCGCGACGAAAGCGGTGACCGGGGAACAACCGGACGGCGGCGCAGTGGGAAGCGGGCGGGGGGTCTCGGGCGATCCAAACCGGGCGTCGTGCGGTGGCTCGGCGACATCCGGACCTACTTCCCGACGCCGATGGTGCAGATCATGCAGCGCGATGCCATCGAGCGGCTCGATCTCAAACAGCTGCTGCTCGAGCCGGAACTGCTGCAGTCGGTCGAACCCGACATCCACATGGTCACCCTGCTCGTCGAGCTCAACTCGATGCTGCCCGAGGAGACGCGAGCAACCGCCCGGCAGGTCATCGCAAAGGTGCTCGCCGAGATCGAGGCGCGGCTGGTCGACCAGACGCGGCAAGCCGTGCGCGGCGCGCTCGCCCGCTCGGCGCGCACCAGGCGGCCACGTCCGGGCGACATCGACTGGGATCACACGATCGCGGCCAATCTGCAGCACTGGTTGCCCGAGTACCGCACCGTGGTCCCGGAACGGCTCATCGGCCACGGGCGGCGCCAGCGCAGCCTCGCCAACGACGTGGTGATCGCCGTCGACCAGTCCGGTTCGATGGCCGACAGCGTGGTCTATGCGTCGCTGTTCGGCGGCGTCCTTGCCCAGTTGCCGGCGCTCCGGACGCGGTTCATCGCCTTCGACACCTCGGTCACCGATCTGACGCCGTATCTCCACGATCCGGTCGAGGTGCTGTTCGGTGTGCAACTCGGGGGCGGTACCGACATCGCGAATGCACTCGGCTACTGCCAGCAACTGATCGAGCGTCCCCGGCACAGTGTGCTATTCCTCGTGACGGACCTGTTCGAGGGTGGGAACGTGGACACGATGCAGCGGCGTGTCGCCGAGATCGTCGCCTCCGGCGTGCACGTCGTCGTCCTGCTCGCCTTGAGCGACGAGGGCTCCCCGGCGCACGACCATGCTCAGGCCGCAGCGCTGACTGCACTCGGGGCGACGGTGATGGCAACGACACCGAACGAGTTCCCCCAAGTGCTCGCCGACGCCTTGGCCTGAGTCGTGCTGTTCGAGCGGATCGTACGCATGGTGCCTGGCACACTGCGTACACGACGAGCGCACAGGTGAGTCTGGCTGGCGCCTGTTGTCACTGCTCTACAGGTTTGACGCGGTCGACGGTGTAGATTCGGCTGCCGTATGGGTCAGTTGGTCGCCGTCATCGAAAAGCCGAGTTCCACGCCGGGCGTGGTGCGATTCGAGATCAACCGGACATTGTCCGGGCAGGGCCATGAGCGGTTCCGGTCGATCCTGGATGCCCACGGCAACACGCCGTCCGATGAACTGGCCCGCCAGTTGTTCGGTACCGGCCAGGTCGCTGCCGTGCACGTGTACGCCAACATCATCACGGTCGATCTGGAGAAGGGATACGACTCCGCTGGTCTGTCCGACCTCGTGCGCGACCTCTACATGTACTGGAAGCCCGGCGTCGAGCCGCCGACGGCCGAGGAGCTCCAGCCTGCCGAGGCTGCCGTCGAGGCAGCATCCAGCGGTGGTGACGGCGGTGGCGGTGGCGACAGCGCACTGAACGCAGTGTCGCATCTCGTGCCGATGCGTCTGCTCGAGCGAGGCAAGGCTGGTCGCGAGAAGTGGAAGGCCAAGCAGGGCTAGACGAACCGTGCGCGGTGACTCACCGTGCACACGTCGAGCGTTGCGGGGGTTTCCCGGACAGCTGACTCATGGCCGACGACATCTTCACCCTGCAGGAAGCCGCCGACGAACTCGGCGTTCACTACATGACGGCGTACCGGTACGTCCGTCTCGGTCTGCTCGATGCAGCCAAGCGTGGTGGAACCTGGAAGGTGCGGCGCTCGGCGATCGAGGAGTTCCGCTCCGGGAGTGATCGCTCACCGGTCGTGCCGGGTGAGAGCGCACCGTGGGCCGAACGTCTCGAATCGCGGCTGGTCGACGGCGATTCGGCGGGAGCCTGGGGTGTCGTCGACAAGGCGATGTCGTCGGGGATGGCGCTCGATGCGATCTATGTCGACCTGCTGACGCCGGCGATGGTGAACATCGGCGAACGCTGGGCCACGGGCGAACTCGACGTCGCCATCGAGCACCGTGCGAGTGGTATCGCCCTGCGGATCATCGGCCAGATCGGCCCGCGGTTCACTCGCCGGGGCAGGTCGCGTGGCGTGGTCATCGTCACGTCGCCGCCGGGTGAACATCACACGTTGCCCCTGGCGATGCTGAGCGACCTGCTCCGTCTCGAAGGGTGGGAGGTCACCGATCTCGGTGCGAACCTCCCAGCCGAGTCGCTCGTGTACCTGCTCGATGACACTCCGGATGCCGTGGCGGTGGGCCTGTCGGCGTCGTCGGGGGAGAGTCTCGATGCCGTGGCGGAGATGTGCCGATCGGTTCGGGCGCATCGACCCGAGATGCTGATCATCGCTGGGGGCGGCGCCATTCGCGACGACGAGCACGCAATTGCCCTGGGTGCTGATGCGGCGGCGTCGACGCGCGGCGAGGTGAGCAGCTTGATCGAAGTGCATGTCGCTGCCGCGAGGTCCGCGATGTGACATTTCATTGACGTATCGAACACCTGTTCGATACGCTGGCGACATGTCACCTGTTCCCGTCCCTGCAGCACTCACCGACGTGCTGACTGCGCTCGGCGATCGCGTCGCTCCGGTGTCGATGGCGCTCGAGCGAACGTTGCCGACATCGCCGGAGTGCGCCGAACTCTTTGCCGAGGGGGCACTGGTCCGCGGTCGAGTGTTGTCGTGTGTGGGGGCGGCGTCGACCACGGTGGCGCTGCGGCTCGTGGCAGCAGCCGTCGAGGCCGGAGGGTGGATGGCGGTGATCGATGTCCCGATGCTCGGTCTCGATGCAGCGAGTGAGTTGGGGGTCGCCCTCGAACGTGTCGTGTCGATCTCGACGGGTCGTGTCGATGCCGGGGGCGGTGCGACCGAGACCGACGGTGAGGTGTGGGCTGACGTGGTCGCTGCAGCTGCCGACGGTTTCGAGGTGTTGGTCACCCGGGTGCCCGCCGATGTCCGGGTGGCGACGGCGCGCAGAGTCGCCACTCGGTTGCAGCAGCGTGGTGTGGTGTTGGTGGTCCTGGGTGACCCGGGGGCGCTGGTGTGTGACGGCGTCGTCCATTCCGGTCGCCAGGTGTGGAGCGGCGTCGGCGCAGGCTGGGGGCGTCTCGAGCATCGTTCGGTCGAGGTGACGGCAACCGGTCGTCGGCTGCCCGGCCAGCGGTGTCGAACCTTCGAGTTTCCCGTGTCGCCCGAGAACGTGTCGCCCGAGAACGTGTCGCCCCAGACGGCGCCCGGGGTAGCAGGGGTCGAGACGACCTCACCTGGGAACTCGGTGGCGGCAGGCGATCCGGGGCTGCGTGAGCTCCAGAGCGCGGGGTAGCGATGGCCACGCGCATGATCACGATGTGGCTGCCCGATTGGCCGGTGGTGGCCGCTGGTTTCGGTGCGGATCGGGTTGCGGCGGTGATGTTCGCGAATCGGGTGGTGGCGCGCACGTCGTCGGCTGCAGATGAAGGGGTGGTGATCGGTCAGCGGCGTCGGCAGGCGCAGCGGCGCTGCCCGGACATCGAACTGGTCGACCATGATCCGGCTCGCGACGCCCGTGCATTCGAGCCGTTGGTGCGCGCCGTGTCGGAGGTGTCACCTCGGCTCGACGTGATCGAGCCCGGATGGTTGGCAATGGCGGCGCGTGGGCCGTCGAAGTACTTCGGCGGTGACGCTGTGGTGGCGGCACATCTCCTCACGGTCGTGTCAGCGCTCGGTGGTGCCGGGAGTGCGGGTGCCGGGTGTACCGGCGTGGGTGTGGCCGACGGTCGGTTCGCGTCGAGCGTGGCGGCTCGTCTGGCGGTGCGCCGTGGCGAAGCGGTCCTCGTCGAGCCGGAGGGATCGGCAGCATTCTGCGCGCCGCTGCCGATCGGCTGGTTGCAGACGCTCGGTGAATCCGACCCGGAGATGATCGAGTTGTTCGGCAGACTGGGTCTGCGTCGTCTCGGAGATCTCGCTGCGCTGGAGCCGGCCGATGTGCTCGGTCGGTTCGGCCACCCAGGGATGCACGCGCATCGACTGGCATCGGGGGCCGACGTGCGACCGCCGAGCACGACCGACCCGGCACCGGAACGTCGACTCGATCAGGTGCTGGATGACCCGGTCGCCCAGGCCTCGGTGGTGGTCTTCGTCGCGAAGCAGTTGGCCGATGAGCTGACTCGAGCCCTGAGCGCGACCGGTCGGGTGTGTACGCGGCTGGTCGTCGAGTTCGAGACCGAGCACGGCGAACGGTCGGAACGCTCGTGGTATCGGTCAGCCGGGCTGAATGCTGCGGCGATGGTCGAGCGGGTGCGGTGGCAGTTGGATGCCTGGAGCAATCTGCCGCGTGGGAGCGACAACGAGATCACCGGCGGCATCGCGCTGATCAGGCTCACGCCGGATGAGGTGTGTGCCGACGTCGGGGTGCAGCTCGGGTTGTGGGGCGGGCAGTCCGAAGCCGACCGGCAGGCGGCGCGCACCATTGCGCGGTTGACGGCGATCACCTCCGACGAGGCCGTGACGGTGCCGGTCTGGAACGGCGGCCGGCTGCCGGCAGACCGCTATCGGTGGGTGCCGGCGTCGACTGTCGATCTCGATCATCGGGTGCGGGCGGTGTCGAGTGCAGGGACGGGCAGCGGACCGAGCGGTCCGTGGCCGGGTGCGCTGCCTGCGCCGTCACCAGCCACCGTGTTCGCCGACCCGCACCCTGCCGAAGTGCTCGACAGTGCTGGCCGGGCAGTCGAAGTGAGCGGTCGCGGAGTGGTCTCGGCGGCGCCGGTCGGATTTCGACTCCTGAACGGTGACGAGGAGCAGGGGTGGCGGCGTGGTCGTGTTCGTGCCATCACCGCGTGGGCGGGGCCCTGGCCGGTCGACGAACGGTGGTGGGAGTCCGGTGGTCACCGTCGTCTGGCGCGATTCCAGGTGGTCACCGACGGAGGAAGCGGCGGTCACGGTGACCACGGTGATGACGGTGGCAATGGTGACGATGGTGGCCAGCGCGGCTACCTCGTCGTCGCCGAGCACCGTCGATGGTGGGTGGCAGGTCTCTACGACTGACTGGCTGCTTGACTTGCCACATGACGTCGCCCCGAGACACGGCGCAGTTCCACGCCGAGTACGACGTCCACACCGACGACCGGGTCAGGCTGTTCCGGGTCATTTCCGACTTCGTTGATCCGCAGACGCGGGTCCTGTACCCGGGGAGCTATGTCGACATCGCGCCCTCGGTGTGGTTCGACGACGTCACCTATCTCGACATGGACAAGCGCACGCCGCGATTCTTCGGTGAAACCGCTGCGGTCGGCGAGCTCGTCAGCTCCAAGCGCCGTGCGCTCGGCATGGGCGAACGTCGTGAATCTCCGGACGCCATCTCGTTCCATCACCTCGACTATCAGACGCCGATCCCTGAACCCCTCGCCTCGTTCGGACTGCTGGTGTCGCTCTACGCCGGGTTCATCTCGGAGCACTGCACTGCGTACCTCGAGATCGGTGGGACGTTGCTCGTCAATCCCAGCCACGGCGACGCAGCCATGGCCTCGATCGACCCTCGCTACGAACTGGCCGGTGTCGTCATCAGCAACGGTGCGAGTAGTG
>RCMY010002685.1_pt1 | contig 16032 bp, 15 predicted proteins | sample 2041341 | NCBI WGS metagenome assembly RCMY01 (sample SAMN09708234, study PRJNA481090) | Marine sediment metagenome, whole genome shotgun sequencing project. | reverse complement strand
TCCGATGTTCCTCGGTGCGATGCTGGTTGGTCCGAGCTCCGCGTGGGTTATGAAGAAGATTGATGCACTGTGGGCGGGCAAGATTCGCCCAGGCTTCGAGATGCTTGTTGATAACTTCTCCGCCGGAATCGTGGCCATGTTGATGGCAATTGCATCCTTCTTTGTGATTGCACCGATAGTTACTGCGATCAGCAACGGTCTCGAGTCGATCATTGGCTTCCTCGTCGACAATCAGCTGCTTCCGCTCGCTAGCGTGTTCGTGGAGCCCGGCAAGATTCTCTTCCTCAACAACGCGATCAACCACGGTGTCTTCACACCGCTGGGAACCTCTGAGTCGCTGGAAAAGGGACAGTCGATCCTCTTCCTCATCGAAGCGAACCCTGGCCCCGGACTCGGAAGACCGCTGCCAGGAATCCGGCCATGCCCAGCGCTGTTCCAACGCGTCGGATTAACGTCAGCATTGGTCTCGATTGGTCATAGGTGATCCAGCGTATGCCCTGCTGGCAGGGTAGGTCTGGTCACCCCACGAACCCGTTAGAACGCCGCTGCTTCCTGCCAGCGGTCGATGATGGTGGCATCGCCCAATAACTCGAGGCGACTCGCTGGGATACGACTCCACAGCATTAGCAACAGGTCTGACGCCGAACCCCGGACAGCGGCATCGCCCTTAGTATGGGAGTGTTCCCACTCCATCCGGTCTGGGTGGAGGATGGCGGTCCATTCACCGGCGCCGTCGCCCTCGTCAGTGGAGTGGAGGTGGAGGCTCTCTCCCTTTCCGCCAAGGATCTCAAACCGCATTCGGGTGGGGACGAAAACTTCAAAGATTTCATCGATCCCGTCCACGGAGATCGCAGGGTCGATTGTTTCGGGTGTGCCGAAGGCAGCAGCTACATCCCAGCGGTGCATTGTCAGTTCGTGCGCCATCCGGCGAACCCACCAGGCCGCCTTCTGTGGACCAGCGAAGGAGGGCCGAATCACCTCGGGATCGGAGTTCCTCAGTGCGGGAACGAGCGCATCGAGTCCTTCGCGCGTCCACGCCAGAACCTCGGAGCCGGCGGGCGGATCCGGGACAGAGGACCGGGATGGTGGGTCGTCGGGCGTGGCGTCCTGTAACAAGGCCCCATACCGGGCCACCCAGCCGGTGTGCCCTACAACGTCGCCGACAGTCCATCCCTCGATGTGGGGAATCGCCAGACTCAGATGGGCTGCATCGGTGGCCAGCAGGGCTTCGGATTCTTTGGAGATCTGGGATAGGAGCCGCTCGCGGGACAGGGACATCCCCCTACTCTTGCAGATTTCCCCTGCAAATGCGCGGTGTCTCAGACCGCGTTCTCCGGGGTCAGCGCTGCGGGGGAGCGGGCAGCGACCCTCCAGGCCGAGGCGTGCGTTAGTTCTTCCCACGCAGATCCCTCTAGCTAGGCAGATCCGTCCGGCGAAAGCGGATTGGGTGGCTACCCCGGGGGAGGCGGGTTGGGCAGGGGAGAGTCGTTCGGGGGCAGGTTGAGCACCGGGGCATCCGGAGGCGGGTCGAGAGCGCCGGAGGTCACCCACCGGTCGAGTCGGCGCCACTCGTCCCGGAGCCAGCGTCGCTGATCGGCGTCGGATTCTGGAACCGCTTCGGTCGGCCACCAGCGCACAACGATCGGTTCGCGCAGCGGCAGGCTGGCCCGCATTCCGCTGAAACTGGCAACTCCGTCTAAGCCCCGGTGAGCAAGGACCATAGGGAGGGCATCGGGTCGGGCATCTAGGAGCGCGAGAACGCCGGAGGGCTTGGGCGGCAGGAGTGCTTGGAGCTCGTCGGTGAGCGCTAGCGCCTCGGCTTCCCTTCGACGCTCGAGCGAGGCTCGGATCCTGGCCCGGGCAGCAGGCGTCGCAAAGGTTCCTTCGGGGAAGATGACCAGGGCCCCCTCGGGCCGGACGTGCTGACCGAGGGAACGTAGCTGGGCCAGCTCTCCCTCCGTATTGCCACCTCGGGCGACGAAATAGTTGCCGAGTGGTGGACCGAAGAGGTCAATTGAGGTGATCCAGCGCAGTTCCCGTTTCAGGACGTAGTGGGCAGGCCGGCCCAGCAGAAGGGGAAAGAGCGTGGCGGGGATGATCGCATCCACGTTGGAGGCGTGGCGGCTAAGCATCAGCAGGTGACCGGCCGGCATCGTCGAGGGGTCGCCCCAGTCGATCCGGGCGCCCATCGTGTGACCGGCCCAATTTATGAGCGACATGGACCAGGTCCCCATGGCGTGCTGCATCCTATTGGTCCGGTCTGAGCGTGGACCGGAAATCACCTTGAGGTAGAGCCGGATGGCGTACCACTCGTGGCACGCGAACGCAAAGACCATTAGGGCAATGCGCGTTGTTGGAAGCCGGCGTGGCGCGCCGGAAACAACATCGACGAGCATCAGGACGGGAACCACAACCGGGGCGAGAATCACCATGAGGGGGGCGATGAGGAGGCTCAGTGGAATCGAAAAAACCCGCCGGACGTACCGACGGGTTCTTCTTTCGGGATTCATCTCCAATGGGACCTCGGGGTCTGGACCACTGGGTGGTGCAGAAGGCTTCTAGCGCTCTTCCTTGAACATCACGTGGCGACGCAGCACGGGATCGTACTTGCGAAGCTCTAGGCGTTCCCGGGTGTTGGTCTTGTTCTTGCGGGTCACGTAGGTGAAACCGGTGCCTTCGGTAGACCGCATCTTCACTAACGGGCGTTTCTCTCCACCTTTGGCCATTAGACCTTCACTCCTCTGCGACGCATGTCGGCCAGAACCGATTCGATGCCGTTTTTATTGATCGTTTTGATCGCCTTGGCGCTCAGGGTCAGGGTGACCCAACGCTTCTCATTGGGCACCCAGAAACGCTGGCGCTGGATGTTGGGGTTCCAACGCCGCTTGGTGACGCGATGGGAGTGGGAGATGCTGTTACCGAATGTCGGCTTGCGGCCGGTTACCTGGCAGATCTTGGACACGATGTTTACCTCACGAGACAATGCTGCGTTCAGAAACGCAGACCTGACAATCTACACGTTCGCTCCGCCATTCACTCCTCGACCGATTGATGAAGCGCGTGCCCGGGTCTGTCTGGGCCGTCTGTGTGACTGGGTTGGGTGGCGAGTCCGTTAGGGACCGGCGGTGAATGAGTAGAACTCCGGGAGCGAGGATTGGAGATCGGTGGTGGAACGGAGCGCTTCCCACTCGGCGGTGAGATCCGAGGATGGGGTGGTGTCGTTGAACAACAGCGATAGGGCGGTCAGTTCGGTTCGGCGCTGGGTCTGGTCGATCATCTCGGCGCCTTCAGTGAATTGGATCACGACGGTGCCCCGGGTCAGCTCGCCCGTGTCAAGGAGTTCCAGCCAGTACGCCTTGCCGGATTCGTCCGGCGTCCGGCCCAGGACATCGACGTAGAGCTGGTCTAGGAAGGAACCGAAGGGCCGGTCCCCGTAGCGGTTCTGGAACTCCTGGGATCGGGCGAAGTAATCGGCGATTTCGCCGAGCGAGGCGCCGTTTCGATACTGGTCCATCCAGTACTTAATGCCCCCGGTGTCAGCGATGCGGAGGAAGTAGGCCTCATACAGGCGGTCAACTGATGCGCTGGCACTGCGAGGCGTGATGACCTCCTCTAGGGCGGCGTTCATACCCTGTTCATTGACCACCTGGGCGAGAGCGGTGCGTTCCGGGCCTGTTGCGGACCGGCCGTGGACGGTTTGGTAAAGGCGCTCGGCAAAGGTATCGAAGTCTGGGAAGGGAGCCACGGCGGCGGAATCCACTGCGACGGGGTACACGACCCGATCCAGGGCAGCATCGACCAACGGCGCCGGATTGACATTGTTTCCGCTGGGGTCCACCACCTCGAAGTGGAGGTGGTTGACAGTCCATTCGGCATTACCGGAATCACCCATGTAGGCGATGACCTGACCAGCCTGGACCCGCGCCCCCCGTTCGATGCCGGGGCCGAATGCTTCGTCATAGCGGTTGGCACCGTCGTCGGTGCCGGGCGTGTCGTTGTTGATGTGAATGTAGGTGTACTGCCAGCCGTTGTCATCGGTGAGGTACAGGATGTTCCCGCGGGTTGTGCTGTGTCGCATCCACGAAATTACACCGTCGGCGGCGGCCACCAGTGGTGTCATCTGGGGCCCGATCATGTCGACCCCCACATGGCTTCTTCCGCCGGATCGAGCTGCTCCCCAGGTGTCAGTCCAGTCGACCTCGTCGATGTGGTCGACGGCGATTGGTAGGACCAACGCCGGAGCGGCTGCGGCACCGGCCGGGTTGCTCCCCACCGGCACCAGCAGGGCGGTCAGCATGATGGCGATCACGCTGGCCGCCATCCTGGAGCGCGACAAGAAAACTACAGAACGTGGCGGGCGGCTACACATAGCACCCGTTAGTCGACGCGACGATGCGATTAGATAAGCCTCACAACCCATTTCGTCACGCTAGTGAAACATTTCCGTCACCGTGCGGCCACATGCGGTGACGACCCTCTCGCTCGCGCCAGAGTTGCGCGGGCCGGATCTGGTTAGGAGGGTGGCGGAATCATGCGACGGCCAGGGCTGAAACGGCGGCGGTCGGCGGGAACTGCATGTCGACGCACGACGACGAGCGAACCGATCACCAACGCCGCGATCGTTGCGCTGACGGCCGCAAACCAGATCCACGAGACTTGGCCGTTTCCCCCGCTAAGGGTGCGGAGGAACAGTCCGAGTAGGACCGAGCCAACCAAAGTGGCACCGAGGTTCTGTGCCTGAGTTCGCTGGATTGCGCGGCTGATTTCGCCACTGCGACGACGATAGAAGTTGAAGGAGATGGCGTTCTCGGTAGCAATGATTGCGAGAGCGGGTAGCAACCACCACAGACTGCCCCGTGGGACCGAGATCGTCACGCCAAGGGTGAGAGCCGTGAAGAAACCCGTCCCGGCCAGGATCAGGCCAACAATGACTGAGTCGCCAGATCGCAGTGTCAGATATACCAAAAGCGCAGTGATCGCAGTGATGACCAGGATGAGCACGAACGCTCCGGATCCTGCTGCGTCGGCCGTCCCGAATACGATCATCAGGAAGAGCCAGACACAACTGGCGACGATTTCGGGCGTAGCGATCAGGCGTTGGAGGGCGTTGCGATCCCGAGCTTTGTCCTCGGCCTTTTCCTCTGGCGTCGTTGCTACATGCGTGATTGGGAGGGCGGGACGGTTGCCACGCATCGGCGGGGGAGCCAATGCGCCAGGGCCAGGGCCGGGCGGCGGAGGCTGGCTACCAAGAGGTGGGGGCGATGCTCCCGCGGACATCGCTGCGTTGGGGGGCGGCGGCCCTACGTCGTTCATGACGGTTGGCCGATCGCCCGCAGGGAACCCCGCCCGCCCATTGGCCGACGGCCCGCCAGAACGGCCTTCTGAAGGAGCGGCTCGACGGGGTTGGAGGGATCCCAGGGAAGGACCACCACCCCCAGTTCTTCCAGTCGTTGCTTCTGCCACTCAGTGGTCAGGCGAGTGACCCGGCGAGCGACGGGCGACGATTCGGCCGACAGTTCCCGCCGCACGAGCAGGACGACTACCAGGTGGCCGTGACGGCGGAGTTGGGCCAGATCGTTAACGAAAACTTCGCTGTAAAGCGGGGTGATGGCCACGATCAGCGATCGTGTGTGGAGACTGTTCAGGGGCAGCGTGGGAAGGTCGCCGTGACGATCCTGCATCACCTTGGACGAGAGGAGCGTGTCGATAATGATGTGCCCGGCGCGCCGGCCCAGCGCGGGGGTGAGCCAGCGCACGCCGGTGCTGCGATCCATGATCCCCACGCGGTCCATCGATCGAAAGTGGCGTTCCTGAAGCCCGATCGCCACGGCGACCGTCGAGCGCAAAGTGGAATCGAGGCTTTCGCCGATGTCCTGGACGGCGTCGACGAAGAGGACGACGTCGGTGGATCGGTCGGTGTGGCGGTCTGCGACCATCGGCTTACCGCGCCGCAGCGAGAGCATCGGGTGGATCAATCGAACTGGATCTGCGGCGTTGTAGGTGCGCACTTCGGCAAGTTCCATTCCCGGACCGCGGGCGGTGGATCGGTGGTCCCCGATGGCCGAGCGGGTCTGGAGAGCGCTGATCATTGATCGGATCTTCTCCGTCGGCGGATGAACGTGCACCCGGTTTGCCAACGGAAACTGTTGGATCGTTTCGGTCAGACCGAAGCGGTCCCGGGTCACTACGTTCAGGAACTCTGGCCCGGTGACGCCCCACTTGGTCACCCGCACGTCAAACCGGACTCGGGAATCACCCTCCAGGGGCTGGACCACACGGATGGGCGTGACCGGCTCCATGGCCGCCGGGTACTGCATTTCCAGTTCGACGATCGGCAGCGGTCGATCGCAGGTGATATCAACCAAGATCGAGAGCTCGTCGCCTTCGATCAGGCGCAATCGACTGAGGGTGACTCGTTCGACTTCGAGCGAGTGCCACCAACCACTCCACGCACTCAGCGCGAACACCACGATGAAGGGTGCCAGTGCTACGAACCAGGAACTCGAGTCATTGTCGCCGCTCGACATAGCGATAATGAAGAGGAACGCCGTTGCACTGGAGTACAGCCAGAAGCGCCAGGTGAAATGACGGCTCACCTCGGGGCGTCACCAAACGGTGTTTCTCGAGGGGCCGGTGTTTCTCGCGGGGCCGGTGTTTCTCGCGGGGCCGGTGTTTCTCGAGGGGCCGGTGCACCGCCGGATGACGGCGCATCTCCGAACGACAGCGGCTGGGGAACGCTGCCGATCTCTTCGCCCACATCAGTCGGTGGCGGGGTAGGCACCATCTCGATGACTTCACTGATTACCTCGAAGGGTTGCACCCCCCGAACCCACTGGTCGGGCATGAGGAGGAGTCGGTGGCTGAGCGTTGGAATGGCCATGGCCTTCACGTCGTCGGGGAGCACATAGTTACGACCGCCCATGGCCGCCCAAGCTCGGGCCATTTTGAGCAGACCAAGCGAGCCGCGGGGGCTGGCGCCAGCCTCGGTTCTCGGGTTTTGCCGCGTACCGTCGACAATGTCGACGATGTATTGGGCCACTGGATGGCTGATATGGACGCTTTCCACGGCCTGCTGGACCGCCCGGGTCCCCTCTGGTGTGAGCATCGGTGCCAGGACCGTGGAGTCGGTCCCACGGGCGGCCCGGCGCATGATCAGATCGACTTCGGCGCCGTGGTCCGGGTAGCCGATACCAGTGCGGATCAGGAACCGGTCCAACTGCGCTTCGGGCAGGGGGTAGGTGCCCTCCGACTCGATTGGGTTCTGGGTTCCGATCACGACGAACACGGCTGGGAGGGGACGGGTTTCGCCGTCGACGGTCACCTGCCGTTCCTCCATGGCCTCGAGCAATGCCGATTGGGTCTTGGGAGGGGCCCGGTTGATCTCGTCGCCCAGCACAAGGTTGGCGAAGACCGGGCCGGGCCGGAACTCTGTGGTGGAGCTGGACGGGTCATAAATCGTGGCGCCGGTGATGTCGGCGGGGATCAGATCGGGAGTGAACTGCACCCGGGAGAAATCCAAGCCGCAGCATTGGGCGATGGCTCGGGCGGTGGCGGTCTTGGCAACCCCGGGTACGTCTTCGAGGAGGATGTGACCGTCGGCAAAGACGGCCGCCAGTACCAGACGGAGCATGTCCCGCTTGCCGACGATGACCGTCTCCAATTGGTCGAGCATGTCTTCGGTCAATGCCCCGACAGAGCGGGGATCAGAGACGGAGGGTCGGTGGGTGGTGTCGTCGTAATGGGAGGTCACAGGTGGGCCTAACTGGGAAGTCTGGTGGATGGGGGCGCAGCGTTGGGTGGGGGAGCGGCGATGGCCGAGGCCGGTGATCCACCGGCGGTTTGCAACGGCGGTAGTTCCAGGTGTTCCTCTAGCTGCTGGAGGATGACCTCGGCCTGCACTGCAGGAGGGAGGCCCGGCGGGACTGACACCGCAATTGCGAAGTCTTCAGCGCGCTGAAGGAGCATGGCCACGACGTCCGCCGGATTGTCACTGAGGGACTGGTCGACCGTTAACGCCTGCCACGGCACGCCCTGCAGACCGGGCACCCGGGGAGTGACGGTACGTAACGGGCCTGCTCCCACCGAACCGGAGGACACTCGGGACCAGGATCGGAATAGGACGATCAGTAAAGCGAGTATGACCAGAAACGTGAGGAACGGGAATGCTCTGGCTAGGTTTCCCAGGAGACCGGTCATAGCTGGCCCGCTGCTGCCGGTGCGCTGGGGGCATCACGGCCACAGGCGCTCCGCGCCAATCGGCGAAGTGCATCGACTGCGTCGTCCCGCTCCCGGGCACGCGCGGTGGCGTCGGCAAAGCGGACGCTGTTGTAGGACTGGGTGAGGATTCTGAGATCGGGGCCGAGGTCAGCCTGGCCTTCGCCAACCCGCCGCATCCACTCGTTCGGGGTTTGGTCCGTCCTGCGGGGATCCAAACGTCCGAACCCTCCTTCGGCGTACCGCATAGCTACACGTATGGCGCGGCTGGGATCAGGATCCTTAAGCAGTGCGTAGCAGAACTGTTCGAAGGCCCCCCAGCCGCGGTCTCCGTCTCCGTTGGAACCCCTAGGTTGATTGCGCTGCAGCCGGGTGGTGCGCTCATCGGCGCCGTCACTGCTTGATCCCGGTCCATATCGCCTCACGGCCATGACCAGAGCGACGATTAGACCTATGGAGAGCGCAATGAGGAACAGGTCCCAGAGCACATCCCAGAACGTGATGTCGGGTGCGTTGATGTTGGGGCCCTGGATGTCCGGCCCGTTAACATCCGGTCCATTGAAGTTCGGCGGATTGATGTCGGGTGCGTTGAACTGGAAGTCGCCGGCTTCCATCCTGATGATGAAATCTTCGCGGCTCTCGGAACGACTCACGAAGGCGGCGAGGGACACCAGGGCCAGTGTCAACCCGGCCATAATGTAGGCGGTGCGTTGGGCCAGAGGCGGACGACGGGGCGACACCACCTCAGAGTAGGGGAAACTCGCTCCCGACTCAGGTTGCCGTCGCGAAGACTGCCTTCAAGTAGCGACCCTCGGCGAAGGACACCGGATGGTCAATCGGGTGGCCGGTAACGGTGATTGGTTGGAACGATCGTGGCGAGTTGTCCAGCTCAGCGGAGACATCGGCCACGAACATCTCCTCGGAGATTCTGGCCGAGCATGACGCTTGCACGATCGTGCCGCCCGGGGCGAGAAGGTCGATCGCCCTTCGGGTCAGCCGCCGGTAGGAGCTACGGGCACGTTCGATGTCGGCTTTCTTTGGAGCGAACGATGGCGGGTCCACAACAACGATGTCAAAGGTCTGCCGGCCCTCCGCCAAGTGGTCCATGGCGGCGAAGGCATCGCCGACGATTGGCTGATGGGGACAGTTGATGGGTGGTGTATTCGCAGCAATGTTGGCAGCCGCGGCGGCCATTGCGCCCCGGGCGATGTCGATCGAGGTGACAGAACCTGCGCCCCCGGCCGCGGCATAGACGCTAAAGCCGCCGGTGCTCGAGAACACGTCTAGTACGGAGCGGCCCGAGGCCATCTCTCGAACGGCCTGCCGGTTGTCCCGCTGGTCCAGGAAGTGGCCCGTCTTGTTTCCGGCTACTACGTCTGCATGGAAGGTCAGGCCGTTCTCAAGGAACGGGACAGTCGCCTGCGGTAGGTCGCCCCGCAGTATCGAGCCTTCCGTCCACGCCCCCGGCCGAGCCGATGCCTCGGGTGCCAACGCCCAGATTGCTTGCACCGCCCGGCTGGCCCGCAGGACCATGGCCGAGGGTGCGCACCGCGCCTCCAGTGGGTCAAGCAATGACTCAAGGTGGGGTCGCCAGGCGGCGGTGTACAACTTCACCACGATCACATCGCCGTATCGGTCGGCAATGAATCCCGGTAAGCCGTCGTTTTCCCCGTTGACCAGCCGGTAGCCGGTTGTTTGAGGATCCTCGACCAGGGACACACGGCGATCGATGGCCTCATCAATCCGCCGGGCGAAGAAGGCGGGATCGATCTTGGTGGATTGGCCGTGGGCGAGGATGCGAACGGCGATGGGACTGTGGGGGTCCGCAAGACCGACTGCGAGGAAGCGATCCCGGTCGTCAAAGATGATCGCAAGGTCTCCCGCCCTGGGCGAACTTTTTTGGGTTCGAATCGAATGGTCATACACCCATGGGTGACCGGCCCGAATCGACCGAATCGCCCGCGGCGCCACCGTCGTCGCTATTCGCACCCGGTCAAGGCTAGGTGCGGCCCGTTCGCTCCGGCTCATGATCGTGGAGATCCAGTAGGCGGGCGATGGGGTCTGGTTGGGCCGCACTCAGGGCCACGCCGCCGGCGCTGCCGGGCGGGGGGAAGCCGGTACTGGCCACCATCAGTTGCATCGTCGGGTCCATCCGGGATCGGAGGGCCACTGCCTCGCCCACTAGCTTTAGTGCAGCACCACTGGAGGAAATCCCGGAGCTGAGGGATCGGTTGGCCCCGGCTACGTACACACCCCAGAGCTGGCCCGAATCGTCGGTCGCTGTAGCGGTGAGTCGCAGCCCGCCTCCCCGCACGGCAATGTCCTCGTCTACGACTTTGAAGCCTTTCGTCGCCAACGCCGCCAACGCCAGCTTGGGCGCGGACTGGGAACGGTCCGGTTCTGGCGCAGGGTTCTCAAGCGTTTCCAGAACCCGGGCCCGCGCCAGCGCTACATAATCCGCATCGGTGTCATACCCAATGAAGCGCCGGTCGGCCTGGGCAGCAGCCACCAGGGTAGTGCCGGCCCCCATGAAGGGATCGAGGACGAGGTCATCGACGTAGGTGTAGAGCTGTATCAGGCGGGCCGGAAGGGAAACCGGGAAGGGCGCTGGGTGGCCGATCCGCTTAGCAGATTCGGGCAGGAGGGTCCAGACGTCGAGCGTTGCATCGGTGAAGTCATCGGGCCCGATCGAGTTCTTGTGAGGAAGGCCCTGGTCTTCTCGTTCTGCTGGCTTTAGGGCGCGATCGAAGCGACCTTTGCTGGCGATGATGATCCGTTCGCTGACATCTCGCAGAACCGGATTGGAGGCCGACCGGTAGGAACCCCAGGCGCAACTACCGCTGGCGCTCTCGCCCTTGCGCCAGATTATCTCGCCGCGCAGCAGGAGGCCCAGATCATCCTGGAGGATCCCGACGACGTCAGAGCTAAGACTTCGAAATGGACGACGTCCGAGGTTGGCGATGTTGACCGCGATGCGGCCACCGGGCTCGAGCACCCGAACACAATCGGCGAAGACTTCCCGGAGCAGTTCGAGGTATTCCATGTAGGAGCCGGGGACGCCCTCTGCGGTTAGATCTGCCTCGTAATCCTTGCCGGCAAAGTAGGGAGGGGAGGTAACGACCAGGGCAACGGAGTTGTCAGCAACTGCTTCCATCGTCCGGGCATCAGCGCACTGGAAGGGTTCCTCGACCGGCTTGGCTGGCGCAACATCGGTCGCAAGATCCAGAACGGGAGGGCGGAAGCGTCGATAGAACGCCGTGGCGTCGTGCCCCTCCCGTTTGGTGACACCAAAGCGCGACGTCGATGTGCGCTTCTTGACCACCCCGCCACAGTAGTTTCCGCTACCCGGACCGCTCGCGATGGTGCAGCTCTCACAGATCTCGAATTCCGAAGGAGGCAAAACTAAGGTGGGGACCCCAGTGATCCGAACTATGATCTGAGCTTCCAGCGCTCGTAGCTCAATTGGATAGAGCATCTCGCTACGGACGAGAAGGTTTGGGGTTCGAGTCCCTACGAGCGCGCTGAACACAGAAGAAGTGCTGATGCCGGGCCCAGTGGCCCGGCATCAGTCGTTTTCCGGTGCGGCAGTTGAACATCAACGCGTTCGGCTGAGGTGTAGATCCGAACGTGGGGCGCTGGGCAGGGATTCCTCGGTCCAGACACGCAGAACGGGGACCCGCCGTGCGGATCGCCGTTCGCTCAAAGCGGAGAGGGTGGGATTTGAACCCACGGACCCCTTACGAGGTCACCTCCTTAGCAGGGAGGCACATTCGACCGGACTCTGCCACCTCTCCAGGTGAGTTCTGTTCGGAACTGCGGTCTAGGAGTGTAACCCCTCTATCTGCAACCGTCGCTGAAAATCACTTCTGATCGAATCCGTTCGTGCGCTCCCCATCTGCTCCCAACTTGCTGACGGGCCATTTCAGCTCGGATATCGATTTCAAAGCTTGAGCCACAATTGCGGAGAGGGTGTGCTGGATTTTCAGATCGCCTCGGAAACTGACGGGTGGCGGCTGCCAAGGCTTCAAATGCCGCGAAGTCGTTTCGTTAGGACCCAACGAGAGTGGAAGCGACGTTAGTACCCGAGCAGCGGAATCGACGTGATGACGGTGAGGACGTAGATCATTAGCAAACCGCACAGCGTAGCGACTGCGATAAAGGTCCAGAACACGATCCGCTGCGATCTTGGGGCGGACCAGCCTCGAAACGTGCGGCGGCCGACGCCCAGTACCACCCAGATTAGGACAACTTGTGAAGGGAGCAAGCGTCCATAGAACCAGGGCGCAGACTCCTTTGGAAAGAACCGATTGGTGAGAGCAGAGCCAACGGCTAGCACGACGGACGAAGTCAACAACCCAATCAGCAGAGCTATCCCTACTAGTTGAACGATCCGTCTAATAGTGGACGGATTTCTAATTTCGTCGGACGAGGTATGCCCAAGTGACAGTACTAGATCCTGCCCAGCCTTATGGCTCGGCCAGCTCCGTGACCGTGCTAGCCGGAATCACAAGAGGAAGCCTGAGGTCTTGGCGGAAGGAGGGGGATTCGAACCCCCGGTGACCGTGAAGCCACAACGGTTTTCAAGACCGACGCATTCGTCCGCTCTGCCATCCTTCCACTGACAACTCTAGCAACGGCCGAACTCAGGGAACGACCGAATTCGACCACAACCGCCGCTGCGACACGCCACACTGGTCCCTATGGCCGATTCGCCGCTCAAAGCCCAACTCCGATCAGACATGACCGCATCCATGAAGGCCGGCACGAAAGATCTCACCGCCACGCTCCGCATGCTTATTGCCGCAGTCATGGCGGAGGAGAAGGCTGGCGAAACTGCCGTCGAGCTAAATGACGACCAGGTCCAGTCCGTTCTGCGCCGTCAGATGAAGCAGCGCTCGGAGTCCATCGAGGCATTTACGACCGGCGGCCGGCCGGAGCAGGCGGCTGCCGAGCAGGCCGAAGCAGACATCATCGCCACCTATCTACCTGTCGCTATGAGTGATGAGGAATTGGAGTCCAAGGTGGACGCGGCCCTTGCTCAAGGCGGATTCACTGAGATGAGCCAAATGGGTGCTGCGATGAAGGACGTTATGGCATCGCTCGGAACCGACGTCGACGGCAAGAAGGTCTCCGCCTTCGTCCGGGCCAGACTGTCGGCTTGACCCACTCCGCCGTGGTGCCGGATCGCTCCCCCCGGGGGCGAGTCGTGGCGCCACTCGTCGGTCTCAGTCTCTGGTATGGCGTCAGCTATGGACTTCTGTCGGCACGGCGGCGCTTCCTGTTGCCGCCGCCCCATCGGGTGGTTGCCGATTCGATTTTCAATCCCTTCACCGGCGAGGTCGGGAGCAACCTCGGTGTAATTGCAAACGCTACGATCCGGACCGCTGTGGTGGCCGCCGTAGGCTTGGCTGTCGCCATTGCTTTGGGGATTACAACGGCGCTGGCTATGCACCGGAGCCGTTTGGCGGAGCGGGTTATCTACCCCTACGCCGTAGGAATCCAGGTCGTGCCGGTGCTAGCGCTCGTGCCGCTAATTGGCCTCTGGTTCAATTTCGGCTTCCTCAGCCGGGTCATCGCTTGCGTGCTGATCTGCTTGTTCCCCGTGATTGCGAATACCCATTTCGGTTTGCGGACGGTGCCGAAGGACCAGCAGGAGTTGTTCACGCTTCAGCGGGCAACGGACTGGCAACGGTTGACCAAGTTGGAACTGCCGGCCGCCCGACAAGCCATCCTGAGCGGCATCCGGATCGCCGCCGGTGGAGCGGTGGTTGGTGCCATCGTGGCGGACTTCTTCTTTCGTCAGGGCGCTCCGGGGGTGGGTCGGCTGATGGACCGCTACTCCCGGGATCTCCAGACCGACGACCTGATCGTGGCGGTAGGTTTTGCGGTCGCCCTCGGCCTGCTGTTTTTCGCAGCGGTAGGCCTCCTCGAGCGGCGAACCTCCCCCCACCGCCGTTAGGCCAAAGATGCTCCCCAACTCCAAGGTCTTCGTTCCGCTTTTCGCCCTCCTCCTGATCGTTTCCGCATGCGGTTCGACCGCAGAAGTAGGCGAGGCCCTCGCCAAGGAAGGCGTGTGCCCGGCCAACCTCGTGATCCAGACCGATTGGTGGCCCGAGGTCGAGCACGGCGGCGCCTATCAATTGATCGGCGGCGGGGCAACCGTTGACTCGGACCGCTTCCGCTACCGCGGCCCGATCCGGGATGTGTATGCGGTTGGTGGGATCCAGACTGTGGAGGTTCGAGCCGGGGGCGATGCGATCGGTGGGCAACCAGCGCTGGGGCAGCTGCTGATCGAAGAAGACGTCCTGATTGCGTTTGCCAACCTGTCCGATCTGCTCGCCAAGACCGCCATTGATGCCACCGCGGTCATGAGCTCGCTTGACATCAGTCCCCAGATGATCCAGTGGGATCCAGCCCGATACAACTTCTCGGCGGACCGCCCGGAAGAACTGGCCCTGAGCGGGCTACCCATTCTCTACTTCGAGGGCGATGCGTACATGGAGTATTTGGTGGGTGCCGGGGTAGTTGCCCAGGATCAGCTCGACCCGTCCTACACCGGAGCCCCAGATCGCTGGCTGATAGCAGAGGGCGATGTGCTCCAGACTGGTTTCGCTACGAATGAAATCTACCGGTACGAAAACGAATACGACGAGTGGCGCCGCCCACTGGACTTCCTGCTCGTCCACGACCTCGGGTTTCCGGACTACCCGGCCACCTACGCAGTGGAAACGGCCGCTCTCGAAGAGAACACGCCCTGCTTCGAAGTCTTGGTTCCGATGCTGCAGCAGGCATGGGTTGACTTCTTAACCGATCCGACCGACACGGGGGAAACGCTGATCGCTATCAACGCCGACTTCGACACCTACTGGACCCTGTCCAGGGCCCTTAACGCCAGGGGTATCGAGGTCATGGAGGAGACCGGGATCGGCGGCAACGGGTCCGACGATGTGTACGGCAACTTCGACACCGACCGAGTCCAAGCGCTCATCGATTTGGCGGTACCGATCTTCACCGAGCGTGGCATTGACGTGGCCGAGGACCTCGCACCGGCGGACGTCGTCACCAACCGGTTTATCGATCCCGCCATCTCGGGTCCCTTCGACCGATGAAACAACGGGCGCCGCAACTAAAGGGGACAGTCCCCAATGTTGCGGGCGGTAGCCTGAACGCCGTGACCATCGCCTACCTCGGCCCGCCCGGAACTTTCACCGAGCAGGCCCTCCATAGCCAGGCTGACCTCGCGGACCAACCGACGGTGCCAATGCGAACCTTCGTCGACATCCTCCACGCCACCCGCGACGGCGAGGTGGAGCAGGGCTTCGTGGCGATTGAGAACGCCATCGAGGGGACCGTGAATGTCACCCTGGACACCCTCGCCTTCGATACCGACCTCCTCATTCAGAGGGAGGTGGTCCTGGACATCCGAATGAACCTCATGGCCCAGCCTGGATCAACGCTCAGTGACATCAAGGTCGTGGCGTCCCATCCAGTAGCCAATGCGCAGTGTCGGACATTCCTTCGCCGCGAGCTACCCGACGCCACGGTGGAACCGGCAAACTCAACCGCCGACGCCGCCCGGATCGCCGCCGAAACCCCGGGTGTGGCGGCGCTCGGACCCCAGAATGCCGGCGCCAGATACGGGCTGGAAACGGTGGCGGAGGACATCGCCGATCACAAGGGCAACCAAACCCGCTTCCTTCTGGTAACCCGCACGGGGGTTCCCGCCCCCAGCGGCCACGACAAGACAACTGTGGGCCTGAACCAGCGCGATGAACCCGTGCTGGAATATGTCCGCTGGGTCATGGTGCGCAAAAACCG
>RCMY010002684.1_pt1 | contig 16032 bp, 14 predicted proteins | sample 2041341 | NCBI WGS metagenome assembly RCMY01 (sample SAMN09708234, study PRJNA481090) | Marine sediment metagenome, whole genome shotgun sequencing project. | reverse complement strand
TGCGACACGACACTCTGAAGAGAGGTGCGCGATGCATCCGCCGAAGGGATAACGATCTCAGGCGAAAGGACAGAGGGGGCATCAGGGACCGCGGTTGGCGGTTCTGTGGTGCCGGGTTCGTTGTGACATCCGGTGAAGGGGGGAGACCGCGATGGATGATATGTTACAGACGCCGCTTTATGATTTGCATGTCCGCTTGGGGGCCAAGATGGTGCCGTTTGCGGGCTATGCCATGCCGGTGCAATATCCGCTTGGCGTGATGAAAGAACACCTGCATTGCCGCAGCAAAGCCGGACTGTTTGATGTGAGCCACATGGGGCAGGTGATCCTGTCAGGTGCGTCGTGGGAAGCGGTGGCACTGGCGTTTGAGCGGCTTATTCCGATGGATGTGCTGGGGCTTGAGGATGACCGTCAGCGCTATGGTTTTTTCACAAATGATGCAGGCGGGATCGAGGATGATCTGATGTTCGCGCGGCGCGGGAATGACCTTTTTGTGGTTGTAAATGCGGCCTGTAAAGGCGCTGACGTGACGCGGATGCGGGCGGCTTTGGAGCCTGAGGTAAAGGTGACAGAAATCACTGACCGCGCGTTGATTGCGGTGCAGGGGCCGGGGGCCGAGGCGGTGATTTCCGGTATGGATGCTTCGGCAGCGGGCATGCGGTTTATGGATCTGGCTGATTTGACGTTGGCGGGTATTCCGGTCTGGGCTTCGCGGTCGGGGTACACTGGCGAAGACGGATATGAGATTTCGGTGCCCGAGGATCAGGTCGAGGCTTTGGCAACGGCGCTGTTGGCGCAGGATGCGGTTGAGGCGATTGGTCTGGGTGCACGGGATTCGCTGCGGCTTGAGGCTGGGCTGTGCCTTTATGGAACTGACATGGATGCAGGCCTCAACCCTGTAGAGGCATCGCTGGCCTGGGCCGTCCAAAAAGTGCGTCGCACCGGTGGCGAACGGATGGGTGGCTTTCCTGGCGCATCTGTAATCCTTGCAGCACTAAAAGACGGTGTTGGACGCAAGCGGGTCGGATTACAGCCGGAAGGCCGTGCACCTATGCGCGGGGAGGTGCCGCTTTTCGAGCATGCGGAGGGCGGGATTCAGATCGGTTTCGTAACGTCAGGCGGGTTCGGCCCCACGGTGGGCGCACCCGTCGCCATGGGTATCGTCGCGGACGGCCTGCATACTGTTGGTACAGCGATCTGGGGCGAAGTACGTGGCAAAAGATTGCCTTTAAGTGTTGCAAAGCTGCCCTTCGTGGCGGCAAACTTTAAACGATAAACCAAACGGGGAAACAGAGATGAAATTTACCGAAGAACACGAATGGCTGCGCGAGGAAGATGGCGAAATGCTGGTGGGGATCACCATCCACGCGGCCGAGCAATTGGGCGATGTTGTGTTTGTGGAGCTGCCGGATGAGGGCATAACCGTGAGCAAGGACGAAGAAGTTGTGGTGATCGAATCCGTAAAGGCGGCTTCGGATATTCTGGCCCCTGTTGATGGTGAAATCACCGAGGTGAACTCTGCACTGACCGACAATCCCGGCATGGTGAACGAAGATCCGCAGGGCGAGGCCTGGTTCTTTAAGATGAAGGTCAGCGATCCGTCCCAGATGGACGAATTTATGGATGAAGCCGCTTACAAAAAATTCATCGGTTAATGCTGTGCAGTCCTGACCGGAGCCTCCGGCGGGGATATTTTTGACCAAAAAGAGATGGGGTGTTCCATGACCTTCAAGCCGACCGAGTATCTTCCTTATGATTTTGCGAACCGTCGCCATATCGGGCCGTCTCCGGTGGAGATGTCGGATATGTTGAAGGTTGTGGGGGCGGCATCCTTGGCTGCTTTGATCGACGATACAGTGCCTGCGGGCATCCGGATGAAGGGCAGTCTTGATTTTGGCAAAGCGATGTCGGAGCGTGAAGTTCTGGAACACATGCGCGTCATCGCATCCAAGAACAAAGTGCTGACCAGCCTGATCGGACAGGGGTATCACGGGACGGTGACGCCGCCGGCGATCCAGCGGAATATTCTGGAAAATCCGGCGTGGTATACGGCCTATACACCATATCAGCCGGAGATTGCGCAGGGGCGTCTGGAAGCGCTGTTGAATTTCCAGACCATGATCACTGATCTGACCGGACTTGAGGTCGCCAATGCGTCGCTCTTGGATGAGGCAACCGCCTGTGCCGAAGCAATGACAATGGCGCAGCGGGTGTCGAAATCCAAGGCGACGTCGTTCTTTGTGGATCGAGATTGTCATCCGCAAAATATCGCGGTGATGAAGACGCGCGCCGCGCCGCTGGGCATCGAGGTGATTGTGGGTAATCCCGATGATATGGATGCCTCCGCCGTGTTTGGCGCGGTGTTCCAGTATCCCGGCACCTATGGCCATGTGCGTGATTTCACGGGACACATCGCAGCCCTGCATGAACACAAAGGTATCGGGATTATTACCGCTGATCCGCTATCGCTGACGCTGTTGAAAGAGCCCGGTGAAATGGGTGCCGACATCGCTGTGGGGTCCACCCAACGCTTCGGCGTGCCTGAAGGTTACGGCGGGCCGCATGCCGCCTATATGTCTTGCAAGGATGCCTACAAACGCGCCATGCCGGGCCGGATTGTGGGTGTGTCGATTGATGCACATGGCAATCGTGCCTACCGGTTGAGCCTGCAAACCCGCGAGCAACATATCCGGCGTGAAAAGGCGACCTCGAACGTCTGTACCGCGCAGGCATTGCTTGCTGTGATGGCGTCGATGTATGCGGTTTTTCATGGTCCCGAAGGGCTTAAGGCGATTGCGCAGCGCATTCATCGCAAGACTGTACGGCTTGCCAAGGGGCTGGAAGCGGCCGGGTTCAAGGTTGATCCGGCGGCGTTCTTTGACACCATAACAGTTGACGTGGGGCCGTTGCAGGCGGCGGTTATGAAATCGGCGGTGGATGAGGGGATCAACCTGCGTGCTGTCGGCGAGACCCGCGTCGGAATTTCGATGGATGAACGCAGCAATCCGGAGACAATTGAAGCGGTGTGGCGTGCGTTCGGGATTGAAAAAGCCGACAGTGATTTCACGCCGGACTACCGGATCGCCGATGAAATGCTGCGCACCACCGGCTATCTGGCGCATCCGATCTTTCACATGAACCGCGCCGAGACTGAAATGATGCGCTATATGCGCCGTCTTGCGGATCGTGATCTGGCGCTGGACCGGGCGATGATCCCGCTTGGATCGTGTACGATGAAGCTGAACTCGGCCGCTGAGATGATGCCGGTAAGCTGGCGTGAATTTTCGCAGATGCACCCGTTTGTGCCGGACAATCAGGCGCTGGGGTATAAGGAAATGATCGACGATCTTTCGTCAAAGCTGTGTGATATCACCGGCTATGACGCGATCTCGATGCAGCCCAATTCGGGGGCTCAGGGGGAATATGCGGGCTTGCTGAGCATTGCCGGTTATCACCGCGAAAACGGGCAGGATCACCGAAATGTCTGTCTTATTCCGGTGAGCGCACATGGCACCAATCCGGCCTCTGCCAATATGGTCGGATGGAAGGTTGTTGTCATCAAATCGGCGGCGAACGGTGATATTGATCTGGATGATTTTCGCGCCAAAGCAGAGCAGCATAGTGAGAACCTTGCCGCCTGTATGATCACCTATCCGTCCACGCACGGCGTGTTCGAAGAAACCGTGACGGAAGTTACCAAGATAACCCATGACCACGGCGGGCAGGTCTATATCGACGGGGCCAATATGAATGCGATGGTCGGGTTAAGCCGTCCTGGCGATCTGGGTGGTGATGTCAGCCATCTTAATTTGCACAAGACCTTTTGCATTCCACATGGTGGCGGCGGTCCCGGCATGGGGCCGATTGGTGTCAAAGCACATCTGGTGCCGCATTTGCCGGGCCATCCGAACAAGGCGGGATCAGCGGTTGCAGCGGCGCCATACGGGTCGCCGTCACTGCTGCCGATTTCATGGTCTTACTGCCTGATGATGGGCGGTGAGGGGCTGACGCAGGCAACTCGGGTTGCGATCCTGAACGCCAACTACATTGCCAAGCGATTGGAAGGCGCGTTTGACGTGCTTTACAAAGGGCCGACGGGGCGGGTGGCGCATGAGTGTATTCTGGACGTGCGCCCCTTTGAGGAAAGCGCAGGCGTGACGGTGGATGATATTGCCAAGCGCTTGATTGATTGTGGTTTTCATGCGCCAACGATGTCTTGGCCGGTGGCAGGTACGCTGATGGTCGAGCCGACGGAGAGCGAAACCAAAGCGGAGCTGGACCGGTTCTGTGACGCGATGCTGGCGATCCGTGCAGAGATCGACGCGATTGAAAAAGGCGACATGCCGCGAGAGAATAACCCGCTGAAAAACGCGCCGCATACGGTTGAGGATCTGGTGCTGGAATGGGGCGAGCGGCCCTATTCACGTGAGCAGGGGTGTTTCCCTCCGGGGGCCTTTCGGGTGGACAAATATTGGCCGCCCGTTAATCGCGTGGACAATGTGCATGGGGATAGGCATCTGATTTGCACCTGCCCGCCGCTTGAGGATTATATGGAAGCTGCTGAGTAGGATTGAATTGGCGGGGTTATTGCCCCGCCTTTTCCACCAAAAATCCGAATACCTTTTTAAGCCGGTTCCACGTTGTCCGGTCTGGTGCGACAAGCAGATATCCCTTGCTGGTGCCTGCATTGTACGGGCCACCGTCCAGCATCTCCACATGGGACCCGGCGCGTTCACAAATCAGCGCGCCTGCGGCGTGATCCCACGGGTGGAGCGATCCCGTCAGTAAAAAGTCGGTAAAGCCCTGCGCGATCAGGCGATATTCATGGGCCGAGCAGCGCAGCGGTTGGGTGCGCGCGAAGCTTGGCAGCGTGCTTGCGAGTTTCGCCTGTGCGTCACCTGAAAACATATCCAGAGGGATGTGACCGCTCAGCTTGTCCAAGGGTTTGCCAATTGCAGCCCTGAGGTCGCGGGTGATCCCATTTGCCGTTTCAAACAGGGCGGGGCCTTGATCGCCGGAAATTGCCCAATCATCGGCAACCGGATCATAGATCAGCCCAAACACCGGACGTCCGAAACGGGTGGCGGCAATGATCACGCCGAAAACGGCAAGTCCGTGGGCATAGTTCCATGTCCCGTCAATGGGGTCGATGATGAAGGCAACGGGGGCATCTGCGATTTGATCCAGCAGTGCGGGGTTCTCGGCGACGGCTTCTTCTCCGACAATCAACGCGTTTGGGAAGGCGATCTGCAAGGCGCGGGTGATCATCGCTTCGGCGGCGGTATCCGCTGCGGTCACCAGATCGTCGGCGCGGGATTTTGTGGCGATGTCGGAAGCGTCCAGCTGTCGAAAACGCGGCAGAATTTCGGCGCGGGCGGCGCGGCGCACGATGTTGACGATATGTTGCTGTTGCGCCGGGCTGACTGGATTTGGCAGGGTCGCAGGAAGATTATCAGACATCGGGCTATCCTATCTATTCACGGGCGCGCAGCACTTGCGCAGGGCGGGCGTTCAAAGACTTAAGCGCAAATCCCAAGCCTGCCAAGACTGTTGCACTGACCCCGCCAGCGATGATCAACAGGGCAGAGGGCCAGATCAGGGTGAATTTGGTCTCCATCACGTAGGTGCTGATGGCCCAACCGCCCAAGGCACCTGCGAACAGTGCGACGGTGCCTGCAAACAGGCCCAATAGGGCGGCGCGCAGGATGAAGCTGGTGGCGATCTGCGCGCGGCTGGCCCCTAGGGTTTTGAGCACGGCGGCCTCGAATGTACGCGCGTCTGCGCCAGCGGCGGCGGCACCAATGAGGACGACAAAACCGGTGAGCAGCGTGGCAAGTGCGCCGTATGACGTGGCGGCGGCGAGACTGGAGAGGACTGAGGATACGCGGTCAATCGCATCGCGGACACGAATGGCGGTGATGTTGGGATAGGTGGTGGCGAGGTCGCGCAGAATGGCGGCTTCGGCGTCTTCTTCGGCATAGACGGTTGAGATGAAGGTATGCGGCGCGCCTTGGAGGGCGGAGGGGTTCATGGTGAGGATGAAACCAATGCCAGCCGTGGAAAAATCAACCTCGCGGAAAGAGGCGATTGTACCAGTGATGTCGCGGCCAAGGACATTGATGGTGAGAGTGTCACCGAGATTTAGGCCCATTTCCTTGGCTTCTTCAGCGGCAAAGCTGATCAGGGGCGGACCGCTGTAATCCTCTGCCCACCACTCGCCCGCGGTGATCTTGGTTTTGGCATCAGGCAGGGTCGCGTAGGTCACGCCGCGATCACCCCGCACAACCCAGTGATCGCCAGCGACATCTTTGGCCGGCTTGCCGTTGATCTGGGTTATGACACCACGCAGCATTGGTGCGCTGTCGATGCGCGAGACGGCGGGGTCATTTTCGAGGCGTTCGGTGTAACCCGCCATCTGGTCTTTCTGGATATCGACGAAGAAGTACGACGGCGCGACATCGGGCAGGTTGCCGGTGATGGCGCGGCGCAGGTTGCCGTCGATCTGGCCCACAGCGGCAAGAACAGTAAGGCCGAGGCCGAGAGAAAGGATAACCGCGCCTGCGCCTTCGCCGGTTCCAGATATTGCGGCGAGCGCCCAGCGGAGGCGAGGATGGCCACGGGCTTGACGTGATGCGCGCCGCGCGACGAGGCGGATGAGGGTGGCGGCGAGGGCAAGGATCGCCAACGCTCCGGCGATGCCACCAAGGGTCCAGAGGGTCAGCCACCATGAGCCGTTGAACCAACCGGCAAGACCAACAAGGGTGGCGGTAAGCAGGGCGATGATGATCAGGTAACGCGGGGCGGGCAGGCGGCGCGCGCCGGACCATGCGTCACGAAACAGCGTGGCTGCGCGGACGTCTTCGCTGCGCGCAAGAGGCCAGAGGGTGAAGGCGAGGGCCGTCAGCAGGCCATAGAGTGCGGCTTCGAATAGAGGTGCCGGATAAAGGGCGAAAGCGGTGGGGATGGGCAGGCGCGCTTCGATGATGGGGGAGAGTAGAAGCGGGACAAATGCACCTAGGGTGAGGCCGATGGCGACGCCGATGATTGAAAGAGTGCCGATCTGGATGAAGTAGGTCATGAAGATCGTCGCGCGATCCGCGCCAAGCGCGCGCAGGATGGCGATTACCTGTGATTTGCCGTTGAGATAGGCGCGCACGGCGGCGGAGACGCCAACCCCGCCAACCGCAAGGCCGGAGAGGCCGACAAGAACGAGGAACGCGCTTAGGCGATCCACAAATTGCGCGACACCGGGGGCACCGTTGCGCGCATCTGTCCAGCGCATGCCGCTGTTGGCGAATTGAGTTTTCGCTTGGGTTTCGAGCGTTTCGAGATCGGTTTCCGGCGGCAGATCAAGGCGGTATTTGCTGTTGAATAATGTGCCAGAAGCAAGAAGGCCGGAACCTTCGAGCGCGTCCTTGTAAAGAAGCGTGCGGGGGCCAAGAGCAAAGCCGCTGGCAGCGGAATCGGGTTCGCGTTTGATCAGGGCCGAGAGGCGGAATGTTCCAGTGCCAAGTTGGAATGTGTCACCGGGAGTAAGGTCGAGACGATCCGAAAGTGCACGTTCCATGACAGCGCCGGGAATGCCGTCTTGGGTTGCGAGGGCGGCGTTAAGCGGGATGTCGGGTGAAAGCAACATGGTGCCGACAAGGGGATAGGCATCATCGACGGCCTTGATCTGGGTTAAGGCGCGATCATCGTTCACCACGGCCATGGAGCGGAATTCGACAACCTCCGAGACGTGGAGGGCGCGGGTTTGCATCCACGCGCGTTCCTGCTCGGTTGCAAAGCGATAGGTGAAATCCAGCTCGGCGGCTCCTCCCAAGAGCGCGGCACCTTCCCGCTCCAGTCCCGCTTGAATGGCGGCACGCACCGACCCGACGGCGGCGATGGCGGCCACACCCAAGGCGAGACAGGCGAGGAACAGTCGAAACCCCCTTAGACCGCCGCGCATCTCGCGGCGGGCAAAACGGGCGGCAAGGCGCAGGCTCATACGATTTTTCCATCCGCGAGGGCGATTGCACGGTCACATCGTTGTGCCAATGTTGGATCATGGGTGACCAGAACAAGCGTTGAACCGTATTGATCGCGCAAGGAAAACAGCAGGTCCATGATTGCCGCCCCATTGGTGCTGTCAAGATTGCCGGTTGGTTCATCCGCCAACAGGATCGCAGGGCGCGGCGCACAGGCACGCGCAAGGGCGACACGTTGTTGTTCGCCCCCTGACATCTGCGCGGGGTAGTGGCCGATGCGGTGGGAAAGGCCGACAGTGTTCAGCGTCTCTTCGGCTTTGGTGAACGCGTCCTTGTCGCCCGCAAGTTCCAGCGGCGTGGCGACGTTTTCAAGAGCGGTCATTGTCGGAATCAAATGAAACGACTGGAACACAATGCCCATGCGACCCCGGCGAAACCGCGAAAGACCGTCTTCGGACATGGTGGTGAGGTTCTGGCCCAATGCCATGACAGTGCCACCCGTCGCCTGTTCAAGCCCGCCCATGACCATCAACAGCGAAGATTTACCAGAACCGGACGGGCCGGTGAGCGCAATTGTCTCGCCTGCTTGCACATCCAATGAAATGCCGCGCAAGATATCGACAGATCCGGCATTGCCTTTGAGCGAAAGCACCACATCTGAGAGGTGAAAGACGGGTTCAGACATGAAGTGGCCTCCGTTGGGGTCTGTTTTCATATGGAGTATGGAGCGAGATGCGCAAGGCGATGATTGGGATTTCTGTGATTTTTGCGGGCGTTGCGCAGGCGGAGGAAGTGGTGATTGCCGCCCTTGGTGACAGCCTGACACAGGGTTACGGACTGTCTGTGGAACAGGGGTTTGTGCCGCAATTGCAGGCGTGGCTGGATGCAAAAGGTGCCGATGTGCGGCTGATCAATGCGGGTGTTTCGGGGGATACAACCGCTGGCGGGCTGGCGCGCGTGGATTGGACGCTGACGCCTGAGGTGGATGGGATGATCGTGGCGCTGGGCGGTAACGACCTGTTGCGGGGCTTGGGGCCAGAGCAGGCGCGCGGCAATATCAAAGGTATTCTGGAGGCGGCGGGAACGGCGCGTGTCGAGGTATTATTGGTCGGGATGCAGGCGCCGGGGAACTACGGGCCTGCGTATAAAACGCAATTTGATGCGATTTATCCTGATTTGGCCAAAGAGTTTGGGAGCCTTTATCTAGAGAACTTCTTTGCGGGGTTGAGTGAGGCGGGAGAGGTTCCCGACCCATTGACCCTTAGGCCCTATTTGCAGGCGGACGGGATACATCCGAATGCGGACGGCGTGGCAAAGATCGTGGCCCGGATCGGACCTGAAGTGCTGGCGCTTGTTGGCGCGATCAGGGAATAGCGCGTTCACAAAAAAACGGGCACCGCAGCGCCCGTTTACAAATCACCACCTTGGACAGGGTTTAGGCCAGCGCGATATTGCCGGCGCTCTCTCGTCCGTCGCGACCCGCTTCGAGGTCGAAGGTCACTTTTTGATTGTCCGCAAGGCCGGTCAGCCCCGCACGTTCAACTGCGGAAATATGCACAAAGACATCATTGCCACCGCCATCGGGTGCAATAAAGCCGAAGCCCTTAGTTGTGTTGAACCATTTTACTGTGCCAGTCGCCATGACCCAGTCTCCTTAAGTAGCTGTGCCCGCGACATGCGACACTGTGGCTTGAACGAAAACATGATCGCGCGAAGCCAATAGGCAGATCGGGTCGAAAAACGTTCGCTTAGCGCCTTTGATCATTGTGTTGTTTTGAATAAAATCAACTGATTCGGGCCTACAAGCCGAAATTGGCGGTTGTTCGCGCAGAAATTTCACCCATTTGAAATAATTTTACCAATTGATAAAAAAATCATTCCGTGCGAGCGTTTTGCTAAATCCAGCTAACGATAGGGTGCGCCAGATGGGATCAGACGTTTTTCAACAGGGGATCAGCGCGGGGCGTCTGGACGCCGAAAGTTATGAGACGGGGTTTTCGGACCTGCATCCCCGACTGGACCCGCATGAGGCACTGGTCGCTGCGGATCGGTGTTATTTCTGTCATGACGCGCCCTGCATAACGGCATGTCCGACGGATATTGATATTCCGCTGTTTATTCGCCAGATCGCGACAGGCACGCCCGATGCGGCGGCCAAAACGATCCTCAGCCAGAACATCATGGGCGGTATGTGCGCGCGGGTCTGTCCAACAGAGACGCTTTGCGAGGAAGTTTGCGTGCGCGAAAAAGCGGAAGGCAAACCGGTGCTGATCGGTCAGCTTCAACGCTATGCGACGGATCATTTACAAGAACAGGGTCACCATCCGTTCTCCCGAGCTGCGGTCACCGGTAAAACGGTGGCCGTGGTGGGGGCGGGACCTTCGGGACTGTCATGTGCGCATCGATTGGCGATGCTGGGCCATGAGGTTGTGGTGATGGATGCACGCGCCAAACCGGGCGGGCTGAATGAATATGGTATTGCGACGTATAAAACGACGGACGGATTTGCGCAGGCAGAGGTGGATTGGCTGCTCAAGATCGGCGGAATTACCCTGCAATACGGTGTGGCACTTGGTCAGGACGTGACGCTGGACAAGCTGAAAGCCGAGTATGACGCGGTGTTCCTTGGCATGGGCCTTGGTGGTGTGAACGCGCTGGGCACCAGGGGCGAGGACAAGGATGGCGTTTCGGATGCGGTCGATTTCATCGCGGAACTGCGGCAAGCGAGCGATGTGGCACAGGTGCCAATCGGGCGTGATGTGGTGGTGATCGGCGGTGGCATGACTGCGGTGGATGCCGCAGTGCAGGCCAAGCTTCTGGGCGCTTTGAACGTGACGCTGGTCTATCGTCGTGGCCGTGACCGAATGAACGCTTCTGTGTTTGAGCAAGATTTGGCAGCATCCAAAGGTGTGCGGATCGTGACCCATGCGGTGCCTGTTGCGGTGCTTGGCAACGGCGCTGTGCGTGAGATCGAATTTGAGTACGTTGATGATGCAATGAAAGGCACGGGCCAGATGCTGCACCTTGCGGCGGATCAGGTGTTCAAGGCGATTGGCCAGACGTTGATCGGTGAGGGCCTGCCCGACCTGGAAGAGCGTAAGATCAAGGTTGACGGAACGGGCCGCACTTCGATCAAGGGTATCTGGGCGGGTGGTGATTGCGCCTCTGGCGGCGATGACCTGACCGTCACAGCAGTTGCCGAAGGGCGCGACGCCGCGATGGATATTCATGCGGCTTTGGCCGGATAGGGAGAGCATAGATGTATATCATGAGTTTTGTGGCAGCAGTGCCAACCGACAAAAAGGCGGCCTATCTGGCGCATAGCAAAGTTGCGGCCGAAGTTTTTAAAGAGCACGGTGCGACCCGCGTTGTCGAAAGCTGGGGCGACTTTATCTTGCCGGGGAAAGTGACATCTTATCCAATGGCAGTTGCTGCCAAAGAAGGTGAGACGGTGGTCACCGGTTGGCAGGAATGGCCCGACAAAGAGACCGCCCATGCCAATATGGAAAAAGCGATGGGTGACCCGCGCATGGCCGCCATGGGCGAGATGCCTTTTGATGGCAAACGCATGATTTTTGGCGGGTTCGAGACCCTTTTGGACGTTTAGGAGCACCTGATGGCTGACCTGACAAGCAATTTCGTAGGTATCAAATCCCCCAATCCCTTCTGGCTGGCGTCCGCGCCGCCGACGGACAAGGAATACAACGTGCGCCGCGCCTATGATGCGGGCTGGGGCGGTGTGGTGTGGAAAACACTGGGGCTGGACCCGCATGTGGTGAACGTGAACGGGCCGCGATATGGCGCGATCTATGGGGCGGACCGGCGGTTGTTGGGATTGAACAACATCGAGTTGATCACGGACCGTCCGTTGGAAACGAACCTGCAAGAAATCAAGGTGGTCAAGCGCGACTATCCCGATCACGCGATGGTCGTGTCCCTGATGGTGCCTTGTGAGGAAGAACCTTGGAAGTTCATCCTGCCGTTGGTTGAAGATACCGGTGCAGACGGTGTTGAGTTGAACTTTGGCTGTCCGCACGGGATGTCCGAGCGTGGCATGGGCGCTGCGGTGGGGCAGGTGCCGGAATATATCGAAATGGTGACGCGCTGGGTCAAGTCGCACACGCGCATGCCGGTGATTGTGAAGCTGACGCCGAATATTACGGATGTGCGTATGCCTGCGGCGGCGGCCCTTGCGGGGGGTGGCGATGCGGTGTCGCTGATCAATACGATCAATTCGATTACCAGCGTTGATTTGGACCTGTTTGCACCGGAGCCGACGATTGACGGCAAGGGCGCGCATGGCGGCTATTGCGGTCCTGCGGTGAAACCGATTGCTTTGAATATGGTGGCAGAGATTGCGCGCGATCCGGCGTTGCGCGGCTTGCCGATCAGCGGGATTGGCGGCGTAACAACGTGGCGTGATGCCGCCGAGTTTCTCGCGCTTGGCGCGGGCAACGTGCAGGTTTGCACGGCGGCCATGACGTATGGGTTCAAAATTGTGCAGGAGATGATCAGCGGGCTGTCTGACTATATGGATAGCAAGGGGATGACATCCGTGGACGAACTCGTGGGCCGCGCGGTGCCAAATGTCACAGATTGGAACCAGCTCAACCTGAACTATATTGCCAAGGCGAAAATCGACCAAGACCTGTGTATCTCTTGCGGGCGCTGCTTTGCGGCTTGTGAAGATACCAGCCATCAGGCGATTGCCATGTCCGAGGATCGCACCTTTACCGTGGTGGACGCCGAATGCGTCGCCTGTAACCTCTGTGTCAACGTCTGCCCTGTAGAGGATTGTATCACGATGGAGGCGATGGCCCCCGGAACAACCGATCCGCGCACGGGCAAGGTTGTCCAGCCGGACTATGCCAACTGGACAACGCACCCCAATAATCCGTCTGCCAAGGCGGCAGAGTAAGTTACGCCGCCCCGTCAAAAATCCTTAGGAAAGGTGAAGTCGGTAGCGGATCAGGCATTTCAACCTCAGGCAGATCAAGGCCAAGAGGGGCAGGCGTTGTGTTATCCTGCGCCTGCGCGTCAATGACAGAGCCACCTGTGGCGTGGGATGGTCGCGCCCATTTGCCGTTAGCCCTGGCCTGAAAAAGAGCCACTGTATCGCCTTGACGGCTGGTTCCTGCGCCGGAGCCGGAGAAGGATGCCGCATCCCCTGATGAAGATGCGGAAGCCCCGGCCTGAACAGGGGCGATGGCCGCAGTAGCAGGAACATCTTGTGGCACAGTTGAAGAAGGCGGAGGGACCGGAAATGGACTGCTCAGTAAGATCGAACTCATTTAATGCTCCAATCAGTTCACATGGAGCCCGCCACCCAAAGACCAATCTGCGCCTTATTCCTGAAGGAAAAGTAAATAGGTGATGTAATTGTAAAGGAAGGTTAACGCGGCAAATCAGGCGGTCAGTAAACGGCGAAACATTGTCTCAAGGTGCTGGGAAGCGCTTGTGTAGGTGTCCGCATCCTCGCCCATCAGCAGGCTGACCTGACTTTCAAAATCTGCGTAGTGCTGGGTGCTGGCCCAGATGGAGAACAACAGATGTCGTGGATCCAATTGCGGCAGGCGGCCTTGAATAACCCATGATGAGATAAGCGCGCATTTTTCATCAAAAAGCGGTTTGAGGTTACCTTCTAATTCCGGCCGCATGCGGGGCGCACCTTGCAGGATCTCGCCTGCGAAAAGTCGGCTCTCTCGCGGCAGGTCTTGTGCCATGGCAAGTTTGCGCTGGACATACGCCATAATTTCCTCGACCGGATCACCATCCGGGTTCATTTCGACCAGCGGGTCGAGCCATGTTTCCATCAACTGGCTCAGAAGGGTGACATGGATGTCTTCCTTGCCCTCGAAATAATAGAGTATGTTGGGTTTGCTTAGGCCTGCCTCTGTCGCGATCTGGTCCAGCGTCGCACCGCGATAGCCGTGGCGCGAGAAGACCTCCAGCGCCGCGTTAAGGATCACCCGGCGGTTGCGCAGTTGAATGCGGCTCGGTTTCTTTTCCGCCTCTTCTGGCATGCGGATCTCCTTGGCTGTGCCCGATTTGGAGGCAGTACACCGAAGCGGGTGCATATGTCACCAAAGCAGTTCTTGACAGAGGCCAGTCTAACCGCAATCGTGCCTTTACCAAATGGTAAAAAATTTGGAAAACACAAGTCGAAGGAGCCACCTGATGCCCGCACCCGGAGAGAACCTGAAGATCAATCCTGACCGTTTGTGGGACTCTTTGATGGAGATGGCCAAGATCGGACCGGGCATTGCCGGCGGTAACAACCGTCAGACGCTGACGGATGAAGACGGCGAAGGGCGTGCCTTGTTCCAGAAATGGTGCGAAGCTGCGGGCTGCTCCATGGGGCTGGACCAGATGGGCAATATGTTTGCCCGCCGCGAAGGGGAAGACCCTGACGCGCTGCCGGTTTATGTCGGGTCGCATCTGGATACGCAGCCGACGGGCGGCAAATATGACGGGGTGCTGGGGGTCTTGGCGGGTTTGGAGATTATCCGCACCCTGAATGATCTGGGGATCAAGACCAAACATCCGATTGTGGTGACGAATTTCACTAATGAAGAAGGCACGCGCTATGCACCTGCGATGCTGTCTTCGGGGGTGTTTGCAGGGGTTCACACACAGGATTGGGCATATGGTCGTGTGGACGCTGACGGTAAGTCGTTTGGCGATGAGTTGAGCCGGATTGGATGGCGCGGAGACGAAGAAGTGGGCGCGCGTAAGATGCATGCGTTTTTTGAGCTGCATATCGAGCAGGGGCCGATTTTGGAGGCCGAGGGCAAGGATATCGGTGTCGTCACGCACGGGCAGGGGTTGTCCTGGACGCAGGTGACGGTGACGGGCAAGGATAGCCACACCGGATCAACGCCGATGCCACTGCGTAAGAATGCGGGGCTGGGCATGGCGCGGATATTGGAGAAGGTGGATGAGATAGCGTGGAGCCATGCGCCGCATGCTGTCGGTGCAGCGGGCCATATCGATGTATTCCCCAACTCGCGCAATGTGATCCCCGGTAAGGTGGTGTTTACGGTTGATTTCCGCTCGCCTGATCTATCGGTAATTGAGGACATGGAAGCGCGGCTGCGCGTTGATGCGCAAGCGATCGCGGATGAGATGGGTCTTGGGATTGAATTTGAGAAGGTTGGGGGTTTCGATCCAGTGACCTTTGATGAGGGCTGTGTGACGGCCGTGCGCGATGCGGCGGAACGGTTGGGATATTCACATATGAACCTGATTTCCGGTGCAGGGCATGATGCGTGTTGGGTCAATAAGGTGGCATCGACAGCGATGGTAATGTGCCCCTGTGTAGGCGGGTTGTCGCACAATGAGGCGGAAGAGATTTCCAAGGATTGGGCCATGGCGGGGACGGATGTGTTGATGCATGCTGTTGTGGAGACGGCGGAGGTTGTGGGCTAGGGCCGCGCGGTTTTTTCGAAAAAACCGGGTTGCGTTTGAGTGATGCGGTGCTTCCCAGTGTTGAGCGGATAGTTGTGTTGAGAGGTTGACTGGGGCTCTGCACCAGACCCCGTGATATATAAGACCAAAAAGAGATGCAGATGGGAGAGATGTCATGAGCAAGGTAATCAAAGGCGGGCAGGTTTGTACGGCGGACCGGACGTGGAAAGCGGATGTGCTGATCGAGGGCGAGAAGATTGTCCGGATCGGTGAGGATTTGGTTGGCGACGAGTATATCGACGCCGAGGGCGCTTATGTGATCCCCGGCGGAATTGATCCGCATACGCATCTTGAGATGCCCTTTATGGGGACGACTGCGGCAGAGACGTTCGAGACGGGAACGTGGGCGGCGGCTTGTGGTGGGACGACGATGATTGTGGATTTTTGTCTGCCGGGGGCGGATGGGTCGCTTAAGAACGCAATTAATGAATGGCACCGCAAGTCGGCACCGCAGATTTGTTCGGATGTGGGATACCACATGGCGATTACCGGTTGGAACGAGAATGTTTTTAACGAGATGAAAGATGCCGTTGAGATGGGCGTCAATTCGTTCAAGCATTTCATGGCCTACAAGGGTGCGTTGATGATTGAGGAC
>RCMY010002683.1_pt1 | contig 16032 bp, 18 predicted proteins | sample 2041341 | NCBI WGS metagenome assembly RCMY01 (sample SAMN09708234, study PRJNA481090) | Marine sediment metagenome, whole genome shotgun sequencing project. | reverse complement strand
ACTCACCTTGGAAGGTTTTGAAACACCTTTTGAAGTCAAACTTGATGCAAACAATCGTTGGGTGAAACTGAGTCAATGCATCCCCTGGGATGAACTAGCGAGTGGTTCATCAGAATCTATCGTCAACGCATGGTCGGCCTGCAAAATCTAGGGACACATTACTTAATTTCGGGGGAGTTAAATTAAAATGCGATAATCTGACATGAAATTCGGGCAGAAAGTTATTCGATACGAAATGGCTAAACTAATCTTTTTTAAAGATAAGCAATCGATTATTGGCGGGCATGGCGTGATCTTCGACTAATTGCAATTTATTGTCTGCGGCCAATTCACAAATTGCTTCAAAATCTCTAATACCCATTTTTTCATCTTGTTGTTTTAACCACTGATCAAATTGAGCATTGCTGTCGCTGGTATATTGCCCTCTGTAGTTAAAAGGACCATACAAACAAAACGGACCAGTGGAAGGTAAACGCTTGCCGATACCAACAATCATCATTTTAGCGATAGGCCAGGACATGATGTGTGCCGTGTTAGCACTAAAAGCCGCATCAAATTCGACGTCGGGCCAATCCGTCATGGTGACATCCAACGCAAGTGGTTGCTTGATGTTGACAAGACCTGCTTCATTAATCCACTGCTTGATACCCGCATGATTTTCAATTCTATCGCTACATTGCCAGACAAGATGCGGTAAGGATGCGCCAAAATATACGGCGTGTTGACCTGTTCCACTGCCAATTTCGAGTACTTTACGCACGCGCTGAAATGGCTGCTGAATCACTTGAAGAATAGGCGATTGATTATTCTCGCAGGCTTGGGAAAAAGGTTTTTGCATGAAGAGTTTTGAGAGTTTTGGGGACACAATGCTTAATTGAGTTTTGTATCCTATATGATGTTTCTTGTACTCTAAGCCATTTTAAAGTTAATGGGTTCGAGGTCGTCAGTGTTAACGGTCTGCCGCGCTTTCCAAAGATCATAATGATTTTGCATTAATAACCAACTTTCAGGTGATCTGCCAAGTACTTTGGAGAGCCTAACAGCCATCTCTGGAGAAATATCTGAAACACCGTTTAATAAACGATTAAAAGTGCTAACGGCCACACCTAGGCGTTTAGCTACTTGATTGCCAGAAATATCATCGAACGGATCAATATACGTTCTCTTAATCAGTTCGCCTGGGTGTGGTGGGTTATGTTGTTGAATAGTCATTAGTGATAATCCTCATAGTTCACAACGTATGCATCACCGTCATTAAACCGAAAAATTATACGCCAATTTTTGCTAACATTAATGGCCCAGTGCCCTTTCAGTTTGCCTTTTAACTCATGTAGTCGATAGCCCGGTATGTCCATGTCATCAATAGTCATGGCTGAGTGTAAAAATGTCAGTCTGTCGCGAATTTTGGATGCATGAGCAGCTTGGATGCCAGACGTACTACCAGTCGTAAAGAATTGCTCAAGCCCTTTATGTTTAAAGCTTTTAATCATATTGTGTATGTATCATAGCAGGCTACTCCTTATTGCGCAACGAGGAATAAAAAGTAGTATTTGTTATTGTGATTTGTAAACAGTAATGAATCGAAGGAGGTTACGATTGCTTGAAGAACGTGAAACAAACTGGAGGCATTGCGCCATGCTTTGATTGAGGGTGAACAAAGCGGTACGGCTGATTATTCTTTGCAAAGTATTCTGGATTAGTTAGAAAGTGAAGATTAGATATTCACTTCACTTTGATTGTGGAATCCATCGCTCATAAACCTTAATAATCTGATGTATGCTGGTTTTTATGGAGTGCCAAATGTATAAATGAGTTCATCCGCCTGGATGACTTGTGTCAAATGTGTGCCACAACTGAGGCCGATGGAGACCATTCGAGACTAATTGGTTATTTGGTAAGAGACAACTAAGACCCTGTTTTATATGGGTCTTAGTTGGTCTTGAGCGGTCTAGGTTAGACTTAGGCCGGTTTTTGGTGGAGACGGCGGGAATCGAACCCGCGTCCGCAAGCCCTCTACAGACAGTTCTACATACTTAGCCATGTTCTTTAATTTAACCTTATCAACCGCTAACCGGCAAGCTGATGACAGGCGAGTCACCTATTTTTTAGCGTTTTGTAAAGTGACCCTACAGAACGCGATCCTTGTTAATGACTCTGCTGTCTGTTGCCAGACCCGACGTTAAGGCCCATCGGTGCAGAGGCTGGCCGGTTTTTAAGCGGCTAAAGCGTAGTTTTCGTCGTTTGCGACTAAAGTTTTTCAGTTGGATTTACGAGGTACTCTGACCCTCGGTATGCCCTGCGCTGCTTTGCAACCCACGTCGAAGCCAGATCGTCCCCGGTAATCTTTGTGGTAGTCATAAGATAGTGGTGGAACCGGAAAGTTCAACCCCTTCACTTACGAATAGTTTATTCTAACATCTAAAGATAAGTAAGCAAGTCTTGTGGATGATCAATAAGATACTTGGCGCCCCAAGTTTCAGGCGGCTGACCGTTACCCAGGTACCCATAGTTGGCAACAATGGGTAACATGCCTGCGGCTAGGCTAGCTTGCACATCTCTTAAGTCATCACCCAGATAGATGCATTCAGATGGTGTTATCGCAATTTTTTGGCTGGCAACGAGGAGTGGTTCAGGGTGCGGTTTTGCGTGAGCGGTTTCGTCACCACTAATGACGCAGGCGGCACGTTGTGTTAGGCCGAGTAGTTGAATTAATGGCCGGGTTAAACGCGCGGGTTTGTTGGTGACGATTCCCCAGGGGAGGCTGCGTGCTTCTAGTTGGTCTAGGAGTTCAGCCATGCCTGGAAATAGCTGGGTGTCATGGCATAGACGCTCGGTATAATTGCCAAGAAATTCATCGCGCATTTGCTCAAAGCCCTCATCGCTGGGCTGAATGTTGAACCCCAGCCTTAACAAGCCGCGTGAGCCTGCGGAAGCCTCTGTGCGGATTAGCGTGATGGGTAATTCGTCTAACCTTCTTGCAAGAAGCATTCGATTTAGCGCGTGGCCTAAGTCGGGTGCGGTGTCTGCAATGGTGCCATCGAGGTCAAAAAGAACGGCTTTAATCATTAGAATTAAGCGCGGTAGGCCATCATGTAGTTGACGCTGGAGTCAGGTTCTAGTGCATAGACCTTGGTGAATGGGTTGTAGGTCAGGCCAATCATTTCTTTGCTTGATAGTCCTGCATTACGTGCCATACGGGCGAGTTCGGCGGGTTTGATGAATTTGGCGTATTCATGGGTGCCGCGCGGTAGTAGATTTAACACGTATTCTGCACCAATAATGGCGTATACATAGGATTTTGGGTTGCGATTAATGGTCGAGAAGAATACCCATCCGCCCGGTTTGACAAGTTCAGCGCAGGATTGGATCACGCTCATGGGGTCTGGGACATGTTCGAGCATTTCCATGCATGTGACGATGTCATAGTACTGTGGCTTTTCTTTGGCAAGTGATTCGGCGGTGATCTTGCGATAATCAACCTGATGTCCGCTTTCTAGTAGGTGTAGCTTGGCAACTTTTAGTGCTTTTTCACTGAGATCAATGCCGGTAACGTTGGCACCGCTGGCGGCCATGCTTTCTGACAAAATACCGCCGCCACAGCCGATATCAACAACGGTCTTATCTTCCATTCCAGCAAGTTCTTTGATGTAATTTAAGCGTAGTGGGTTGATCTCATGTAGTGGTTTGAATTCACTGTTGGGATCCCACCAGCGGTGTGCGAGCTGGCTGAATTTCTCTATTTCAAGTGGGTCTACATTAATGCCGTCTTTTTCCATTTGTTTTCCTTTGCCCTTTATTGTTTATTTGCTGCCCCAATTCGTTGCTGCCAGAACGCTGCATTATGCTGTAGTTCTGTCTTGTTCAGGGTAGTGAGTTGTCCTTCATTTAGCAGTATTTTACCATTTACCCACACATGGCTCACCTGTTCACGGCCGGCTGCGTAAATAAGATGCGAAACCGGATCATAACAAGGCATGAGATTAATGTCTGAGAAGTCGACTGCGGTGATGTCGGCGGCTTTTCCCGTAGCGAGTGAGCCGGTGATATGGTCTATGCCTAATGCGCGGGCGCCAGCAAGAGTGGCCATCTGTAAGGCTTTGTGTGCGGTTAAAACGTCGGCTTGTTCGCTCACGACTTTAGCGAGTAGCGCGGCAAGACGCATTTCCTCAAACATATCTAGGCGGTTATTGCTGGCAGCACTGTCTGTTCCTAATCCAATATTTACATTTTGCGCTAGCAGTTTTGCAATGGGCGAAAACCCATTGGCCAGTTTCATATTGGACGAAGGGCAATGTGCGATGTTGCAACCTTGCTGTGCGATGAGTTTGATTTCGTCGTCGGTAAGCTGTGTCATGTGTACCGCGATGAGGTTTGGGCCGAGTAATCCCAGCTTGTGCAGTCGCTCAATTGGGCGCATACCATGGAATTCTAGGCTGAGCTTTATCTCATCTTTTGTTTCGTGAAGGTGCGTATGTATGGGTAGGTCGAGCTGTTCGGCATAAGTCAATATGCGGGTAAATGCTTTGTCGCTAACAGTGTAGGGCGCATGTGGGGCGAAACAAAATGAAAGTTGTGAATGCTGTTGATATTTTTCGCGTAATGCCAATCCTTTGGATAAGTAGTCCTCGGTATCGCTGGCATAAGCACTTGGAAAATCAATGACAATCATACCAATCGCAGCACGTATGCCTGCGGCTATCGCTGCTTCAGCAGCGGCTTCAGGGAAGAAGTACATGTCGTTAAAGCTGGTGATGCCACCTTTAATCATTTCAGCGCAGGCAAGGCGGGTGCCATCAAAAACATAGTCGGTAGAAACGTGTTGGTTTTCTGCTGGCCAAATGTGATTGTTGAGCCACTCCATTAATGGTAAGTCGTCAGCCAAGCCACGCATTAACGTCATTGCGGCATGGGTATGTAAATTAACTAAGCCAGGAATGAGTGCATGGTTATCCAACGAAATTCGTTCGCTGGGGGTAAATTTCTCGTTAGCTTTTGCGACTGGAAGAATGGCGGCAATTATGCCTTTGTCAATTGCGATGGCATGATCTTGTAATACCGTTTCAGCAGGCTCGACTGGAATAATCCAGCGTGCTGAGAGTAAGGTATCTATTTTAACGGGTTGAGTCATTAGTGTTGAGGAGCGTAGTTAGCCGAGCTTATTGTTGATTGTGTAAAGTGCACACTATAAACAAAAAAAGCCCTGCGTAATAGCAGGGCTTTTTTTGTTACGGGAGAAAAAGAAATTTTTGTCTAGTTTGTGCCAGAAACTTCAATATCAACACGACGGTCAGGTTCCAAGCAGTCTTTTAATGCTTTGCCTCCCATTCCATTGCATGTGTCGCCTGTTTCTGAACCCGCTTCACCTACGCCGTCAGCATAAATACGATTAGAGTCAATGCCTCTTGATACCATGTGGTTTTTTACAGACTCAGCACGACGTACAGAAAGTTTCTTGTTGTAATCTGTATTGCCAATACGATCAGCATGACCAGTGGCCGTAATAAGATCATATTTAACGCCTTCTAAGCCTCTGACGAATTCATCAAGTGCTTGCGCGCCTGCTGGCTTCAATTGAGCGCTATCAAAATCAAATAGGGCGTCAGCAGAGAAAGTGACGCTTCTAGGCACTGGTGGTGCTGGTGCTGGTTCTGGTGCGACAACGACTACTTCTGGTTTTGGAACTAAATCAGGGTCACATTCAATGGTTGCCATAGAGGGTGTCCAATACCCGGTACGCCAACAATAGTTGCCTAAATCTGACGTGCTGCGCCATAGGTCGCCGTTATCATCCACACCATAACCTTCTGGTATTTCAACGGACTCTGCTGAAATGGTACCGGAAAATAGAAATGGCAAAACAAATGCGCCGATAAGGTATTTTTTCGCTGACATTATCTTCATGCTGTTGTCCTTTTTAAAGAAAGTTCAGTTTAATGCTGAAAAACTGTTTGTTGCTGATAAAAATAAAGAGAAATATGTCAAAGTAACATGATTTTGCATGCTTATAACCTGGAAGGTATTTCTATCCTGTGTGTTGATTATGTGTTTATATTTTCAATTTTGTCAATTCAAACACGGTCGGGGTGTTGTTAATATGCAACATGTTGCACAATGAATTATTTTGTTTTTTTTATCTCTGTTCGTTCGATTTTGAGCGCATGGGTGTCAAAGTTTATTTACAGAGTATTGATAATGGTGCTGGTGACTAGTCGCGATACTTTTTTTTATTAAATGCCTTCTTGCAATTTCCCGAATTCAGCGTTCAGTTAACAGCGCGCTTCAGGTCACCTCTCGATCTCATAATAACCATATCAAGTTATTCTGTTATGCCCATAACACTCTGTAATAAAAAATATTTCCGTTAAAGACGCTTCTGAAAATTCGGATTTCATCCTAATTGCTGTGCTGCGGGAAAGTTTCTTGCTTACATATCAACCATATTCCGCGCTGCAAAATTTTTCCCGCGCCTTGCATTTGGGCGAACTCTGGATTTTTTGACCTGCCCTTATATTAAGTCGATTTTTTACAGTATTCATCAGTAAGATGAGCCACGTTATGATGTTAATAAATTAACGGATAAAAAAGTGATGCCTATTTGGGAGGATACCAGATGAACGTTATTTGATGCAGCTTGATGCTTGAACAATCAAAATAGTTGTGTTGAGATATTTTTAGCGTTGCATTGTTTTGCGGTACTATCAGTTGAAATTTAATGAACCTTGAAGACACCGTAATGATTGAAAAAATAGCACCTATCACTGTTTGTGCACAGAACCTATGCCGTGATTTCGGTGGTCATGTGGCAGTTCAAGACGTTGATTTGGTGCTTAAAAAAGGAGAAGTGTTAGGTTTGCTCGGCCCCAATGGTGCGGGTAAAACATCGACCTTGCGTATGCTGACCGGTAATCTTGCACCTAGTGCCGGTAGTTTAAGTATATGTGGCGTGGATTTATTAGATAAACCGCGGGATGCCAAAGCATTTATTGGCTACTTGCCAGAAACACCTCCCCTTTATCAAGAAATGACGGTGGATGAATATTTACGATTTGTCGCTAAATTACATCGAATGCGGCGTCATGAGATCCAAGTTGCATTGGGTGATGTAAAGCAGCGTTGCGGCTTGAGTGACATGGGCAAGCGTTTGATAAACACCTTATCCAAAGGTTATCAGCAGCGTGTGGGTATTGCACAAGCCATTATTCATCGTCCAGATGTGATCATTCTTGATGAGCCAACCGTGGGCTTGGATCCGAACCAGATGCGTGAAATACGTGCGTTAATCAGCGAATTGGGCGCACAACATAGTGTCATTCTTTCGACTCATATTTTGTCAGAAGTCGAAGCAGTTTGTGATCAAATAAAGATTATGCATCATGGGCGTATTATATTTAGAGACACGCGAGCAGGCTTGCAACAAAAAGAAGAGAGCTTAGAAGAAATTTTTTCGCAACTTACGTCAAGTAACGAATCTGTGGTTACTGAGGGTATTTGATCGGGTGATTGCTACTATTGTTGGGAAGGAGTTGAAACAGTTATTTGCCGCGCCGCTGGCTTGGATACTACTTGCGTTGGTGCAGTTGGTATTGACTTGGGTTTTCTTGGGTCATCTTGATGCCTTTCTAGAAATACAATCACAATTAATGCAAATTGCGAACCCGCCCGGTGTGACGGAGATTATTGTTGTACCTGTATTTGCGATGGCTGCAATTGTGTTCCTGATGATGACGCCCTTGTTAACCATGCGTTTAATTGCTGAGGAGCGACGTAATCACACTATGGTTTTACTTATTTCTGCGCCTGTTTCGATTACGGATGTTGTGTTGGGTAAGTTTCTGGGTTTGGTGATTTTCTTTGTCATGATGATTACGCTGCTTGCGGGGTTGTCACTTTCGTTACTAGCGGGTGGTACATTGGATTTTGGTTTATTGATGAGTAATGTGCTGGGCTTGCTACTTGTTGTGGCTTGCTTTGTTTCGTTGGGGCTTTATATTTCTAGCCTTACGGCGCAACCAACGATTGCTGCAATAGGCACATTAGGCTTGTTGTTGGGGTTGTGGGTGGTCGATATAGTCGCGAGTGATATGGACAGCTTTGCGCGGAATTTTTCTTTGTTAAAACACTACGATTATTTCAATCGCGGCATTATTGATAGCTTTAGCATTGCCTATTTTGTCCTGTTTATTGTGACATTCTTAATGCTAACGATTTGGCGTTTAGATGGTGAACGGCTGCGTGGTTAAGCGAGTATTCAAATGACCGAGCTGAACAAAAAGATACGTTTGCAATTATCGCTGCATAATTACATGTTTGTCATTTTGTTATTATTATTAGTTGCGATGTTGGGTTATTTGGCGCTAGAAACCCGTGTGCAATGGGATGTTAGCCAGAATAGCCGGAATAGTTTGAGTCAGGCAAGCCACCAGATATTGCAAAAATTGAAAGGCCCGGTTGAAATAACGGCCTATGCTACGGAAAAAGACGCGAATCTCGGGAATCTACGTCAGATCATAGGCGATTTCGTAGCGTTGTATCAACGTGCTAAGCCTGACATGACGCTGACATTTATTAATCCGGTGGAAAAACCACGGCTTGCTAAGGATGCCGGTGTGAGTGTTAATGGTGAAATGGTCATTGTATTTAAAGGTAGGCGAGAACATCTGACAGTGATTAATGAGCAGGCGCTAACCAATGCATTAATGCGGCTAGCGCGAGAGGGTGCAACACAAATAATGGCGTTAACGGGTCATGGTGAACGCAAGTTGGATGGCGTCGCAAATTATGATTTAGGCGAGTTTGGCAAGCAGTTACTGGTTAATGGTATTAGCAGTGCGACGGTCAATTTAGCGGTTGAGCAAGAGATTCCAGCCAATACACGTTTACTCGTTATTGTTTCGCCACAAATTGATTTAATGCCTGGGGAAGTGGATAAGTTGTTGGCTTATATAAATCGCGGGGGGAATTTGTTGTGGTTAGTTGATCAGGAATCTTTGCGAGGATTAATGCCGCTGGCAGAGCAGCTACAATTAACTCTGCTTCCAGGCGTGGTCGTTGACCCGCAAGCACAACAGCTCAATGCGCCGATTACATTTGCGTTGGGTACGGATTATGGCCAGCATGCGATAACAAGCGATTTCAACTACATTACGGTGTTTCCTTTTTCACGTCAGGTTGTGATTAATCATGAAAGTGAAGAGTGGCGTGGTGTGTCTTTGGTTGATGTGGCGCCTGAAGGTTGGGTAGAAACCGGCGATTTAGAGGATGAGGTAATATTTGATCAGCTGTATGATGTGGCAGGCCCAGTCAGTATTGCCGCGGCATTAAGTCGAGTTGTAGAAGACGAGGAACAACGTATTGTTGTGGTTGGCAGTGGACACTTTATTGCAAATGCGTATTTAGGCAATGGCGGCAATCTGGATTTTGGTATTAATTTAATTAACTGGCTGGTTGGTGATGATAATCTTATTACGATTCAACCACGTGCTGCTCTTGATAGCCAGTTGATTTTAAGTGAAACGAAGCTGACGGCAATAGTGGCTGGGTTTCTGATTGTATTGCCATTGATTTTTTTGCTGAGTGGCGTGTTTATTTGGTGGCATCGTAGAAGAAGATGAATTTATGAATTATCACGCAATACTTAATCGGATTATGCTGGTGACAGTGATAGGCTTGGGGTTGTTTCTGTTTTTTAATCCATCACTTGAAGATGTCGAGACCTATGCGCTTTCATCATTATCAGCAGATGCGGCTGAACGTATTGAAATATGGCACCAAGAAGATGTAATGACCTTGGAGAGAGTCGAAAATCGTTGGTATTTAACCGCACCTTTCCATGCACGCGCTGACGAAACAAAAATCGAGAAAATTTTAGAGATACTGTCCAGCAAGAGTCATCATCGTCTTCCTCTTAGCGATTTAGGTGATTTCGGTTTGGATAAGCCCAATATTCAGTTGCAGATTAATCATGAGAAATTCTCTTTTGGTGGTTTAACTCCCATTACGAATGAGCAGTATGTGGCTGTGGAAGATAGTATTTATCTGTTGCCGCCGCGATATTCGGTCATGCTGCCATCTCAATCTGTCAAGATAGTGAGCACGAGCTTGCTAGCCGAAACTGAGATTCCCGTTGGGCTTGAATTGCGTGATTTGAGTATTGATTCAAGTGAGTCTGAATCGTTGTTGAGTCAAGGTGAGGCGGGCAGTTGGGTTCGGTTATGGCAAACGGCCAGTGCGACACACATTTATTTTAGTGCGGATGAATTAGTGGGTGAAGTGCAAAAAGAAATAAGAATAATCTTGCAGAATGGACAGCATGTTGACTTTAAAGCCCAACAAAATGAGACAGAATTAATATTGTTGCGTGTCGATGAAGGGATTGGTTACCTTTTTCCAAAGGAATTGGGTGAGCAACTACTTAATTTCTCTGATGACAATCCCACTTAATGCCAGAACTGCCAGAAGTTGAAACAACGCGACGAGGCATTGCGCCTTATTTAACGGGACATCATATTGCGGGTGTTGTCATACGAAATGCTAAGTTGCGCTGGCCAATACCAGAACATTTAGTAAAGACACTTCCTGGATTAGAAATTCATCGTGTTACACGACGTGCAAAGTATCTTTTAATTGATTGTGGTGAAGGGACGCTGATTCTACATTTGGGAATGTCAGGTAGTTTGCGATTGTTAATGGCAGCACAGCCCTCCAGGCTGCCTGAGAAACATGATCATTTTGATTTGGTGCTCGATGATGGTGCCATTATGCGTCTGAAAGACCCGCGTCGTTTTGGCGCGGTTTTATGGCAAGCGGGTGATGTGATGTGCCATCCTTTGTTAGTTAATCTTGGGCCTGAGCCGCTGACTAACGAATTTAACGAAAAGTTGTTGTACGATAAAACGAGGGGTTGTCGTGTCAATATCAAGACATTGTTAATGAATAGCCATATTGTCGTGGGTGTCGGTAATATTTATGCCAATGAGGCGTTGTTTCGTGCAGGGATTAACCCCAAGATTGCTGCGGGACGAATTGGCCTGAGTCGATACAAACGGTTGGTGCTGGCTGTGAAAGATATACTCACGCGAGCAATTAAAGCGGGTGGTAGTAGCCTACGAGATTTTGTGAATAGTGATGGTAAGCCGGGGTATTTCCAGCAACAATACTGGGTCTATGGGCGAATGGGGCAACTGTGCCGACAATGCGGCAGAACAATTAAACAAATAAAACAAGCGCAGCGTTCGAGTTTTTACTGTCCCAAATGCCAGCGGTAGCGTCGCTGTGACAGCAAATTTTAAAATTGAAGATGGATATTGAATGAACATAACTTTTATTGGTGGCGGTAATATGGCCGCTGCTTTAATTGGCGGTATGTTGCAGCAAGGATTTGCTAAATCACAAATTAATGTGGTGGAAATTAATGCGGAGAATCGTGAAAAAATAAAGCACACTTTTGATATTAATGCGGTAATGGAGTTAATTGCGGGTGTGTTGGATAGCGATGTCATTATTTTGGCTGTTAAACCACAGCAGCTAAAGGAATTAACGAGAGAGCTGGCGCCGCTGCTTAAAAATCAAATGATCATTTCCATTGCTGCTGGTATACGTGCCACGGATATTAGTCGTTGGTTAGATGGGCACCAATGTGTCGTGCGTGCCATGCCGAATACGCCAGCATTAGTACGAGCAGGTGTGACGGGTCTTTATGCGTTGCCTGCTGTCAGCGCACTAGAAAGGAAAAATGCTGAAACTATTTTGGCTGCCGTAGGAACTGTATTGTGGGTTGAGCAGGAAGAGATGTTGCATACTATTACGGCAATATCAGGTAGTGGTCCTGCGTATATTTTTTATTTTATTGAGGCCATGCAGCAAGCGGGTAAAGAGTTAGGTTTGGATGCTGATCAAGCGCGACAATTGAGTTTGCAAACTTTTTCGGGGGCTGTCAAACTAGCTAACCAGAGCCATGGTGATGTTGCTGAGCTACGGGCTAGGGTCACTTCAAAAGGTGGGACAACCCAGCAAGCGATACAATCAATGGAAAAAAATGATGTTAAGCGTAATATCATCAGAGCAATCCATGCAGCAAGTATGCGCTCAAAAGAACTCAGTGACGAATTAGGTGGAGATTAACAGAATTTTTCCGTTAAGAAGTCAACGGTTCGCTTAATAAATTTTAGATAACAGCTATTCAGGAAATAACTATGTCAGATCAAATTACTTTTTTTCTTATTGACACGATATTGGGGTTGTTCTCAATGGTATTGTTGCTGCGCTTTTATTTGCAGTTATTTCGTGTGCCTGCATACAACCAGTTGTCCAAATTTTTGTTTGCTGTAACAGATTTTATCGTGCGTCCGGCGCGCCGGGTGATTCCAGGTTGGAAAGGGATGGATCTTTCAACGCTGTTATTGGCATGGATGGTGGAATGTGTCATTGTGACGAGTTTTTATCTGTTGCAAGGCTTTAATGTTGGCGGTTCTGTCGGCGTAATCGCGTTGCTGGGTGTCTTTGAATTGCTCAAGATGACACTTTATATTATGTTAATCATGATTATTGTGCAGGCGGTGTTGTCCTGGATTAGTCCGCAAAGTCCCCTGGCACCCATGCTGAACAGTTTTACTCAGCCTATTCTGGGTATTTTTAGACGACATATTCCTTTGATTGCCAATGTTGATTTGTCACCGCTATTTGCTTTAATTGTCATTCAGCTCCTACTCATGGTAGTGACGGGTATGCAGATGGAAGCTCGTGCCATGTTTTAATGAGTTGGTATCGTTCTGATCACGACAATAATCTTGTTGTAACGTTGCATATTCAGACGGGGGCAAAGCGCACTGAGGCGGTTGGATTGCATGGTGACGCGTTAAAAGTAAAGTTAGCAGCATTACCCATTGAAGGCAAAGCAAATTCGGCATTACTAAAATTTCTTGCCAAGCGTTTTAATGTCCCTTTGAGTCGAGTGGCCCTAAAACAAGGCGCTAAATCACGGCATAAAGTGATCGAGATTCGACAATCAGCATGTGGGCCAGATGTGTTGTTTAAGTCACCGAAAGGTAATTAGGAGTTAATAGATGGAGCTCATTTTGTGGCGTCATGCTGAGGCTGAAAACGGTACGCCGGATACTGCTCGACGTTTGACCAGTAAAGGAATAGATCAAGCGGCGCGTATGGCCAAGTGGCTTAATGCAAAATTACCTGATAATGCACACATTATCGTGAGTCCAGCGCAACGTGCGCAACAAACAGCTGCTGCGCTAGGTAAGCCTTTCTTGACAGATGAAAATGTTGGGTTGAGTGCAACGGTAAAAGGGGTACTCGCGGCGGCTAATTGGCCGAGTGTGAAAGGTGCGGTTGTCATTATTGGACATCAACCTACATTGGGAGGAGTTGCAACTTCATTGATTCCTGATGACCCTATGGTATTAAATTTCCAAACGGGCGAGTTAAAGTGGTTTAATTCCACTGATGAGCAAGGCGCGATCACGTCAAAACTTAAGCATGATATTTATCCTGAAATGTTTTGAAATTGAATTATGCTGATTTAATCAGCGTTAGATTACTTATTAATGCCACGATTAATTTTATTTAATAAACCCCATGGTGTGATTTGTCAGTTTACGCCTGAAGCAGGCCATAAATCACTGAAGGATTTTATTTCATTACCTAATTTTTATCCGGCGGGTCGCTTGGATACAGATAGTGAAGGATTAGTACTATTAACAGATGATGGCGCGTTTCAAAATAAAATTAGCCATCCTAGATTTAAATTGCCCAAGACTTATTGGGCGCAGGTAGAGGGTGTGCCAGATTCAGTGGCTTTGGCGAAATTGCGTCAAGGGATTAAGCTAAAAGACTTTAGAGCGCGGCCTGCACAGTCACGTTTAATTGAGGAGCCAGCAGATTTATGGCCACGTATACCACCCATTCGGTATCGAAAGAATGTGCCAACCAGTTGGGTAGAGTTAATAGTTACTGAAGGAAAGAATCGCCAAGTACGACGTATGACTGCTGCCGTGTTGTTTCCGACATTGCGATTAATTCGTTGTGCGGTAGGTACGTACTCAATTTCAGGTATAGAACCGGGTGAATGGCGTATGCTTGATGTTTCTAATGAATTAACGCATAGTACGCATTGATAATAAATTTGTTATATTTTGCGAATAATTGTATGGTCGAGGAATTACTTTTCTTGACTAAGCACTTGTTTACCTTTAAATTCAACCATACCTTCTTGGAAGAAGGTACTTAAAAGTAAAAGGACTATAACTATATGATTTCAGAATTTCTTAATTTAATCTCTGGGGTGGTTGATATGCCCTGGTGGGGATATGTCGTAGTGACGTTGGTTTATACGCATATCACTATTGCATGTATAACGATTTATTTGCATCGCCATTCAGCTCATAGAGCGTTAGAGCTCCATGCAATTCCTAGCCATTTTTTTCGTTTCTGGTTGTGGATGACTTCCGGTATGGTCACTAAGGAATGGACCGCTATTCATCGTAAACATCATGCTAAATGTGAGACGGTGGATGATCCGCATAGCCCAGTTGTTCTAGGTATAAACAGAATATTAGCTGAAGGTTCTGAGTTATACCGAGCTGAAGCTAAGAATAAGGAGACCATGGAGCGATACGGCTATGGCACACCTGATGATTGGGTGGAACGCAATGTTTATGCAAAGCATAGTGCGTGGGGTGTGACATTGATGATGATCATTAATATTCTTCTTTTCGGCCCGATTGGTATCACTATATGGGCGGTTCAGATGATTTGGTCACCTGTTATGGCGGCAGGTATTATAAACGGTGTGGGTCATCATTGGGGTTACCGTAATTTTCAAGCAGAAGATGCGAGCCGCAATATCGTACCTTGGGGTATTTTGATCGGTGGTGAAGAATTACATAATAATCACCATGCTTATGCAGCCTCTGCCAAATTATCTAATAAGTGGTATGAGTTTGATATTGGTTGGTTGTATATTCGGATATTAGAGGTAATGGGATTGGCCAAAGTTAAAAAGGTTGCACCTAAGCTGCGTTTAGATACAGGTAAAACTAAGTGTGATATTGATACCCTTCATGCGGTTATATCTCATCGTTATGAAGTGTTAACTAAATATGCCCAGTCATTGAAAGTGACGCTCGCGAGCGATTATGATCGTGTGAGTGAAACCATTGCACAGCAGGGAGTGGATCAACCAACATTTAAGCGTTGGTTGTTGGCTGACTCTAAGACCTTGCAAGAAGATGAGCGTACTAAGTTAAGCGAAGTTCTGAGCCAAACGGAGACACTCGATAAGATGTATTCCATGCGGGAAGAGCTTGCAGCTATCTGGCAGCGTTCTAGTGCATCTAAAGATGAGTTGGTGAAGCAGTTGGAAGACTGGTGTCATCGTGCAGAAGAAAGTGGGATTGAAGTACTAAGAACTTTCTCACAAAGACTACGTTGCTACGCATAATCGTATCCAATAAAGAAGCGCATTAAAAAAACCCGCCAATGGCGGGTTTTTTTAATGCGCTTAAACTTGTGATTCCCCGTAAAATACAGGCGAGGCTTATTAGATGATTTGGTTGTAAATATAATCCTGAGTACGGCGGCAGGGATAGAAGAGCGAGATGATATGGAGTTTGAGCAGCTTGGTTGCGACAAAGACCATATTCATTTACTTTGTACGGCTCATCCGAAAATTTCACCGGATCAGATTGTGAGGGTGTTCAAAAGTATTACGGCGCGGGAATTGTTTAAGAGGAAGCCGGATTTGAAACGAGACCTGTGTGTGGGGCGGTGAGTTTTGGGCGGATGACTCTATTATGTTGCAACTGTAGGGGAAAGAGCTGATTGGGGTGTAATTGAGCGATATGTGCAGAGCAAAGGCAAGCCAAAAGAAAGAACTGCGTCAACTTACACTTTTCTAATACCCCATGGTCTTGCCACGGGGTTGTTTATTATTTAGAGCTTGCTCATAAACGATAACTCATTGTTTCATAAAATGATGAATCATCATTTAATTGTTTTGATGCAAGGTTTTTATATGTATTA
>RCMY010002682.1_pt1 | contig 16037 bp, 10 predicted proteins | sample 2041341 | NCBI WGS metagenome assembly RCMY01 (sample SAMN09708234, study PRJNA481090) | Marine sediment metagenome, whole genome shotgun sequencing project. | reverse complement strand
ATTTTCCGTAGAGGGGATGGAAGGGATGGGTGATTTGAAAAGTTTCTGCCTCACCCTTGCATAGGGGAGTAGTTGACGGTTCAGACCAAGGGAAAAATTGAAAGATTCTTTAGAACGGTGCGTAGTCAATTTCTACCGTGCTTCAAGGGAGCATCTCTTGAGGAGATCAACAAAGCGTTCGAGATATGGCTGAGTCAGGATTATCAGCAGCGCAAACACTCATCCACTGGACAATCCCCTTTCAATCGATTCACAGCCCATATGGAATGTATTCGTTCTGCTCCCCGAGATCTTTCCGACCACTTTCGTAAAACAGTCCGCCGCAGAGTCAACAAGGATAGAACTGTAACCATCGACAATCGTTTATTCGAGGCACCTGTTGAACTCATCGGTAAACGCGTGGAGTTGTTATATCATGAGAGTAAACCGGAATTGGTTGAAATTAAAGAAGGCAAAATTTCAATGGGCAATCTTCAACAAATAGATCTGCACATCAATTGTCGGGTCAAAAGAGATAAGAACTGCCAGGTTGAACTATCCCCCCAGGAATCGACACCTGTGACAGGTGAATTATGGGAGGCAAAGTGATGAGCGCAAGTTATCGAACATTTTCGGACTAAAAAAGGACCCGTTCACCCAAGATATCGATAGAAAAGAGATCTTGGAAACAGTTGCGATTAAAGGTGTACAATCAAGAAGAATACACGCTGTTGAAATTGGCGCTTCAACTCTGTTGACCGGCGATATTGGCAGCGGCAAATCGACAGCACTCAGGTATGTGATAGGTGGGCTTCACCCTGCGCGCTATAAAGTAATTTATATCACAGCAACTTCTGGCTCTATTATTGAGTTGTATCGACAGATTTGCCAGGAAATGAGTATTGATCTGGCCTGCAATTCAAAAGCGGTAATGACCAAAAGAATCAAAGCAGAAGTGCTCGAGTTAGTCCACAAGAGAATGAACGTTGTTCTGGTCATTGACGAGGCCTCCCTGCTTCGACTTGGTGTTTTTTGCCGAACTGCACACACTGACACAATTTGAACAAGATTCCAGCCCCCACCTATCCCTTGTGATGGCAGGACAAAACAATCTTTCCGATAATCTCAGATACAGGGCGTCATTACCCCTGGCCTCGAGGGTAGTTGGAAGAGCTCACTTAAAAGGAGTGACCAGAATTGAAATGGAGCAGTACCTCGATCATCATCTTGCATTAACCGGCATTGAAAATTCTGTTTTTGAAGACAATGCTGTTACCGCTATTCATCAGGGTTCTGGTGGTTTGTTCAGAAAGGCAAATCATTTAGCAAGAGGCGCTCTGATTGCCGCAGCAAAAAGCAAAACAACTATGGTCTCTGCAGAACACGTACGTCTGGCAGCGACAGAGATATTTTAAGAACAGGGTAAATTGATACAAGATGGCAAAGATAACCCCTATCTCTCTCACATTAATTTACCAACAGAGATTCTGGTGAAACGGAGGCAAGCTCTGCTGAAGAGCAACTTGCTAAGGGATAACCAGGATGAGGGCGGCGAATAAATATCGCCTCAGGGGGCCTACCGGTCCCCTTTTTTATTCACTGTCCTCCCAATGCCTTTTAAAAACCTCGGGGTCTGGGACAGAGCCCCATAAAGAGAAACACCGATTACCAAAGGTACTTTACGATACTATCATGGATCGTTCTTATTTAATTAGGAAAATTTCGTCAGAATAATGCGAGAGCCTACACCCACCATAATAATTGGGGTATCAGGTCCTTGGCATTGAAATAAAACCAAGAAAAAACCTTAAGAAAATTAGGAGAAGAATCATGAAAGAAAATTGGCAGTTTGATGAACAAATGAAAGATTTATACGATATGATTTCGGAAGAGTTCATTTTGACTCCCGCGGAGGAGGCCATTGAAGATTATTCGTTTGGGGATGAATATCAGGTTAAATGCCGCAAGTGCGGCTGGTGGACTGCTCTACCAGCACGTAAATTTGTATATGGAGCATATTTTATACATGATTGTCTTGATGTTAGTAACAAATAAACAATTAATTCATTTGATGGAATAGAGAGGGAAGAATGTAAGTGAATTTCAGAGGTACTATTTTACTGTATACCAGCCATCAACATGCTCTTAAACATGGCCTCAGGACTAAAAAAGCTATAGAGGAGCGGAAGTTGATCAGTAAACTGCTGAGGGATAGTAGAAAAATGATTGAGTCATAGCAGGAAATGACGCAATAGATACAGGAACAATCAATAATCATACATCCCATTTCTTATGCCCTGCCTATACACCTCTAACAGACTCTCAATAAGCGAAGTTGCCCGCTGAATAGCATTTTAAAGGATATCAATTCTACCTCAGCACAACTGAGACAAATCTTGATAGTTGATAGAATCCTAACTGTTGACATAGGTACAACAATGCATTACGTCGTATATCTAATCCAGTCTTTTTTCAACGAATTGCCTATCCTTATTCTTTAAAACAAAAATTAGGGACAGACGAGTGCCATATGCCGCTTAAATTTCACGTCCCGATCGGACCAGACAGCCCAACTAGTTACTCGAATTTTGCTCAGTATCTTCAGCGGGATAGTCGTCCGTTTTCTGCGGGCCATCCTCTGTTAGAGACTAGTATCGTTAGTCCCACAGATGTCGCTGTTCCCGATGACTATTTGACTGTGAAAGCTCCTTTTACCGGGACGCTTTCGCGGGATGCGACTCATTCGGGCTATGTAATCATTGAGCTCGATCAGATTAAGTACACGGAACAGCTTGCAGAAAATAGTATTCCGATCTTGCCGAGGATTACCCATGCATATATGGGCCCAGTCGAGTTGTTCGAGAGTGTAGCCACAGCTTTATCTCAGTCCCCGTACGAGTATCTCAAGGTGGAGGCTGGCCAAGCCCTTGGGAAAATCAGCTCAAGCAAGTGCAACCTCGGGTTTTATATTTCGACATACTTAGACCAGCATTGGGTGAGCCCGGTTTCGGTTATTCATCATTTGCTTGACCCTAATCATCCTCTAGTAAAAAACGTTGCGAATGCGCAAACGATAGATCTCACTGGAGATGGGAGGTCCGAAAACGAGCGATTGCTCATTCCCGTGCCAAGCACTGACTACTATTTGCTAACCATAGAGAAGGACGGTTTTCTTTGCCGGATATTTAGTTACCAGGGGGCGAATCCAACTACCGATATATTTACTTTTTCTTCTGGTGATCAATATACCTTTTTGAAAGTTAATCCATTGGGGGAGGTTGTGCCGTCAGCACCTGGGGACAAGATCACACTGAGCTTAAAGCGAAGAGTCTTTGGTTTAGAGGGTGCCGATGAGTACTTCTCTCAGAATGAGGAAGTAGATCCAGGTGCCACGGTTCGGATGCGCGATGTGTTTGGCCCCGGCATTTTTGACGACTCTACTTTTAACAAAAAAAAAGCCAGGCCCTATTTAAAATATAGATTGAAAGCCTGGATTCCAGGCGAAGATGTAACGGATTTTCCTGGCATTGAATTCATGCAGGATGACACTGAAATGCTTCGGGAAGAGTATTTAGATAAAAGCTTACCCGTTCCTCCCAGGCATTGGTTCACTGTGCCCCAGCGAAAATCTCTGAATTTTGATGTGCGCAACCTTTTCTTGCAGCATGACTACAGCAGTCTGAAAAAGAGCGATGATTTCTGGGCCGACACTACTCGCTTATCGGACATCACGATTTGTCAGCAGGAGGTGCGCCAGGCGGCAGAATTCGTGCAAGCTTGTTACAGCCACTACGTGCTAGATAGTGCGGTGTCTGAGTTTAGCGAGGATGAACGAAACAGTATCAGTACACGGCTGACCGTTACCCGAGGGTTCGTTAATCCAGAGCTAAACGACAGGCTCCATTATCCGGCTTTGCATTCTCAACAGTATGGTCGGTCAATCGAATTCAAACCGTTTGTGTCCAGAGGCAGTTATCGGGAGCGACTCATTCGCGCACTTGGCAAGGCCTGCGTTGATTTCTTACGTGAATTGAAACTGGCAAATAACACCTCGCAAGAATTTAGTTATCGCTTTCTCAACTTCGCGAAATTCGGCAAGCAACTATGGTCGATTCGATATGAAGATGGAAACACGCCCATTGCCGGTAAACCCATCAAGATAAATGATGACGGTGGTATTGATATCCAGGGCACGTCTGCAAAAGTGGGCAATTACACAATTAGTTCAACGCTGCGTGCAGAAAAGAAAGCACACAGAATGTCGATTGCCTGGCAGATTCCAAATGTACTCTCAAAAATACAAATGCCAACAGTTCCAGTTGGGCCAATCACGCAGCCAATAGATGAAGACGGAATACAAAAAACCAACCTTGTTCTACTGGCAACTGAGTTCAGTAATTTACCCTTGGAAAATCAGCTGGCATTGGATGACAAGGCGGAATCTTTGCGGGCCTGGTTCCAAAAGAAGTATCCGGATGACAATACTTTTATTCAGGAAACCAAATCACTTGTAGATGTGTATGAGGCATTAGGAATGTTCGATGCCAAACCACTGCGTATTCGCAATATGGCCTTGGTCTCACATGCCGGCCCTAACCACGTGATGGTGAGAAGTTTCGTGGTACCACATGACTACACAGATCCGATTAATTCTGAACCTGAGGGTGACGCAGAGTTTATGACCCACTATGAGGAGAACCTTGAGCGCCTAAAGGAGCTCTATCCTCCAGGGGTAAAATTCTATCCGGAGACTGTTACACCAACGCAGTACGGAATAAGGCCCTATCGCTGGTCAATAACTTCCTTGGTGAAGTTATCTAATGCAAGCAAAAACAGACTCAAGCAAGTGTTCGCAGGAGCCCACTCCATCATTTTGACTGGCTGCAACACGGATTACGAAAACTTTGTCGACAGCAGTACCTTCAGTGGTGTGCTGTCGAGATTGACCAATACAGATGTATTTGGTGCCACGTTTTCTACGGTTTCCGTGGCGCTAAGGAATGACGGCAAGTGGCAATGGCACGGATTGCCGGGGACGGGTTCTGTGGGGGACCACCGAGGAACACCTTTCGTCCCGGGAACAAACCCCGAAGACTTACGATCACCCCTTACAGTTATCTCTGTATACAAAGACCATAGAACTGAGTTTGTCGAAGACCCTGATAACTATGTCGCTTCCGATCAGGAGTTCGATGTGCTTGGGCACTACACATCGTACTTGGGGCGACGCTTCGCGCCTGTGAGGAGGTCAGATTAAAGTGGCTATTCCTCTCTCTTACTATCTCGGCTCAGTCTTAGAAAAAATTACCGGACTAAGCGATGTAGAAGCCTTTCTTCAGCAGATAAATATTGATGATTCGTTCAATCTATTGGTGAAGAATGCCGTATTCAAGATCACTACAGAGGCCACGATATTTACCGTTGACCTATCTGCCGTACATCAAAAAATTGATCTCTCTGCATTTCCCGGGGGCATCGGCACACTCTCTGTAAGACTTGGCGATGAGCATGGAAAAATGTCCTTGTCCGTCGCGGCGGATTTACGCTCGGTTGAATGTGATTCACTACATTTGGTATATTCGGCCAAAACAGATTTGTTACGGCCGCTGGATCCGGAAACCGCGGCGCTAGAAGTTAGCTTTGCCGCTCGCGTCATCATTTATAGCGACTTCGCGTTTGAAGTTATTCCTGATCTAACACTAGACGTAGGGCCTGCCTACTTAGGTGCCACCGATATTATTGTTCAGTTGGAAGGCCTCAAGCCGGAATTTAGTCTGGCTGGTTCTCCTCTTGTGCTCAACGGCATCGCGGTTGGCGGCGATTTTCGTGGCGTATATGTCCGCTCTGGCTATATACGTGTACTCAACGATTATGTGTTTGGCAATGAACATGGCGTCCAGGTCAATTTCAAGCATTTCGCGTTTACCGCTTCTGGAATCTCAGGAACAATCCACAGTTATTGGCAACAAGGGATAAGCACCACGCTGTTTGGTGTTGATGAGTCTGCGTGGGAACTTGAACTCAAGTCTTTGCAGGCAGATATAAGAAACAGTTTTCCTCAAGAATTTCGCATTTATGCCGCCGTCAAACTGCCACTGATGCCGGTAACCATGAATGCCGCTGTGTCGCTTAATTTTAGTGATGCTGGCAAGTACCGATTAGATATTAGTAATCAGGTGCCCATTCTGTTTGATTTTGGGTTTGGTTCTCTGCAAGTCGAAGTCTTAGCAGCAAGCGGTGCGTTTTCAAGTTCAGACCTTAACCTATCTGGTGCCTGCCAGAATGTAAATCTTGTTTCCGATGCTTTGTCATTGTCTGTAGTGTCTGCGAGTGTCAAGCTGCAGCACTCGGACTTAGCGGACAAACTGAGTATCGCGATCAACCAGGTTGATTTAGGTAGCTTTGTTATCTCGAACGCCTCGCTCGTATTAGAAAAGAGCTACCTGGACGATCAACAGTCACAGCTGGTTTATATTGAGGGCGCAATTGAATGGCGGGATCTTTCATCGCGGATTTCACTTCCGGATAACATCCCTCTGCCGCCAGATGATGCAAGCATCAGTCTGAAAGCGCATTGGGAACAACAATCTGATTCGAGCTATCAGTTTAAGTTTTATCTGCACTTTGTGGCAGAAGATGTCGACAGCATCTGGGCATTCATACCCCAAGCATTTCGTCCGGAAGTTTCTTATCTGGAGCTAATTTTTGGTGTCACGGCTGCCACCGACACTGAGGTCCAGCTAGATGTTGGCGGCCGAATTGATATGGTGTTGCCGCAGCTATCATCCGGCCCGATCAGCGATCAAATCAAGCTGTCCACAGGTAACGATCAAGGTGTAATTAGCTGCGCCTTTACTATCAGTAGTGAGGGTAAAATCTCTCTCTCAACAACAGATCTTTTGGAGCTGGCCATCTGCCTGCCGGGCGGTCTTGCCGATGCACCGTTTATCGAAAATAGGCTGACCCAATTTGCTTTAGAGGCAGCGTTGGACGAAGCAGCTGCCCCAAGCGCAAGCATGAAATTTGAAGGTGACTTTGCTTTCAGGCCGTTGGTGCCAAGCGCGATTCCCTTTGCTGCCAATCTAAATGCCTTGCTCGGGCAAGCGGGTTTGAGTGAAATTCGCGGTGCTTCGACTCTCGCGCTCACAGTATCTGAGAGTGCCTTTGATCTGACAGTAGCAGGTGCCTTTGAAGCCCTAGGCATCGAGATCGATATCTTTCACTTGTTATCAAGCTTGTCGTCTGGCGGGGCAGCACCGACCGGTAAAGAAATTGATATCGATTTTGACGTCGGCTTTAAGCTGATTGGTTTCAAATTTAACATCGGCAATCTGCCCCAGGACGATGCAGTCGGCACAGGCGACTTTTATTTTGCCTTTGACCTAAAGGTTGAATGCACCATGACCGGGATTCCGCCGGTGCAGGCTGCAATAACGCTTTCAAGTACGGAGTTTTCTTTTGGTATTGAGCAGTTGTCCATTCCGGTCATGCTGCCGAAGTATCCAATTGATGTGGGCGACTTAGACCGTCTGGAGCATGAGCAGGGTCAATGGTCGCTGGTTGAGGGCACGCCAGGTTCAGACTATATCGTTGAGCTACAGGATCGCGCCACGGCCCTATCTGAGCAGATTTCGGACCCCGCTACAACGGACGCAGATAAACAGCGTTTGACCCGCGAGCTTTCGGCCTGGGAAATAAAACGGCTGATGCTCGAAATAACTATGGCTATTCACCGTGGGGTTGTGCCGGGTGGTGATGATTCAATCTCCGTTTATCAGAGCTTGGTGATAGCCGACACTTGGATTCACAGCTCGGTGTTGAATCTGTTGCATTTTGATGCCAACCTGAATTTGTTTTTTCCTGAGATCAAATTTCGAATTCCGTTTGATGATCCCACAGGTATCTCGGTTGCCGGATCTGGCAAGTTGGTGGGCTTTTCCGACAGTGATCCGCTGAAGGCACTGGAGGACTGCACGTTTTCGCTCAGCTTAACTGCAGAGCATTTCTTTGCCGAAATAAAATCGTCAGGGGAACCGATTCCACTACCAAGCTTTGGCACCGCATATGATGACGGCACCGTTTCTGTCAGCAAGTTTAGAATTGGTTACGGGTATTCCAGTAATTCCTTCGCAGTAGATTTTGCTGGCGAGATGGTTATACCCACTCAGCTAATCAATGATGCCAACACCTCGGCGCAACTGGGTTTTGGCGTCAAGCTGCCGCGCCACAATAAACTGGCGTTCCAGTTGGATATATCCATCCTCACGGTTGGAAAATTCACTATCCCAATTCCAATCCCGCGGTTTGATTTGGATCTGCGCACGCCAAATGCGCCTGATTTGCTTAGTACTAATCGTGTCGAGCCGTACTGGGATGGTTTAGAACTCATCGCACAAAATCTGTTTCACGTCGACTTAAAGCGTGTGGCGTTCTCGCCCATGTTTGGTTTCGCGATTATTCCGAATATTAAGTATGACGGCGATTTCAAATTCGGCGACGATCAAAACGGTTTGACCTTAATCGTCAACGACCTGTTGATATTGCTTGGCACGCTAGTGGGTACTTACGGAATCATGCCGGTGCCATTCTTTGCTTCGCCAGAGCAGCCCTACTTCAAGAATCTAGCGGCAAATCTGCGGGTGATGGGTTTTGAAGTGAATTTCAATCTCGAGCGACCCTTCCCAAGCGCCTCGCCCATGGCTTTGTTGGAAGTCTTCGGTTTGATTAGTAATCCAAACATGGAAATTGATCAGAACGGCTCGCTGGCCAATACCGTTCGCTTCTCCATAACTGATGCCTATCTCAAGGTGCCGGATGCCGTATTGCGAATGTTCCCAGAAGCGGCGAATCTGGTTAATCAAAGATACTCATATACGCTCAATCTCGGCACCTTAATCGCTCTGACTCAGAGTGTTTTTAGCACGCTAAAACCAGCGTTCGACCAGACGCTGGCCTTTATGGAAAATGCCAGCCAAAGCCTTGAAGATCTGCAGAACAATCTGCCGACAGAATTCGATCCTTGGGCGTTGATGGCATTGTTACCGGCCGAGCTGCGAACCATAAAACTCAGCAGTGGAAATCTAGGAGGATTCGCCGCCAATACTTGTTTTGTGCTCACCACCGAGCAGGAGGCAAGAGCTGCATTAGAGGCGAAGAACGACCCCCTCTCGCTTACGGATGAGCGCCCGAATGTAAAGGAAGGCAAGCGCTTTGCCCAGTATGAGAATTACAGCAGGCCAACTTATACGCCTACTTCAAGTTATGACTATGCAGACAGTTGGACCCGCGTTGGGGCGGCTGGTGAATGGACTGAAGACGATGGAGTTATTAGCCGACAAGGTCCTCTAAACGGTATCGCCTACAACATCTACGACAAGTCGATTCCTGAAAAAATCAATCTGACCTTCCGTGTTGCCTCGCCCACAAACCAAGCTGGCGCGGAAGTAGGCGTTGTGTTCGAGTACACGGATACAAATAACTATTACCTACTTAAATCATCGGGGACCGGATCGCAACTGCGTCGGGTTTCATTGCGGCGTAAGAAAGGCGGCAACTTTGCCACCGTTCCATTGTTTGAGAAAACTCTCCACGGCTTACACAGTGATGAACTCGATTTGGAGTTCATTTCTTGGCTCGATGAAGGCAAAAGAATATTTGTCGTCAATTTGTTGCAGGGAGCGGACCACCGCTCCACCATTGGCCGCGGTGAAGACTCGAGCCCCTTAGAAAACGGGCGGATTGGCTTGTACGCCAAAAACACCGCCTGGGTTCAGTTCGAGGAGATGGCTATTTATGAGCTGAATCTTCGATTCCGTAGTTTTGGCGAAATCGACGGGCAACATTTTAATGTGAACCTGCCTGCATCCAAGCTCGACCGCGGGCATTTACTCGATGCAAACGACTCCCGGAACTTGCTTAACGGCGACGAGTTTGCGCCCTTCAATGCTTCTCACCTTGATCTGATTCCGGTGGATAAGTTACCGCATCCCGTCAGCGCGGGAATTATCATGAGCGCTGAGGTAATGGTTCTCGATAGTCAACAATTCACCTTTTTAGGTAAATTGTATGAAGATGGATCTTTTGCCCTGGTGTCGGCGGTCACCAGCGGTCCGCTGAATCTCTCAGTGTTCGGACTTGATGTTTCGATCCCGTTTGAAGCGTACGGTAATTTGATCATTGCAGGCTGGCCGAGTGGTGTCGGTTACGAAGCGTATGTAGAAGCCAACGGCTTTTTCGTTTGGGAGCCGTATGCGGGACTCATTAAAATCGAAGTGGGCTCGGCAGCGGATCCATCCAGTTTACGGGTGCAAAGCAACGGCCAGTTCCATCTTTCTACTTCTGCGGCGATCACCTTATTTAAGGGTGCGGCAGTTATTTCCGCGCAAGCGAAAATTTCGGATCAGCGCTGTGTGTTCAGTGGCAAATTGAACTACGCCATCGGCGATTCAGTGGGCCTCAAGATATCGGGTGCCGGTGGTTTGGGTCAGCGTCCAATGTACTGGTTCGACGGAGCCGGGGAGCTGAGCTTGTTCGGCCAACGTTTCCTGGGCGTTGAGGTTCAGATCAATGACACTCGAGCAAAGCTTGCGTTCGACTTCAATACATCGAATTTGCCAGGGTTGGCTTTTCTCGACCCAACCTTTGAAGTTGCGCTCTCCTTAAGGGGCGAGATCGATATATCCCAGAAAAAGCGACCGGCTTTTGGCTTTTCCGGTACCGGAAAGCTTTCCGCTTTCGGCGCCGAAATTGGAGGCGTCGGCGAAGTAAAAGCAATTGCTGGCAAGACCGCGAGATCGGACGCCTTGGAAATGAGTGTCGGAGGAAAATTAAGCTGGCAAGACACGCCGTGGCTACAGGGCCTGTTGCGGATCAACTCTCGTTCCGGTGTTCATCTGGAAGGCCATACTCATTTCGGGCTGGAATTGACGCCGGGAATGATTGGTGGAATGCAGGTGGCCAACCTTTTTTTTCGCATCAACCTCGGTGGCTCGGTGAACTTCCGAACCAATGGCCGAATTGTGTTTGATATGAAAATGGACTGGAGCCTGGGGGTGAAGCTGCCCGGAAATGATGAGCAAATGCTTCCGCTGGCATCTAGTTCGATCGTACTGAAGGGAGGCCTAGCCAGCCCACTGACCCTTGTAAATCTGGATGGCTTCAAGCTGCTGCCGATAGATGGATTTAATATCACCCTGCCGATTCCTGAGATAAAGGGCGCGGGCTCGCCAGTTTTGAAAATCGGTGCCAAGAACAAAAAAGTGGCGCTGAATGTGCCGGAGCTCGGCACGTTTTATCTAGATGAAAAAGATTTCATCACAGGTTTGAAGGGTGGAAAACTGCCCAGCCTTATCGGTGGATCATTGCCAAGCATAAACGGCGGAAACCTTCCGAATCTCAATCCAGGAAGTTTGCCTAGCCTGAGCAAAGGCTCCCTGCCTGGCTTGTCGATTAATTTTCTTACCGGCACATTTGCTTTTAGCAAAGGCCGGTTGCCATCTCTGAGCAATGGAAGCTTGCCTGTTTTGGATGCCGGTAGTTTGCCAACCCTGAATGCAGGTGCTCTGCCTCAGTTCAAACCAGGGTCGTTCCCCACAGCGAATATGGGTAAGATTCCTTTTCCTGCTTTTGCCAGCGGAGAGCACTTTGATCAAGATTCGAACACCACGCCGATCTACTCAAACTTTGAGGTCAATTGGAAAGATCAAACCCTCCCCATAGATTTTTCGGCCTTTAAAGACTCGCCGATTAAGTTTGGCTACGACCGCTCGGGGAATGCCTTCTATTTGGAGATTGGTGCGAATCGTTACCGGCTAAACGGCGAGATTATTTAAAGCCGAGGCACCACGATGGCAGTTCGATGCAACGTACCGCTGGCTTTGACGGAATGTCAAGACTACAAGCGAAACTGCTTTAGATATCAAAAAGGTGTGAGTTCAGGAGAGCATGGCCGAATGAATTGATACAAAACAGCCCATCCGAGGGGGTGTGCGCACGAAATTTCATCCTCCCTACCACAACGAGTAGGGAGTTTTACCCCGCAGGTTGCCCCGAAGGGCTGAATCAAAACTACGGCAACGAGATCGAAATTATCGAGGCCGGATCATAATACATGAGAACGAATCAATGAAGCATGGCCCGGCGACCGCAGCATTGTTTTGAACTTCTTTCCCGACCCGCAGGGACAGGGACCGTTGCGTCAGATTTTGCCGCCGGACTTGGCGAATTTCCAAGATAGAGGAGCCGCGCCCGTGAAAAGCCCCTCCATCGCGCGCGTGTTCATGGGCGTCCTTTACTGAAACGTCATGGCTTAGTTGGAGAGCACACGCTCCCATAAGATTAATGCATCAAAGTCAGGACATTGGATTTCTTTAACCAGCTTCAGATGCTGTTTAACCTTTTTGAAAAACACTTCGATATCAGGGTTTAGGGAGCAATGGAACGTAAAACCCGGCTAAGGAATCATTCCACGCTTCAAGAGACGGGATATGGTAGCTGGACAGACATTAAATAATCTGGCGGTATCGGCTGCAGTCTTCTGTCCAGAATTTACCAAATTCAGGATCTCATGTTGCTGGTGTGTCTTGAGGTTTGGACGGCGTCCACCGATACGGCCTTATTTGCGCGCCGCATCCAGACCATTCAGTTCTTTTTCAGTAGATGCCGCTTCACGCCGCAACTCTTTATTGTTCTGGATCTGCTCTTTGGTGGACTGCCTCATGAAGAAATTTTCCCTTCGCATTCTTTTTACTTCCTCTCTGAATCGCCATCCGGCAACAGAATATCTCTTGTTCTGGCTTCATTGCGCCAGTTGTATAACGTCGACTCGCTGATACCATCTTCGCCGGCCAATTGGCTGATGGACCGGTTGTGCGGCGGCATCATCTTTTGCAACACAGCTCCTTTACGTTCGGGTGAATATCGCCTGCATAAACCTCCTACGCCCCTCTTATTAACGGGTATTAGTTCATGTGACATCTATTCTGACACAGGGGGGTTGCTAATTGAGCCAAACAGTTTCATCCTTGAGCTGGACCTCCAGTGTGCTTTGTCCATCTTCAGCCTGGTATATCCGGTCCACATATTCTTCACCCCGGTGATAGATCTTTTCCCCCGCCCATTCCCGCAGATTCTCAAAGGTGAGATCCTCAAATATTTTTGGTATCGTATTCATCGATGATTTCCCGTTCTATCCCACATCCTTCTGAACCAATTAAATTCTCCATAGCCGGCAAGGTGCCTACCTTGGTACAACACGCTTCACTCAATCACTGCCTACATCGTTCTGGGCACCAGGTTTTAAGCATGAGGACATCAGCCCCTGCTCTATGCTCATAAAAGTTTGGAGATTTTCGCTACTATTTGAACAATTGCAAGTACTCATAATAAACGTACCTTTTGCCTCGTTTACCACCCGTGATCTCCTTCAGAATCCCGAATTGTTCCAAATCGGCAACGAGTTTATAGGCCGAAACCGGAGAAATATCCGCCACCTCTCCGGTCCTTGCGGCATCAATCATAGGATGCTGACACAAATAATACATAACCTTCTGGGCGTTTGCCGTTCTGCTGCCAAGGGTCTGAATCTGAGCTTCCACCAGCTTTTGGAGTTTGAGAATATTATCAAAGATCGTTATACCGTTTTTCGCCGTTTCGATAATGCCTACCAGAAAAAACTTGAACCATTGCAGTAAATCATTCTTTTCTCGGACTCGCATCAGATTATCGTAATAGTGACTGCGGTTGCGCTCGAAAAAATCCGACATGTACAGAACTGGCCGCTTCAAGATCCCTTTACTGATCAGATACAGAGTAATCAATAAGCGTCCAACCCGACCATTCCCGTCCAGAAACGGATGGATAGTCTCAAACTGATAGTGCACCAAGGCGATCTTTAAAAGCTCCGGGAAATACTGCGTTTCGTTATGCAAAAAAATTTCGATATCACCAATGAGTTCATTGATGGAAGTATGAACCGGCGGCACAAAAACCGCATCGTTGATTGTTGCACCACCAATCCAGTTTTGGCTGTGCCTAAAATCCCCAGGTTGCTTGTGCGTAACGCGCACGCCTTGCAGCAAAGTTTCATGGCCCTCTCGGATTAATCGTGAAGAAAAGGGTAAAGTCTGCAACGTGGCAATCGTCTCGTTCATCGCTGCTACATAGTTCTGCATCTCTTCCCAATCATCTCTTTTATCCAAAGCGACATCTTCCTTTTCCAGAAGCGCCTCTTCCATGTTGGTTTGCGTGCCTTCGTTCTTGCTTGATTGGGTAGCCTCCTTCAACACATGCATCTTGATGAACAGATTGATATTGGGAATATATTCCGAATACATATCCAGCCGCCCCAACTCCCGATCCACCTGCCCAAGCAACTGAATCAACTTCATATTGTCAAGTTTCCAGACACGATTGATCGTTGTAGGTTGAAAGATTTTTGAAATGATTACCGTTACCATTCATGCCATTTATGATACGTTTAGGACATACAAACGAATCATTGGATATGGCAAAACCGGGATTGGCCGAAGTTTACATTCAACGCAGACAAGCTCCTTTCAGACCTGGGAACCGCCTCACAATTCATTGGCGAACTGGAAGCAATAAGTCGTTCGATAAGCGGAGAAGAAAGGGAGACTGCGTTAGAACGTGTCTAGCCTATGACGTCATAGAAACTGCAGCCGTAGAAGGTGAAATTCTCCGTCGAAGCTCTGTCAGGAGTTCCATTCGAAAAAGAATGGCCTTACCAGTAGACCAGGAAGATTGGGATGCTCGCGCAGACGGCTTCATTGCCATGCTTTTTGATGCAAGAAATCAAAAGCCATCGCCACTTGTTCAACGACAATTATAATTGTCGCTGAGCATCAAATATATCAATGAAGCTTTCAGGAACCGGAACAGTCCTAAATTCTGGCTGTTTCACCCTTCCCTTTCCACCTATCTTTCTTTTCTTCAGGGAGCGAAAAACAATATCATTGATTCAATCATTCAATTGCTCAACATCAAGACCCATAGCCAATGCTATTTTCTCTAATGTTTTTTCCTGGGGTTTTGAGTCTGTTTTCTCAATCTGTGCTATTGCTGGTTGAGTCATACCAGTTTTGGCTGCAAGCTCTTTTTGAGTGATTTTTAAATGTTTTCTCCAGGCGGCAATGAGCGAAAGATCTTCCTTTAATTGATAGCCTACTACTTCATGAGGGATGTAAATATTTTCATCTTCGCTGCCGGTGAGTTCTAACCATTTATCATAGGGAACCACAGCAAAAGCTGGTTTTCCACCCTGCCGTATAATTTGAACATCAGTATGTACGTTCATCTCTTTTTTACCTCCTCAATGCTAACGATTTTTATAGTACTGTCATGGTTAAAGAACACTCTGTAGTTGCCTACCCTCAGCCTATAAGTGTGTTTATGATTCTTCAACTGTTTCACTTTTGGGCAATCTGGAAACTGTTTTAAATTGTCTACTTTATCGTAGATAACAACAGCATCTGGCCTCGATATTTTGAAAAGTTGCTTCTGTGCTTTTTAGGACCATGTTATCGTATTCATGTGAATATATATTACAGCATCAATATAAGTAAATAAACAGAACATAAGACTAAATATAAGTTATATTAATATTTTTTGATTCAAAAGAGCCTGGTTGACTTCTAGCACCGTTATTTTGTTTCATTGACTTTTGTTCTTAAAATCCCTGACGGATTGAAGGTCACAACCCTGCGACCCTCCAGGATAAGATCTTCTCCTGATTACTGGGAAGTAAGGCAGAGTGGAGAAAAAACAGGGTCTTCTGGTGGTAAAACAAATGAAAACGCAAATTTACTCGGTAACGACGGCAAAAAGAATTATTTTATAAATAAAGAAGGCAGAATAATTCAGTCTGCTTATCAAAGAATATTCATCAGACACAAGAAATAGCCGAATGAAGATTGAGCTAAAAAACATTTCCATCAGAGAACTGATCGAGAGCTAGTGTCTGTCCATGCAGAGTTAGCTATTTGATTTAATGAATTAAAATCGCCTTTTTGGGGTGTCGAAATTTGCGATATATGGTAGTG
>RCMY010002681.1_pt1 | contig 16038 bp, 16 predicted proteins | sample 2041341 | NCBI WGS metagenome assembly RCMY01 (sample SAMN09708234, study PRJNA481090) | Marine sediment metagenome, whole genome shotgun sequencing project. | reverse complement strand
CCCCCCGCCACAGCGACGCCAAAGGCGGCGCAATCGTCAGCCATCCCGGTGCAACTCCGCCCCGACAATCTCCTCGATCACCCGTGTGCAGACCCAGTTATCCCCGTTCGGATACTTCGTACGCCCCGCATGAAATATCTGCATCGCCGATCCAGCCGTGTGCAAAGGCACGCCCAATTCTTCTCCCAAAGACATCGAGATCGTCAGGTCCTTATGCATCGTATTGATATGACTGCCCGTCCCCTCAAACTGGCGATCTATGATCTTCTGCAAAGCGTTGTTCACCACGCCGCACCCCGCTGAAGACGTTGAAAACACATCCAGCAATACCTGCCCCGAAACGCCCGCCTTGGCCGCCAAAGCCGCCGCCTCGAACGTCGCTGAAAACTGCGCGCCAATCAAAGACTGCAGGCAGGCCTTCACTGTCTGCCCGTCCCCCGGAGCCTCACCAACCCGGTGAATATTCGCAGACACCGCCTCCATCACCGGTTGAAACCGATCCAAAACCTCCGCGTCCGCTGCCGCCATCATGGTTAACGTGCCACTTTGCGCCCCCGGAAACCCGCCCGACACCGGCGTATCAATCAGATGTACGCCCGAACCCTCCATCGCCGCCCCGATCTCGCGCGCCTCGCGCGGCTTTACCGTCGCGCTCAAGAGCACCGCCGCGCCAGCCTTCATGTGCGCAACCAATCCGTCCGGCCCAAGGATCACGCCCTTCGCCTGCTCTCCGGTCATCACCATCACAAACACCGCGTCCGACATGGCCCCGATCTCGGCCAGAGACCCCGCGCGTCCACCCATTTCTGCAAACGCCGCCATCCGATCCGGCTTGAAATCCGTGCCAACCACGTCAAATCCGCCCCGGATCAGGTTAAGCGCCAACCCGCTGCCCATATCCCCAATGCCAACAACACCAATCGTTTTCATGTCCGAAGTCTCCCGCGTTTCAGCGCTGGCCAAACCAGCGCATTTCGAAAATAGCGCCTCCCAAAAAAGGCCACTGGTTCGACGGGGATTTCACGCGCCGCATGCGCGACGTCGGGCGGGTCCACAAGACACCCCGTTGCCCGGTTAGGTGCGCCGATGCTAGCACTCAAAATTCAAATCTGGCAAGCGTTCAAACGACCAATCCAAGTCCGCTTCATTCTTGAAACGTCACGCGGATTCACTTTCGTAGACGTTTCAAACCCCAGGGTGCAAATTGGGGCCAAGCAATCAAAAGGACCTGCTATGAAAATTCTCGATCACGACATTCCGCATGTTGGCATGGGCTGCTGGCAAATCGGCGGCAAGATGTTCGCAGGCGACACGTCCGTCGGTTACACACGCACCGATGACGCAGGCAGCCGCCGCACGGTGGCGGCCGCACTCGATGCGGGTATCCGGCTTTTCGACACGGCCCCCGCATACGGCGCGGGGCATTCAGAAAAGCTGCTGGGTGAGGCGCTCAAAGGCCGTGACGACGTGCTTGTCGTCACCAAGTTCGGCCTCGATATCGACGAGGCCAGCCGCGCCATAACCGGCGAAAACAGCAACCCGAAAAGCGTCGCGCCCGCCATCGACGCCAGCTTGCGCCGTCTGCAACGTGACCGCATCGACGTCCTTTTGTTGCACCTCAACAGCATGGAACCAGCCGCCGCTCTGCCGCTTTTTGATGCCGTCGAACAGGCGCGCCTCGCGGGCAAAGTCGGCACATACGGGTGGAGTACGGACTACACCGACAGCCTCACATCGCTCGACGGTCGCCCCGGCGTCGGTGCCGTCGAACACGGGATGAACGTCTTTTTCGACCCGGTTCGTATCCAAGCCGCAATCGCTGAACGTGGCCTCGTCGCTTTCATTCGCTCGCCCCTCGCCATGGGTTTGCTGACCGGAAAATTTGACGCCAATTCCGCGCTTCCACCTGATGACGTGCGCTCAAGCGGTCAAAGCTGGCTCGCTTATTTCGAAGACGGTCGCCCAAACGCAGAATTCCTTTCCAAACTCGCGGCCATCCGCGAAGTGTTGCAGACCGGAGGGCGCAGTCTGACCCAAGGAGCGCTGGGCTGGCTTTGGGCCAAATCGGCGCAAAACGTGCCCGTGCCCGGCGCGCGCACGCCCGAGCAAATCCGCGACACAGCCGGGGCCATCGACCACGGCCCATTGCCGCCGCACGTCATGGAAGAGATCGAAACCCTGATCAACCGAGGCCCGCCCGAAGCCGAACGCGACCGGTAACAGATGTGAATTTCCGTTAGGACTTCGTTCATTCCGGCGCGCGCATGCACCGACGTAATACCGACGTCGCACAGACGTCGCACCGACGTTGTACTTGAGCGATGCTGCACCTGCGAAACCGTCCGGATTTGGGCGGTTTTTCACATTCTATTAACCGTTGGCGATCATCTCGGACTGTCGGACGATAACTTCGGCCTGACGCACGCTTGCAAGGTCCACCAGACGCCCCTTATAGACCGCAGCACCCGCGCCCGTGGTTTGCGCTTCTTTCATCGCGGCCAGAATTTCGCGCGCTTCTGTGACGGCCTCGTCCGATGGGGTAAAGACCTCGTTGGCAATCGCGACTTGCTTGGGGTGGATTGCCCATTTGCCGACCATTCCAAGCGTTGCTGACCGCCGCGACTGCGCGCGAAAACCTTCGTCGTCCGAGAAGTCCCCGAACGGCCCATCCACCGGCAAAACGCCGTGCGTGCGACAGGCCGCGACAATCGCTGCCTGCGCCCAATGCCACGGATCGGACCAGAACTTCTCGCCCGCGCGGTGCATGTAATAGTTTTCCTGCGTGCCCCCGATGCCTGTCGTTTGCATCCCCATCGAGGCCGCAAAATCCGCCGCTCCAAGGCTCATCGCCTGTAAACGTGGGGAACTCGCGGCAATTTCTTCCACATGAGCAATGCCCGCAGCGGTCTCGATAATGACCTCAAGACTGATCGGTTTCGTGCGTCCCTTTGCGGTTTCAATCGCCGTCACCAGCGCATCGACTGCGTAGACATCCGCCGCGCACCCGACCTTTGGGATCATGATCTGATCCAATCGGTCCGAGGCATTCTCCAAAAGATCGACCACATCTCGGTACCAATACGGCGTGTCCAATCCATTGATCCGCACCGTCAGATACTTGGTGTTCCAATCGACGTCATGGGTCGCCTGAATGATGTTTTTGCGCGCCTCGTCTTTGTCCGCAGGCGCAACTGAGTCTTCCAAATCAAGGTTAATCACATCCGAATCCGACGCCGCCATCTTCTCGAAAATCGCGGGCCGAGAGCCGGGGCCGAACAGCTGACATCGGTTCGGACGGGCAGGGGCGGCGGGCTGAAGACGGAAGGACATTGCGTAACTTTCTTTCGTTTCGAATTTACCGCCTGATATTATGTTGCGTAAGCCCGATCAAGAGATCATTTGCACCTGCAGAAAGTGCGGCACGGTTGCACCCATCGCATGTTGCGATGTCTGGTATTGTGGCCGGGATGTTTGGTATAATTCGCGGCATGGATCTCAGACGTCAAATGCGACAAAGGCACAAGGGCGCGCGCGCCCGCGCGAGTGCTGATGCGGATTCCCGCGCGCTAAGGCTGGGGCCAGAGGTTGTCGCTTTCTGGCAGCTCAAGATCAACCAAGCTGCGACGTTCTTGGAACCGGGCCGTAGTCCCTGTGACGACGCGCCTTGGTCTGCGGCTCTGCAAAAAGCATGCGATGTGCCGGTTCCGCCGTCCGCGATTACGGACAAGTTTGAGGGGGGATGGCCGACACGAGACCTGATGGCCTTTGTCGAAGATCTTGCGTCACCCAGTTGGCCGGACCCCCGGCGCGATCTGGTGGAATTCGCGCTTTCCTTTCTTGAACATGATGTGATGTTGTTCCGGTCTGGATACGCCAAAAGACACTTACTCAACCGTTTGCGCCAGTCGTTGCTGACCCCATCTGACATTGACCGGCTTGAGGCAATGCTGCGGCGTGCTGTGGTCAAAGGCACCGGTCTGGAAGAATATCGCGCCTTTTGCCGTTTGGCCGCGCACCTTGTCGTACAGGGCTATCTGGGGGAATTTCGCGAATGGGTTAAGGCAGAGGCACAAGGCGCGGTCTTGACCCTGTCGATGGCGGATGCGCGGCTTTGGCGCCAGATCGCGGATGCTGATCTGACGGATGAAGACAGGAGAAAGGTCCAGAAAGTCCGCATGTTTTCCGCGTCGAAATGGGGTCTGCGCTGGCCCGAAATGAACGGCGCGGTTCCAAATATTCAGGATGACAGGCACAGGATCCGCCGCAATGCTTGGCGCATGTATGATGCGATCCTGCGACGCGAAGAGGCACGGTAGGGAGTTTCTTCTGGGAAACTCTATATTCGGCGTGAATTCTTCGAAAAATCCATCGAAACGCGCTGCAAGTGCAAGGATTTTCTCCGAAATGTGGTGATTATCGCGTCAACATTCTGAAGAAGGCAAACACCATGATTCGCACTCCATACCTTCTCTTCCTGGGCGACGCCCACGACAACCTCGCCGCCAAAGTCGCCCAAGGCATTAAGGACTGGAACCCCGACAACGTCGTCGGACAGTTCCGTATGGAGGGCTGCAACGCAGACGTCGGCGCGTCCGACATGTCGCTGCAAGAGGCCTACGACAAAGGCGCACGCACCCTCGTGGTCGGTGTCGCAAACCGTGGCGGTATGATCTCGGACGCATGGCTGACCGTTCTGGCCGAAGCGATGGAGATCGGCTTTGATATCGCCAGTGGTCTGCACAATCTTCTGCGGGATGAGAACATTCTAAAGGCAACATCCGCGCGCACCGGAGCAACTCTCCACGACGTCCGCATTCCCTCCGTTGCCTATCCGATTGCCAACGGGACCAACCGCACGGGCAAGCGCTGCCTTGCGATCGGCACGGATTGTTCGGTCGGCAAGATGTACACAGGCTTGGCGATGGACGCCGAGATGCAATCGCGTGGCTTGAAGTCGACCTTTCGGCCAACTGGCCAGACCGGCATTTTGATCACCGGCAAAGGTGTGCCGCTGGATGCGGTCGTTGCCGACTTCATGGCGGGCGCGGTTGAATGGCTGACGCCGGACGCCGATGCGGACCACTGGGATCACATCGAAGGGCAGGGCAGTTTGTGGCATGTGTCCTATTCGGGCGTGACCATGGCGCTGATCCATGGCGGTCAGCCCGATGCGTTGATCCTCGCCCACGAACCGACCCGCACGCATATGCGCGGACTGCCCGACTTTGCCCTGCCAAGCCTGGAAGTTCTGCGGGACACGGCCCTGCCGCTTGCTCGGATCGCAAATCCGGCCTGCGTAGTCGCTGGCGTGTCGGTGAACACCAAGGCGCTTGGAGACGCCGAAGCCATGGCTCTGTGCGCCGAAATTGAGGACCGCATGGGCCTGCCGACGGTTGATCCTTACCGCCACGGTGCGGCGCGCCTTGTTGACGCGTTGGTCGCGATCTAAGTTCGCGCTGGCCGCCTGACGTTGGGCGGGCATAATCCTTGCGAAATCTCCACCGGATAAAAGGAATACTGCGTGCCGTTGACCCTGACCGCCTTGCCCGAAACCTTTCGTTTGGCCGAGACATTCACAATCTCGCGCGGGTCGCGGGATGCCGCCGAGGTGCTGACGGTGACGGTGTCAGACGGTGACGTGATGGGCCGCGGCGAGTGTGTGCCATACGCGCGCTACGGCGAGACCTTGGCAAGTGTGGCCGCGCAGGTCGCGTCTCTGCCTGCCGACATCACGCGACAAACACTACAAAATGCGCTGTCTGCCGGTGCTGCCCGCAACGCGGTGGATTGTGCGCTGTGGGATTTAGAGGCCAAGCGCGCTGGTAAACGGGTCTGGGATTTGATCGGGGCTGCGGCTCCGACCCCGATGAAAACAGCCTTCACCCTGTCGCTGGACACGCCCGAGAAGATGGAAGCGGCCGCAAAACGTCACGCACACCGCCCGCTTTTGAAGATCAAACTTGGCACGCCCGATGACATGACACGCCTGGAGGCCGTCCGCCGAGGCGCGCCTGCCACCGATATCATTGTGGATGCTAACGAGGGCTGGACGGCCGAGATATACGCCGACCTTGCCCCGCATCTGTTGCGCCTCGGTGTCCTCTTAGTCGAGCAACCGCTCCCCGCCGGTGCCGACGACATGCTGGCGGAAATCGAACGCCCCCTTCCGGTCTGCGCCGACGAAAGCTGTCACGACCGCGCCTCGCTGCCGGACCTCAAAGGCAAGTACGACATCGCCAACATCAAGCTCGACAAAACCGGCGGTTTGACCGAAGCGCTTGCTCTCAAAGAAGATGCCATCGGCGCGGGCTATGGGATCATGGTGGGCTGCATGGTCGGCACTTCCCTCGCAATGGCTCCGGCTACGTTGCTGGCCCAAGGCGTACAATTCGTGGACCTCGATGGCCCGCTCCTTCTGGCCGAAGACCGCGACCCACCCCTTGCCTACGACGAAAACGGCGTCCACGGACCCAAGCCCGCGCTTTGGGGCTAGGCCCTTGCACCTTCGCCTGTTGGAAAATATCCCGGGGAGGTCCGGAGGGGCTGGCCCCTCCGTGCGCCCTTGGCCACGTCACACCACGTTTCTCGGAGAACCTTACAAATGACCCGCATCGTTTATGTCAACGGCGACTATGTCCCGGAAGATCAGGCCAAAGTATCCGTTTTTGATCGTGGGTTTTTGTTCGCAGATGGCGTCTACGAAGTCACAAGTATCCTCGAAGGCAAGCTCCTCGATTTCGACGGCCATGTTCGTCGTCTGCAACGGTCGCTGAAAGAACTCGACATGGCGGCACCTGTCACGATGGACGAATTGCTTGGCATCCACCGCGCCCTGATCGAGAAGAACGACCTCACCGAAGGTATGATCTATCTTCAGGTCACTCGTGGCGCCGATACCGACCGCGATTTCGCCTTCCCCGATCCGGCCAAAGTGCCGTCCTCGCTGGTCCTGTTCACCCAATCCAAAGCCATCGCCGACAGCCCGGCGGCAAAAAAGGGGCTCAAGGTCATCTCAATCGAAGATCAGCGCTGGGCACGGCGCGACATCAAAACGGTGCAGCTTTTGTACCCGTCGATGGGCAAAATGATGGCCAAGGCGGCGGGCTGCGACGACGCGTGGATGGTCGAAGATGGCAATGTGACCGAAGGCACGTCGAACAACGCCTACATCGTGAAAGACGGCAAGATTATCACCCGACAATTGTCCAATGACATCCTCCATGGGATCACCCGAGCGGCTGTCCTGCGGTTTGCCAAAGAAGCCCAGATGATTGTCGAAGAACGCGCCTTCACAATCGCCGAAGCGCAAGACGCGGACGAAGCCTTCATCACCTCTGCCTCGACTTTCGTGATGCCCATCGTCGAGATCGACGGCGCGAGTTTGGGAACCGGCGCGCCCGGCCCGGTGGCGCAGCGATTGCGCGAGATTTACTTGGATGAAAGCCGCAGAACGGCGATTTGAACCAAAGTTTCATCAAAACCGCCGCGAACTTTCCGCGTGTGCTTAGGAAACCGTTAAATCTCAAAGAGTAGCAAGGGGCCAGCCATGGCGGTCCCTTTGAACGTGAACAGACTTGATGAAATTCTAAGCACATTCGCGTCGCTCACTGGTGACGCCGTTGGCATTTCGTATCGCGGCAACGGTGAAAAAGACGCCAACGTCCTTTGGGTGAACGACGCCTACACGAAACTGTTCGGCTATCGCGAAGACGAAGTAATTGGGCGGAAAGTCGGGATCACCTATGATCCTGATTACTTTCAGGGCTTTCTCGACCGGGTACAGCCTGCGCTTGACGCAGGTGTTCGACAAATCCGCGAAGAAACTTACTGCCGCACCAAAGACGGCCGCAAAGTCTGGGCAAGTGTCATGATCTTTGCTGTTCCGGACAAGGCTGGGCGGTATTCGGCCGTGATTTACCGTGATCTTTCTTCGCTGAAACGACGCGAAGCCGCGGCGGCATCGGCGCTTGCAGAACGCGATTCTGTTCAGGGTGAAATTATTCGGACGCAAGATCGCCTTTTGACGGCGATGAACGGGCTTGAGGGGCCTTTCGCAATCTGGGACGAGGATTTCCGCCTCGTTATGTCGAACGCGGCATTCTCCCCAAGCCTTCTTGCCTGCACAGAACCTCTGGAGCCCGGAACAACGCTAGATGAATTTCTGAATCTCGCGGCCCACTCCGGGCTTTTCGCGGATGCGATCGGAAAGGAATGTGAATGGGCCAAAGCGGCGGCAAAGCGCACGCGCGCCGGTCCCATTAACGACATCACCCGCTTTACCAATGGCACGGTTCACAAGGCGACAAGCTATCAAAGCGCGGACGGCGATACCCTTATCATCGGGACCGACATCACCGAACTGGAAACCGAACGGCTGGCGCGCGAATCTTACGCCCGCCAATTAGAAGAAGCGCATAAAATTGCCCACCACCAAGCCTATCACGACGCTCTTACAGGTCTTGGGAATCGGCGCTTCTTGAACGAAGAACTGGACCGCCTAAGTGCGGAACGGCGCGACAGGGGCGGTCATATCACCGCGCTTCATATCGATCTGGATCGCTTCAAACAGATCAACGACACCCGAGGTCACGCGGTCGGGGACTCGGTTCTGATCGGTGTGACAGACGTCCTCAAAGGCCTTGTGACCGACGCGGATGTTCTGGTGCGGACCGGTGGCGATGAGTTTGTGATCCTGTGTTACTGCGGTTCTGCCTTTGCCGACCGCCCCAGCACGCTGGCGGACACGATTGTCTCGGCCTTTTGGCAGCCCCTCAAGATCGGCTCGGTCGAGTTTCGCGTCGGCGCAAGCGTTGGTCTGGCCTCAACCGAAATCTCAAAAGAAGGCGACCTTCTCACGGATTCGGACATCGCGCTCTACAAGGCGAAATCGCTTGGCCGTGGCCGCGCGCGCCGCTTCGACAAAAGCGACTTTCGCGAAATGGAAGAAATCAAAACCCTGTCGGATGACCTGCTGCGCGGTCTCGAAGCCTCCGAGATTGAACCGTACTATCAGATCCAAGTGGATGCTTTGACACGGCAGCCCGTGGGGCTTGAGGCCTTGGCACGTTGGAACCACCCGCGTCACGGTTTGATGACGCCAGACCGCTTTTTGCCGATCGCCGGCCATCTCGAAGTTGTGGACCGGATCGACCAGATCATCTTCGAAAAAGCGATTGCCGAATGCAGTGCGGTTTTTCAGAACGACGAGGCACCGTCACTGTCGTTCAATATTTCGCACAAACGCCTGATGTCACAGGGCGTCTTGATCGCCGCCGAACGGGCCGCGACGTACCCCGGCACCGTCGCCTTCGAGCTGCTCGAGTCGATCTTTCTTGATGACCAGGACGACGAGACGGAAATGCAGTTGGATGCGTTGCGCGACTCGGGCGTAAAGCTTGAGGTGGACGACTTCGGCAGCGGTCACGCGTCGATCATCGCTTTGGAACACGTGGCCCCGGACCGCCTAAAGATTGACCGCCGCCTGATCAAGCCGATCACCAGTTCGTCCCGGTCTGCCGGAATGGTGCGTTCGATCATTGATCTTGGCCATGCGCTCGATATCAAAATCACCGCTGAAGGCGTAGAAACCGCCGAACACGCGGCCCTTCTTGAGGGCTTGGGATGCAACCGGTTCCAAGGTTATCACTTTGGCCGCCCGCAACCGCTTGCGGACATTCTGGCGATCTGGTGGCCGCCACAAAAAAGCGAAAAAGCCGCCGTCCTCGGTTAGTCGCGCTTGCCCACGTTTGCTTCAAACGCGACATCAAATGCCTGCTTTTGCGCGCTACTGGCCTCGGTCTGATGCTTGGCGCGCCAATCGGCATACGGCATGCCGTAAAACGCCGCGCGCCCCTCGTCCTTGGTCATCTCAATCCCGCGCTCGGCAGCAGCCTCCTGATACCATCGCGACAGGCAATTCCGGCAAAACCCGGTCAAATTCATCATGTCGATGTTTTGCACATCCGGGCGGTCGTCCATCAAATGCACGCGCAAACGGCGAAACGCCGCCGCCTCCAGTTCGATCTGTGTCTGGTCATCCAAGGTCATCGCAATCTCCCTAAGCCTCGGCCATCTCAAGCGCCTTTGGCAACAGTTCGGCAAATCGCTCTGCCCATTCTTCTTGCCCGGCGTCGGTCTTGATCAGGTCATTCCTGACCTCAATCAAAGTATTCTGACGTCCCGGTTCAATAGCATGGCGATCAATTGTGTCCCCTTCCAGATACCCGGTATAGGGTTTGTTCGCGCCGACAACCAACCCCGGCACCTCTTCCAAAAGCCCGACCAAAGGCAGCGAAAGCCGCGTGTCCTCGGCATAAAGCAACCCGCAATGCCAAGGCCGCAAGGGGCGTCCGCGAAACTGCGGCGTGAAGGAATGGACCGACACGATCACTGTGTCCTCGCGTCGCCCTGCCAATGCAGCCAACGCTTTGTGATACGGTCGATGGCACCGCTCCAAACGCTCGCTCACACTGACCGGCGAAATCCCGCGATTGCCGGAAATCAGAGTTCCGTCATAAAGCTGCATCACCAACGTCGGGTCTTCCTCGCCGCGATTGGGATCAATCACCAACCGCGAGAAATTCGACAAGATCGCAGACGCCCCAAGTGCTTCGGCCAATCGCGTCGCCATCCCCGCCGCGCCAACATCAAACGCGATGTGGCGCGTCATATCATCAGATGAAATTCCAAGGTCGCCGCCGTTTACCCAGTCCGGCACAACGTTCGCTGCGTGATCACAAACCACAAGCCAACGCGCATCACGATTGGCGCCCAGAATATGGTAGGGTTCCCAGGGCTGACTGTGGTTATCACTCTTCATGGGGCGTCTCTATCGACCCCTATTACAAAGCGCCAGTTGTCACGCGCTAACATTTACGGCAATAAGCCTCCAAACCAATGCAACACCGCACGCCAATGCAACACCGCACGCCAATGCAACACCGCACGAAGGAGTCCTGCGTATGAGACGTCAGCGCAATGTAAAGATTGTTGCCACTTTGGGCCCCGCCTCCAGCGATAAGAAAATGATCCGCGCGCTGTTTGATGCTGGCGCGGATGTTTTCCGCCTCAATATGAGCCATGGCGAGCACGCCGACATCGGCGAACGCCACCGCATCATCCGCGAGATCGAAGAGGAAACGGGGCGCCCCATTGCCATTCTGGCCGACCTTCAGGGTCCAAAATTGCGGGTTGGTGTTTTCGCCAGTGATGACGGCGAAGTGCTTACCGTCGGGCAGGCGTTCCGCCTCGATCTCGACAAAACGCCCGGCGACGCAACGCGCGTCCAACTGCCCCACAGCGAGATCTTCGAAGCGCTGAAACCCGGCTCCAGCCTTTTGGTTAACGACGGCAAAATCCGCCTCAAGGTCGAAAAGTGCGGCAGCGATTTCGCTGATTGCACAGTGATTGTCGGCGGAACGATCTCCAACCGCAAGGGCGTGAACGTGCCCGACGTTGTCCTTCCTCTTGCCGCCTTGTCCGACAAAGACCGCAAGGATCTCGAATTTGTCTGCCGTTTGGGCGTCGACTGGTTGGCGCTCAGCTTTGTGCAGCGTCCCGCCGACGTCGCCGAAGCGCGCGAATTGGCGCAAGGCCGTGCGGCGATCCTTTCCAAGATCGAAAAGCCCGCCGCCGTCACCGAATTTGAGGACATCCTCGCGGTCTCTGACGGCATCATGGTCGCGCGCGGCGACCTTGGCGTTGAACTTCCGGTGCAGAACGTGCCGCCAATCCAAAAGCGCCTGATCCGCAAATGTCGCGCTGCCGCCAAGCCGGTGATCGTCGCGACGCAAATGCTCGAATCGATGATCGAAAGCCCTGTGCCGACCCGCGCCGAAGTTTCGGATGTCGCCGCCGCGATCTATGAGGGCGCCGATGCCGTAATGCTTTCGGCCGAAAGTGCTGCCGGTGCATTCCCGATCGAAGCTGTGCAAACGATGAACGCCGTCGCGATGGAAGTCGAAAGCGATCCGACCTACCGCGAATTGGTCGAGGCCAGCCGTGGCGGCCTAAAGCAATCGGTTGCCGACGGTATTGTTTCAGCGGCCCGTGAAATTGCCGAAACTGCTGATATCAAAGTGATTTGTTGCTTTTCGCAGTCGGGAAAAACCGCGTCGCTCGTCGCGCGCGAACGCCCTGCCGTGCCGATTATCGCGATGACATCTCTCATGGGCACCGCGCGCCGGATGGCGCTGACCTGGGGTCTGCATTGCGTGAAAACCGCTGAGGTTTCGCGCTTTAAAGACGCCGTTGTGAACGCAGCCCGCGCGGCCCGCACCGAAGGTTTCGCCGAGCCAACCGACCAGTTGGTCGTCACCGCAGGCGTGCCCTTTGGCCAAACTGGCACGACAAACATCTTGCGCGTCGCCCCTTGCGACGAACGTTTGATCCTGCCAGCCGACCCGGAATAAGTTAAAACCGCCCCTCGGGGCGGCTTTTCCCCTTGCCAGACAGCCCTTTCCCGGCTATCCGGCGCACTTCGACAAGCACCCCGGCCAAAGTGGCATGCCGAGGGCGCTTATGAACCGTCCGAAACAAGGAGATGGAAATGCCTAAGATGAAGACCAAGTCGAGCGCTAAAAAGCGCTTTAAAGTCACGGCGACGGGTAAAGTCGTCGGCGGCTCTGCCGGAAAACGGCACGGCATGATCAAGCGGTCCAACAAGTTTCTGCGGAATGCGCGCGGCACCCGAGTGCTCAGCGAACCTGACCAGAAGTTGGTCAAATCCTATATGCCATACGCACGCTGAGGAGCTTGAGATATGCCTAGAACCAAAGGTGGCACGGTCACCCACGCCCGCCATAAAAAAGTTACCGACGCCGCAAAAGGCTTTTACGGTCGTCGCAAAAACACCTTCAAGGTGGCCCGTCAGGCCGTCGACAAGGCGAACCAATACGCAACGCGCGACCGCAAAAATCGCAAGCGCAACTTCCGCGCTTTGTGGATCCAGCGGATCAACGCAGCCGTGCGCAGCCACGACGAAGCACTGACATATTCGCGCTTCATCAACGGTCTGTCGCTCGCCGGTGTCGAAGTGGACCGCAAGGTCCTCGCCGATCTCGCCGTACACGAGCCAGAAGCGTTTTTGGCCATCGTCGAAAAGGCGAAGGCCGCGCTCGCGTAAGCACTCCCGCAAGGGATCAAGTTTAAAGAAGCCGCGGACCTTTATGAGGTCTCGCGGCTTCTTGTCTTTCAAGCCCTCGCTGACTAGCACGGCAGAGGTACATCCAAGGGGGTCCAAATGGACGATCTCAGGCAGAAATATCTGACCGCCATCGCAGACGCCTCAGACGAGAGCGCGCTGGAAGACCTGCGGGTGCAAGCCGTCGGCAAAAAGGGCGAAGTCTCCCTTAAAATGCGCGAACTTGGCCGCATGACCCCCGAGGAACGCCAGATCGCTGGCCCCGCCCTTAACGCCCTCAAAGACGAGCTGAACTCAGCCCTGTCAGCCAAGAAATCCGCCCTCGAAGACACCGCCCTCAACGCCCGCCTGCGCGACGAATGGCTCGACGTCACACTGCCCGCCCGCGAGCGCCCCCAAGGCACGATCCACCCGGTCAGCCAAGTCACCGAGGAAGTCACCGCCATCCTCGCCGACATGGGCTTTTCCGTCGCCGAAGGCCCGCAGATCGAAACCGACTGGTACAACTTCGACGCCCTGAACATCCCCGGCCACCATCCGGCACGCACCGAAATGGACACGTTCTATATGCACCGCGAACCGGGCGACGACCGCCCGCCGCACGTCCTTAGAACCCACACATCGCCCGTCCAAATCCGCTCGATGCAGGACACCGGCGCGCCCATTCGCATCATCTGTCCGGGCCGCGTCTACCGCGCCGACTACGACCAAACCCACACGCCGATGTTCCACCAGGTCGAAGGCCTCGCCATCGACAAAGACATCTCTATGGCGAACCTCAAATGGGTTCTCGAAGAATTCTTCTCGGCCTTCTTTGGCACTTCCGTCAAAACCCGCTTTCGCGCCTCGCACTTCCCGTTCACCGAACCCTCCGCCGAGGTCGACATCCAATGCTCATGGGAAGGCGGCACCGTCAAAGTGGGCGAGGGCGACGGCTGGCTCGAAGTCCTCGGTTCGGGCATGGTCCACCCCAAAGTGCTGGCCGCCGCAGGCGTTGACCCCGACGTCTGGCAAGGCTTCGCGTTCGGCATGGGCATCGACCGCATGGCAATGCTGAAATACGGTATCCCCGATCTGCGCGCCTTCTTCGACAGCGACCTGCGCTGGCTGCGACACTACGGTTTCGCCGCGCTGGATCAGCCAACCCTGCACGGAGGATTAGTGCGATGAGCGACGAATACGAAGACCTGCAAGACACCTACCCCGGTGCCGGTACATTCAAATTCGGTGACACCGCCAAGCTGTCTAAGCGCCTGATCGCGCTGGTCCGTTCGGGCCACAAACGCGCAACCTGCGCCGCACTGGCCGACTTCGCCGACGCGCCCGAAGCGATGCCAAGAGAGGGCCGCTGCGACATCGCCACCAACTGGGACGACACCCCCGCCGTGGTCGTCCGCACCGTGAAGGTCGAGCAAATCCGCTACTGCGACGTCACCGAAGAGATGGCGCTGGCCGAGGGCGAAAACCTTGATTTAGAAGGCTGGAAGGAAGACCACAAAGCCTACTTCGAGCGAGGCGGAGGCTTTGATCCCGAAATGATGCTGGTGTTCGAGCACTTTGAAGTGGTCGAGGATTTGGCGGGGCGGGAGTGATGCGCCGCGCCGATCATCTGTATCGCGGGGCGTCAGCCCCGCATCACGCCAGCCCCGCCCACATTTCGCCGCAGGCGAACCATAGGTTCGAACGTGGGCATGATAACCCTGCGATCGGGTTAACCTTGGCTTCATTTTTTGCGGGGAATTGAATGTTTGGTTGGTTTCGAAAAAGAAGACGACGTGAGCAGATCAGGCTCGTCAAGCAGTGTCATATGGCCGGTGAGTATCTTGAACGTGTTCGCAACGACGCAATTTCATCTGGCTTGCGGGCACCGAACCAATTTTCCAGTATTGAGGAAATGGACTTAGAGACAGCTTCGGGCTACTTGGAAGACTTATTGGTTCTGGGTGAGTTGCCGAGCATGACAGTCAGCGACGCACTGCAAATGAATAAGTCTCAACGGCAAGCATATGAACAAATTCTGCTTGGTAGAAAGGCGTTTGCAGAAAAGTTTGGAAGCGCGTCTGAGCGACTGCTTTCGTTTGACCAACAGTTTACGCCCAACGAAGGTTGGAATGTGTTTATTGGACACTTTGAGTCGAGAATTGAGAACCAACAATGAAATTCACCCTCTCCTGGCTCCGTGAGCACCTCGACACCACCGCCTCGGTCGATGAAATAGCCGAGACTCTCACCGATCTCGGTCTCGAAGTCGAAGGCGTCGAAAACCCCGCCGAAAAGCTCCGCGCTTTCACCATCGGCAAGGTCCAAACCGCCGAAGCGCACCCCGATGCGGATCGCTTGCGCGTCTGCATGGTCGACACCGACGAGGGCATCAAACAGATCATCTGCGGCGCTCCGAACGCGCGCGCTGGCATCACCGTCGTGATCGCCAAACCCGGCACCTACGTCCCCGGCATCGACACCACGATCCAAGTCGGCAAAATCCGCGGCGTCGAAAGCTACGGCATGATGGCCTCGGAACGCGAGATGGAGATGTCGGAAGAACACGACGGCATCATCGAACTGGCCACGGGCGACGTTGGGCAATCCTTCGCCGACTGGCTGGCCGAAAATGACCCCGCGCGCGTTGACCCGGTGATCGAGATCGCCATCACCCCCAACCGTCAGGACGCGCTGGGCGTCGAAGGCATCGCCCGCGACCTCGCCGCGCGCGGCCTCGGCACCAAAATCGACCGTCCCGTCACCCCCGTCAAAGGCACTTTCAAAAGCCCCGTGGGCGTCACCATCGACGACGATACCCTCGACGGCGCGCCGTATTTTGCCGGTCGCCTGATCAAAGGCGTGAAGAACGGCCCCAGCCCCGCATGGCTGCAAACCCGCCTCAAAGCCATCGGCCT
>RCMY010002680.1_pt1 | contig 16039 bp, 15 predicted proteins | sample 2041341 | NCBI WGS metagenome assembly RCMY01 (sample SAMN09708234, study PRJNA481090) | Marine sediment metagenome, whole genome shotgun sequencing project. | reverse complement strand
TCTGGCAGACTGACTTTACCTACCTCAAGGTTCTGGGATGGGGCTAGTTCTATCTGTCGACCATCTTGGACGATTACAGCCGCTATATCGTCTCGTGGAAGCTTTGTACGAACATGCGGGCTGAGGATGTAACAGACACCCTGGACTTAGCGCTGCAAGCGTCAGGATGTGATCAGGTTCACGTCGCCCACAAGCCGCGGCTGCTGAGTGACAACGGGTCCAGCTACGTCTCGGGCGATCTGGCAGAATGGTTGCAAGGCAAGGGCATGAAGCACTCTCGCGGCGCGCCGTATCATCCCCAGACACAGGGCAAGATCGAGCGGTGGCATCAGACCTTGAAGAACCACATCTTGCTGGAAAACTACTTCCTGCCCGGTGATCTTGAAGCCCAGATCGAAGCGTTTGTCGATCTTACCACCATCAGCGCTACCACGAGAGCCTGAACAACGTCACACCCGCCGACGTCTACTTCGGACGCGACAAAGCCATTCTCAAACACCGCGAAAGGATCAAACGAAAGACACTCGAAACGCGGCGCTTGCATCACAAACAACGCGCCGCATAATCAAACCAACCAGATGAGCCGAACTCCCTCTTAATTTAAGCTCTATTGGTGCCAAAAACCCTGACGGCGGACAGCGTGGCGGCAACAAACTCGGCTTTGACCGCGTCCATATCCGCGCGCGCCATTGCGCGGGGCACGGCGTTGCCTGTGGACCATGGAATGCCGGAGGCCGAGATCAGGTCCCAGTTGCCCGAAGCCAGCGCCTTGTCCATGCCCTCCCAACCCAGATTGGTCGAGCCTTTGCGTCCCGCATGGCCGATCTGGCGGCAGATTTTCGCAGGTGTCTCGGCATGCACAAAGCGGGTCAGGCGCGCACATTCAACCTCGTGCTCGGGCGACTAAAGACCGGGACAGCCCGGCGTGATGCGGCCATCCGCGCTGGCGCAGATCATCTCGGTATAGACTAGACCGGCGCCGCCTTTTGCGCGCTCCGCGTAGGGGACAAAATGCCAGTCCGTGGGGCTGCCATTAACTGCTTTATACTGTGCAATGGGCGAGACGACGATAGGGTCTTCCAGATCCATCTCGCGCTATTTAAACGGCGCAAACATGGGCGCGCGCACCTTTTTGTCGGTGTTGCCCGCGCGGATCTGGAACCACTTTTCGGCACTTTCCAGCCATTGCGGGTCACGCAGGTGCAGGTTCTCGTGGCTGATCCGCTGGCTGCGGATGAGCAGGGAATAGTTGAACCGCACCGGGTCCAGATGCAGATAGCGGTGGAGATCCTCGAACCACTCAAGTGAGTTGCGGGCGGCGGATTGCAGGCGCAGAACCTGAATGCGACGCCCCTCTTCATAGAGGGTAAAGGCCTCCGCCAGCGTGTCTTTTTCGGTCACATAGTCGGCCAGCGCAATTGCACTTTCCAGCGCCAACTTGGTCCCCGAACCGATCGAGAAATGCGCGGAAGCAGATGCATCGCCCATCAAAACGATGCTTTCGTGGCTCCATTCCTCACACAAAACGCGCGGGAAATTGATCCAAGCAGAGCCGCGAATGTGGTGCGCATTGGTCAACAGTGTGTGGCCGCCCAAGTGATCCTTGAATATCTCCCCGCAGACGGCAATGCTCTCTTGCTGGCTCATGTCGCCGAAACCGTAGGCGTCGAATGTCGCCTGATCACACTCCACAATGAAGGTCGAAGTGGTGCCGTCAAAGCTGTAGGCATGCGCCCAAAGCCACCCCTTGTCGGTCTCCTCAAAAATGAAGGCAAAGGCGTCATCGAATTTCTGATGTGTGCCGAACCAGGCAAACTTGCAGGTCCGCATTTCGATGTCGGGCTTGAAGATATCCTTGAACTCAGTCCGCGTGGCGGAGTTGACGTCGTCGGAGGCGACGACCAGATTAAAGCCATTGGTAAATTCCGCAACGCTTTCGACGTTGTGTTCAAACTCAAGTGCTACGCCGAGGTCGCGTGCGCGGGCCTGCAAATCCAGCAACAACTGCTTGCGTCCGATGCCGCAAAAACCGTGTCCTGTCGACAGCTGCTTGGTGCCACGATAGTGGACCGCGATGTCGTCTCAATAGGCAAAATGGCTCTCGATTGCCTTGGCGCTCACCGGATCGTTTATGGCAAGGTTGCCCAGCGTCTCGTCTGACAGAACCACACCCCAGCCGAAGGTATCGTCCGGTTTGTTACGCTCGAATACCGTGATGTCGACATCGGGCTGACGGAGCTTCATGGAAATTGCGAAGTGCAGACCGGCCGGTCCACCCCCGAGACAAGCAATACGCATCGTGTCTCTCCTGATCTAATATGAAGAGAACTGTATCGGGGAATGGAGATATTTCAGGTATAAAGTTTCATGGGTGAAGGTTTTTGAGGATGTCAGAGGCGCAGCGTGATCCGGTTGCCTGTCGCGCGTGAGCAGCAGGTCATCATCCTGTCGCCCGCCCCGCGTTCCGCTTGCGTCAGCACTTTGTCCCGATGGTCAATTTCTCCGTCCGATACCCGCGCTTCGCAGCTGCCGCACAGGCCTTCGCGGCAATCGCTTGGCACGTCGATGCCCGCCTGTGTCAGCGCATCCAGAATTGTCTGGTCGGCGCGTACGGTTATATCACGGTCGGAGTCTGACAGATGGACGGTGAATGCGTGTTCTATCTCGGGGTCCAGAGTGATGTCCGCCGCCGAGAAGCTCTCGAAGGTCAGCCAGCCTTCAGGCCCGTCCGCGGCCAAGCAGTCCAATGCCTTCAAAAGTCGTTCTGGACCGCAGGCATAAATCTTACCTGATTTCGGAAAAGTACCGATCAGGTTTGGCAGGTCCATCCGGTTCCCGTCTGTATGCGCGTAGATGTTCAGCGATGTGCCGTGATCACTGCGCGCACGGTCCAGCAGGGCCATGCCGTCTTGCGTTTTACCAGCATAATGAATCGCATACTGCTTGCCCAACGCCTTAAGACGATCCGCCATCGCAAGGATCGGGGTGATGCCAATGCCGCCCGCAATCAACAGATAGTCATCTGCTGTCTCGTCCAGCCGGAAGTGATTGCGCGGTCCGGCTGCATAAAGGATATCGCCGACTTTAAGCGTCTCATGGAAATGTCGCGAGCCGCCGCGCCCTGCGTCGTCGCGCAGGATGGCAACGCGAAATGTGCCTGCCTCATTGGCGGCGCCGCAGAGGGAATATTTGCGTGTCATGCCATTCGAGAACAAGTCAATATGCGATCCCGCAGTCCAGTCAGGCAGTGGTTCGCCTTGGGGGTCACCCAATTTCAGATGCAGGATGCTACCCTGTGCGATCACCGTTTCTTCCACAATCAGCCGTCTGCGGATGTCGGATTTGGCGGGTGGTCCCACCGGAAAATCCTGAGCCTTTTCCCGTATCGAAGCATCCTGGATTTCGGGATTTTTGGCGGCATCCCATTCTACGAGCAGTTTGCGCGGACCCCGAAAGGAGGTATTCGGCACGTAGTCGAAGGTCTGCGCGGACAGTTTCAGATGCGGGAGGCGGCGGGTCAATTCCTCAAGGAAAATGCGCATTTCAAGCCGTGCGATGTTCTTTCCCATGCATTGATGCGCACCATAGCCAAAGGTCAGATGGTCGGTGGCATTGTCGCGGTAGAGGTCAAGGTGATCGGGGTTTTCGAACGCACGCGGGTCATGGTTGGCAGACGCCTGCACGATAAGCAATCTGGCACCGTCGGGAATAGGGACGCCGCCCACGGTGGTGGCACTGGTCGTGATGCGCCGCCATGCCACAACTGATCCGGCAACGCGCAAACACTCTTCAACCGCGTTGGGGATAAGGCCGGGGTTAGCGATCAACTCGGCCCAGGCATTTTCACTTTTCAACAGCGTCATCACAGCGTTGGCCGAGGCATGGGCAGTGGTTTCATGGGCAGCGACAAGAATCGCCATCATCATGGATTGCAGATAGCTGTCTGTGACAATCTCGGGGCGCAGCTTGTTCTGGCGGATGCTGTCATACATCCAGCCGATCCCATCAGGATTTCCGCGCATTTTGTCCAGAATTTTGCCGGAGGCCTGCCAGAAACGCCCGACAGAGTCCGCCACATGCAACTGCTCTTCAGGGCGCGGGCGGCCCCATGTGTTGACCGTATGCGCGACCGAAAACGATTTGAGGTCCGCGATGTCATCCGCGTCGACGCCCAGAAAGCGCAGCGCAACTTCCATCGGGATTTCCCAGAACATTTCGGCCACCAGATCGGCATTCCCGCGCGCGATAAAGCGGTCAATGCTCTGGCGGGTCAGCCGCCTGATCATCGGTGTTTGCGCGTCCAGACGGGCGGGCAGGAACGCATCCATCAACAGGCGTCGCCGGATCATGTGATCTGGCTCGTCCTCGTTCACCATGGTGCGGTTCATCGCATAGCCGTAGGATTTCAGGATTTCGCCGGCCGCTTCTGGCGCAGGCGAGATTTTCTCTAGCGCGATGGCGGGCGAGAAGGTGATGGGATCGCGGAAAACGCTTTTTACGTCTTCGTACCGGCTGATGACCCAATAGCCCAGCTTTTCGCTGTAAAACACAGGCTCGTCATCGCGCGACCAGCGCAGCGCCTCTGCAGGGTCCAGTTGATAGGCGGCATCAAAGGGATCAAATTCGGTCGCTTGTTTTGAAAAGGGGCATCCGTCGGCGCCCGTGTTTGTTGCGGATATTGTCGCTTTGCGGTCTTCTGACATCTGTCGGTTCCCTATAAGTCCGGCACCCGTTTGGCAGGATGCTTGTCGTAAAAGTCGTGCTTGAGGATGTTGCGCAGCATTTTCTGCAAAGTTCCACCAGCGCCGCCCGCTCGGACGGGTTGATGCCTTTGAACTTCGCCTCGCGCAGTTTCGGCGTTGTCAAACCAAGGGCTACAACTTCGGTGTGGAGCGCGGAATTATAGCGCCCCATGATACGGCTCATCAGGCAGGGTGCAAAATCGTCAAGTCCGAGGGCACGATGGCTGACCGGATCATCATTTATGCATCAAAAAACCTCAAAAGCTTTGCTCGTACAATCATTATAAATTTGACCTACATTTGTGAAGGCAGGAACAAAACCAATGTCGGGAAGATCAACAGCAAGATCAGGCGCACGATGTCCATCATCCAGAACGGTGTTACACCCCTGAAAATCGTTCCGGTTGTCACGTCGCCGACGACACCTTTCAGAACAAACACGTTCAGACCCACCGGCGGGGTGATCAGGCTGATTTCGGTCACGACAACCACGATGATACCGAACCAGACGGGATCAAACCCTAGGCTAATCACCAAGGGAAAGAAGATCGGCACCGTCAGCAGCAGCATCGACATGCTCTCGAAGATACATCCCAGCGCGATATAGACCAGCAGGATCAGACCCATCACCACCCAAGGGCCCATATCCAGTGCGGTTACCGCTGCCAGCAATCCTTCTGGCAGGCCTGCAAGGTTTACGAAGTTGGAGAAAATCCACGCCCCGATGAGGACGGCGAACAGGGAGGCTGTTGTCAGTGTCGTTTCTTCCAGAACCTCGCGCATGCCGCTCCAGCTGATGCCGCCCCGTGCAAGCGCGATCAGGAAGGCACCTGCCGCACCCATGCCGGCAGCTTCGGTCGGGGAAAACGCCAGATTGATTGGCCAGAAATCCAGCGCACCATAAAGCCCGCCAATCACCAGCCCGAACAACAGCAATACCGCCCAGACATGGCTGAGGGCATGGATACGCTCGGACCAAGTCGCACGGGGGCCTGCGGGGCCAGCGGCGGGGTTGCGCACGACGGTGATTTTCACAGCAACAAGATACAGCAGAATGCCTAGAAAACCGGGAATGATGCCCGCCACAAACAGCTGGCCAATCGACGTTTCGGTCAGCAGGCCGTAGATGACAAGGATCACGGAGGGCGGGATCAGAATGCCCAGTGTGCCACCAGCGGCAATCGAGGCGGTCGAGAGGCTGTCCTCATAACCATATTTGCGCATCTCCGGCATGGCGACCTTGGACATGGTTGCCGCCGTTGCCAGCGATGATCCGCAGATTGCCGCGAAACCGCCGCACGCGACGATTGTTGCCATGGCAAGCCCGCCCCTGAAATGCCCCAGAAAGGCGTTGGAGACGTTATACAGCTCGCGGCTGATGCCGCCTTTGTTCACAAACAGACCCATCAGAATGAACAGCGGAATGACCGACAGCCCGTAGTCCTGCGATGTATCGATGATCAGGCGCCCGACCATGGAGATCGCCGCGCGGTAACTCGTCTCGTAAGTGAGGCCGATCATGCCGACAATACCCATCGCAAACGCAATCGGGATGCGCATAAGGACCAGAACGAAGACGGCGGCAAAACCGATGGCAGATTCAATCATATTCAGAAACCAGAGCTTGGGGCGCGAAGATGTGCAACATGGCGCGCCCGATCAGTGCAACAGCCGTGAGATAGGTCATCGCGGCAATGAAATAGGCCACATAAAATGTGGGGATTTGAAGATACTCTGTCACGTCCCCGTAATCTTTGGCGCGTTGGGCCAGATCCAAAATCCGCCCGGCAGGCCACCAGAGCATTGCGGCGCAGGCGAGAGCAACCACCGTATCGCGTGCCCGCTCAAGACCCAACTTGCGGAACGCCCCGTCCAGCAGATCAACCGCGATGTGACCGTTCCGGGCCGAAAGGACCGGAAGAGCGGCAAAGACGATCAGCGCGATGCCCATGCGGATCAACTCGGTTGCGGCCTCTATCGGCGCATTGAATACCGATCGCATCAGAACGTCCGCGAAAGTCAGACACATCAGCGCAAACAGCGCGACGGATGCCACGATCATCGGCAATTGCGACAGGGATTTGAGAAACCGGAGGACGGGGGGCATGGGACTATCCTTGCGCACAATCAGATACATAAACAGGCGCGTCACGGGTGCGACGCGCCTGCATTTCAGCGTGGGATCAGTTGCCGGCTTCGGCAGCCATGTCCTTGAGGATCATCTCGTATGCGGCTTGCCCATCGATGCCGGCTGCTGTTACTTCGGCGATGACTTTGGCGCGCACCTTCGCGGCCATAACGGCAAAGGCGGCCTGATCCTCTGCGCTGGCGGTGACGATCTTGTTGTCTGGTGTCTCCATTGTCAGCTTGCGCGCCGCCTCGTCACTGGCATCCCATGCCGCACCCATCATGCGCGACGCGGTTTCGCCAAATACTTTGCTGTCGAGTGCGGTTTGAACTTCGGCTGGCAGGCTGTCGAACTTTTCCTGACTCATGATCACCACGAAAGAGCCGCGATACAAACCACCCGGCATCTCATAGACGTTTTTGGCCACTTCGTTCAGCTTGAAGCTGATACGTTCGCCAAGGTTCATCGCAACGGCATCTGCCGCGCCGGAATCGAGCGTCTCATAGACCTTGGGGGCGGGAACCTGAATGCCGACAAGGCCCAGTTCTGCACCAACATCGGCGGACACGCCGCCGCCCAGACGGGTTTTCAGACCCTTCAGATCCGCCAGTGTGTTCACCGGTTTATTGGAGTGGATCTGGCCAGCACCATGGGTTGTCAACGCGATCACTTTAACGCCGCGGTGCTCGTTCAGGTCTTTCAGCATCGCGTCATGTACACGCCAATGCGCAACGGAAGCGGCCTCGGCGCTGCCCTCGTAGCCCGGAAGCTCGATCAGCTTGGTGCCGACAAACCGGCCAGGGGTATAGCCGTGGAACAGGATTGCGATATCCGCCGCCCCGTCCAGCACCAGATCCATTTGCGCGGGCGGGGATGCCAGTCCGCTTTTCAGCTCGGTGGTGATTTCGCCGCCCGAGGCTTCGGCCATCATCGTGGTCAGCTGCGTAAACATATCGACATTGACCGGATGGCTTGGCGGTAACCACGTCGAAATAACAAGGTTGTCAGCCGCAAAAGCGCCGGACGCAGTCGTCAGCACCAGTGCGGCGCTGCCCAGAAAATTCGTAAACTTGCCCATAAGATCGTTCTCCCGTTGATCTGTATCCTGCTTGTCAGACGTTTCGCGAGACTCGACAGGAAATATATGCGTTTTCATGCAAACACATCTTCGGGGTTTTGCAAACTGTTTTTTTGGGTCAGTGTGCTCAGGATTTTACCGGCTGTCCGGCGTCGATTGTTTCAAGAAGCGAATGTAATGCCCGTTTCAGAAGCCGGCCATCGCTGTCGCCCAGTTGTGCCAGCAACTCCGTTTCGTGGCGGCGCGCTTCGGGGATAAGGCGCGTGACAAGCGCGCGCCCTTCCTCACTGAGATAGGCCCGCACGCGGCGTCCGTCCTCGGGATCGCCTTTGCGCACAACCAGCCCGCGCAGTTCCATCTGCGCAATGATGCGGGTCAGGCGGGATTGTTCCACCAGTGCGACGCGTGCCAGTTGTGTGATCATCGCACCGTCACTGTCATGCAGGCAGGCCAGCACCCGCCATTCGGGCACGCGCAATCCGGCCTTGCGCACCAATGCATGGAACTGCGCGCTGGCTGCATCACTGGCGGCGGCCAGAAGGTACAACAGATAGTCGTCCACAAATCCTGCGGGCGTGTCGATGTCGTATGTGTCCGCTTGCTTCACTGCCGTCCCCTGCTTTGGTGCGTCTATGTCAGGGAGGGGTGGGGGCAGTGTCAATAATCAGCGATGTTAAAAACTGCTTGACCGAAACTATATGAAAATTCATATTGTTTAGGGGAGGCGACAAAATGGCAAAAATTCAGGGTACGATTCTGGCCGTAGAGCCGTTGACAGACCGCATCACGTCCTTGCGCATCGGTGGTGAGGCACTGCCCGCCTATGAGGCCGGCGCGCATGTTGAGTTTGATCTGCCGGATGGCGACACACGCGCCTATTCGCTGATCGCCTTCGATGCAAAGTTTGACACGCCCGACCACTACCGCGTTGCTGTGCAGCGCGAGGAGGACGGTAAGGGCGGGTCGAGGTACATGCACGGGCTGGTGGTTGGAGATACTGTTACCTTCACCGCGCCAAAAAATGATTTCCCCCTGGATATATCTGCGCCAGCCGTTCTTCTGGCGGGCGGGATCGGGATTACACCGATGATCTCTATGGCTTCTGCGCTGATGGCTGCGGGGCAGGATGTCTCGCTGGTTTTTGCGGGACGGGCCGAGGCTGACATGGCCTATTGCGGCGCGCTTCGGGATGTCTTGGGGGACAGGCTGCACCTGCATTTCGACGATCAGGCGGGTATGATTGATCTGGACGGCGTGATCGCCAAGCTGGGCGCCGCACATCTTTATGTCTGCGGACCGCGCAAGATGATCGACGCCGCGCGCGCCAAAGCAGAAGCCGCAGGTATTCCACCCGCGCGAATTCATTTCGAGCTGTTCGAGGCTGCAAAAGCTGCCTCCGGTGATACGCCGTTCGAGGTGCAGATCAATGACGGCACAGTGTTCACCATCCCCGTTGGCAAAACCATCATCGAGGTTCTGGAAGAGCATGACGTCGACGTGATGTATGATTGCCAGCGCGGCGATTGCGGCATTTGCCAGTGCGATGTGCTGGAGGGCGTGCCCGATCATCGCGATGTTGTGCTGTCGCAGGCAGAGCGGGACGCGGGCGAAGTTATGCAGATTTGCGTCAGCAGGGCGAAATCACCACGGCTGGTTCTGGATATTTAGGGAGAAGGCGAGATGGCTAATTACACAGACAACCCGAACGCGGCAGCCGATCTGGTGCAGCGCAATCAGGTCCACCGCGATGTCTATATCAATCAGGACGTCTATGCGCTGGAAATGAAACATGTGTTTGCGAACGCGTGGATTTTTGTCGGCCATGAAAGCCAGACACCGGAAAAGGGCGACTATTTTGCCACCCAGATCGGCAACCAGCCGGTCATTCAGGTGCGTCACAAGCCCGACGACATTCACGTCCTCTATAACCGCTGCCCGCACAAAGGCACAAAGATCGTCATTGATCGGCAGGGCAACACCGGCAAATTCTTCCGCTGCCCCTATCATGCGTGGTCGTTCAAGACCGATGGCTGTCTGCTCGCGATCCCTCTCAAGAAGGGCTACGAGGGGACGGGTCTGGAAGAAACCGACAGCGGCAAAGGCATGAAAGCCGTAGGTGCGGTGCATAACTATCGCGGGTTCATTTTTGCGCGGCTGGCCGAAGAGGGCATCAGTTTCGAGGAGTTCTTTGGCGACAGTCTCAGCTCGCTCGATAATATGGTCGACCGCTCTCCCGTGGGGCGGCTGGAGGTTGTCGGCCCGCCGCTGCGTTACCTGCATCACTGCAACTACAAAATGCTGGTCGAGAACCAGACAGACACCTGCCACCCGATGGTCGCGCACGAATCCAGTGCGGGTACAGCGGTGAAACTCTATGAGGAGTTGAACCTGCCCGAAGGATCGCCAAAACCCCCCGCGATGGAAATTATCGCGCCGTTCATGTCCGCCTATGAATTCTTCGAGGATATGGGCATCCGCACATGGCCGAACGGTCACGGTCACACAGGTGTGCACCATTCAATCCATTCGGATTATTCCGCCGTTCCGGGCTATGTTGAGGCTATGTCAGAAGCTTATGGTGCCGACAAAGCCCAAGCCATTCTGGATGATAACCGCCATAACACGGTCTATTTCCCTAACATCATGATCAAGGGCCCGATCCAGCAGCTGCGCAACTTCATCCCGCTGGCAGCAGATCGCACCATCGTGGAAAGCTATATCTATCGCCTTGTCGGCGGGCCGGACGAGCTGACGGCCCGCACGGCGATGTACAACCGGATGATCAACGCACCCACTTCGATTGTGGGCCATGACGATCTGGAAATGTATGAGCGTGCGCAGGAGGGTCTGCATGTGGATGGCATGCAGTGGGTCAACGTCCAACGCCTGCTGGAAGACGACGAGGACTTCACCGAAGAAGCGGTGCTGAACGGCACCACGGAACGGCAGATGCGCAACCAGTTCGACGCATGGCGCAAATTCATGCTTTATGACGCCCCACAGCAGGAGGCCGCGGAATGACTGTATCGAAAGACCAGTTGATTGATTTCATCTACGACGAGGCGCGGATGCTGGACGAGGGGCGCTACACCGAATGGCTGGCCTTGTGGTTGCCGGACGGGCATTACTGGATGCCGCTAGACTACAAGCAAAGTGATCCGGTGAACGAGACGTCGCTGCTCTATGAAGATCTGTTCATGTTGAAGCTGCGGGTTGAACGCCTGAACGGCGCACGCACCTTCAGCCAAAAACCCAAAAGCCGATGCCATCATGTGATCCAGCGCCCCTTTGTGGACGAGATGCACGGCGACCGATTTGTGACGAACACCGCGATGCACTATGTCGAGACGCGGCTTGACGAGCAGCAATTGCTGGCCTTGACCGTGCGCCACGATCTAGCCTTGGTGGAGGGCGCGCTGAGGATTGAGAACAAGCGGGTTGATCTGCTGAACTGTGATGCCGCATTCCGCAACATACAGCTGTTGCCATGAGCACGTCTGACACGGTTTTTGGCGCGTTTTCAGACAGTGCCGCGCGCTGGCCGGACCGGCCTTTTCTGAACGTTCTGCCAGAGACGGCAGAGATTTACGGCATTGACGCGGGTGAGGTCAACTATGCCGGTGCGGCCGCGCGGGTGCGGGAGTTCAGCACCCAAATCGACGCGGCGGGATACCGCAAAGGCCAGCGGGTTATGCTGCTGCTGGAAAACCGGCCCGACTATTTCCTTTGGTGGCTGGCGTTCAACGCGCTGGGGATTTCGGTCGTCCCCGTCAACCCCGACCTGCGCGCGGCTGAGCTGTCCTATATGATCGGCCACGCCGAGCCGGTTCTGGCGATTGCGATTTCCAGCCGCTGCGACGAGTTGCGCGAAGCGGCAACGCAAGCGGGCAGCGATATGCAGGTGATAGCTTTAGGCGAGGCTCTGCCAACCGCTGCAACCGAAATCTGCATCGCGGCACGTCAGGGCGATCCCGAAGCGGCGTTGCTCTATACCTCCGGCACCACCGGCAGCCCAAAGGGGTGCATCCTCACCAACGCGTATTTCCTTCAGGCGGGCAGCTGGTATGCCACCGCGACTGGTATCTGTGCGCTCAACACTGATGGCGAACGGATGATCACACCGCTGCCGATCTTTCACATGAACGCGATGGCCTATTCGTTTATGGCAATGATTGCCGTGGGCGGTTGCCTTACTGCGCTGGACCGGTTTCACCCGCGCACATGGTGGGCATCAGTGCGCGCGTCAAACGCGACCTGCCTGCACTATCTTGGCGTTATGCCGTCCATGTTGATGGGCGCACAGCCAAGCGCGGATGACACCAACCACACTGTGCGCTTCGGCTTTGGCGCGGGTATTGACCCCGAATTGCACGCATCATTCGAGGCCCGCTTCGGCTTTCCCGTTAGCGAGGCATGGGCCATGACCGAAACAGGGGCGGGCGGTGTGATCTGTGCCAACCGCGAACCGCGTGTAATCGGCAAAAGCGCCATCGGCGCACCTGATGGCGCGGTTGAAGTGGTGCTGATTGACGAAGCGGGCAACGATTGTGACCAAGGCGAACTGTTGGTCCGCGCGGCTGGCGATGACCCGCGCAAGGGCTTCTTTGCAGGCTATTTCAAGAATGATGCCGCCACGGATGAAGCATGGCAGGACGGCTGGTTCCACACTGGGGATATCGTCCGGCGCGAGGCCGATGGCACAATGTATTTCGTTGACCGAAAAAAGAACGTGATCCGCCGTTCCGGCGAGAATATCGCCGCTGTTGAAGTGGAAAGCACGCTGTCGCGGCATCCCGCCATCGCCGGTGTGGCTGTTGCCGCCGTGCCGGACGCCATGCGAGGAGACGAGGTGTTTGCCTGTATTGTCCCGAAACAATCCGCCACGCCAGAGCTGGCCCGTCAGATCACCGAATGGTGCCTGACCCAGCTCGCTTATTACAAGGCGCCGGGGTTCATCGCTTTTGTGGAAAGCCTGCCAGTGACTGCAACGCAAAAACTGCAACGCGCCACGCTGAAAACCCTTGCACAGAGTCTGTTGGAAGACCCTAATACTATAGATACGCGGCATCTGAAAAAGCGGTCGGCAGCATGATGCGGCGGTCCTATGAAGGTGTGGTTCTGGTGGCGCCCGTCTCCGTCCCCTATGTGCGCTACACCAACGAGACCGCGCATTGGTGGATCGCCAAAGCCCTGCGTGAGGCGCTGAGTATCATCCGCATGACTCCTCAGGAAATTGACGGCCTGTCGGTCTCCAGCTTTACACTGGCGCCGGATACACCTGTAGGGCTGACGCAGCATCTTGGCATCTCGCCGCGCTGGCTCGACACGGTGCCGATGGGCGGTGCCTGTGGTGTTGCCGCGATGCGCCGTGCCGCGCGCGCGGTGCAGGCCGGTGATGTGGATGTGGTCGCCTGCGTATCCGGTGATACCAACCGCATCGACAGCTTCCGCAATTTGCTGAGCGCGTTCTCGCGGTTCTCGATGGATGCGACGTTTCCCTATGGGTTTGGTGGACCAAACGCCAGTTTTGCATTGCTGCAAGACGCCTATATGCATGAATTCGGTGCCACACGTGCGGACTTTGGCCGCATCGCTGTCGCACAGCGCGCCAACGCATTGCACAACCCGCAAGCGATGATGAAAAAACCGCTGACGCTGGATCAGTACATGGAGGCGCGGATGATTTCCGACCCCATCGGGCTGTTCGATTGCGTGATGCCCTGCGCAGGTGCGGAGGCTTTTGTGATGATGCGCGAAGAGATGGCTGTTGCCAAAGGTCTGCCTTTTGCGCGCATCACCTCCACGATCGAGAGGACCAATGCCTTCCCCAATGACCCCATCCAGCTGCGCGGCGGTTGGGCCGTGGATATCGACGATCTTTGGTCCATGGCCGGTCACGGCCCCGAAGCGATTGACCTGCTGCAAACCTATGACGACTATCCCGTGATCTGCATGATGCAGTTCGAGGATCTGGGGTTTTGTGCAAAGGGCGAGGGCCCGGATTTTGTGCGCAAACACGATCTGACAATCGGCGGGGATTTTCCGCATAACACCTCCGGCGGGCAACTGTCCGTGGGGCAGGCAGGTGCTGCTGGCGGCTATCTGGGGCTGGTGGAGGCGATCCGTCAGGTCACAGGACAAGCCGGCGGCACACAGGTGGAAAACGCCCGCCGTGCGCTGGTGTCGGGGTTTGGTGTGATTAACTATGACCGCGGGCTGTGTTCATCCGCCGCAATTATCACAGGGGCCACCGCATGACACATTCCCTGCCTTTCCCGCCCAAGAAAGACCCGCAAAAACGCACCGCCGTGCCGATGCTGCCACCCATGGCGCGGTCGCGTGCGGCGCTTGGCCTTGGGGTGATGGCCGCGCAGGGGCGTTTTGGCTTGCAGGTTTGTACGCAATGCCAAGCCGTGCAATATCCGCCGCGTGATGCTTGTGTGAAATGTCTGGGCAGTGATTTGCCTTGGCAAGATGTCGACCCCTCCGGCACTGTGCTGGCCGAAACCACCATCCGCGTCTCGCCCGACCCGTACTTCCGCGAACGGATGCCGTGGCGGATGGGGTCAGTGAAACTAGGCTCCGGGCCCGTGCTCAACTGCCATCTGCACGGTGAGGTCGGGCGCGGGGATGCCGCGCGGATGGCGCTGAAACTGGATAGGGCGGGGCAGGGTGTGCTGATTGCGCTGCCGGTGAGGGGAAGCGAAAATATGCAAGATGATCCTGTGCTGCGCGCCATGTCGTGCGATCCCAAACGGCGGCGTGTGCTGGTCACGGACGCACGCGCGCCGATGGCTTTGGCGCTGACCCAAGCGCTGCTGGCCGCCGGTGCCACCCATGTCTTTCTGGGTGAGCCGGAGGCTTGGCGCAACTGGCCGGAGCGTGCCGTCTTTGCGGGGATGGAGAATGTCTCAATCCTGCCGCTGGACGTGACCGATGCCAGCTCTATCGCCAAACTGAGCGCCGAGATTGGCGGCAAGGTCGATATCCTGATCAACACCGCCAGCTTTACACGGCCCGGCGGGGTGATGGGCAATGACACCACATTTGCGCGTGATGCGTTCGAGGTGAACACACTGGGCCTCATGCGCGTTGCCCAGGGGTTTGGTCCCGCCATGGCATCGCGGGTGCAGGACGGGGTGAATTCGGCTGCCGCCTTTGTGAACATCCTGTCGGTGCATGCGCTGATGCCTGATCCGGCCTACAGCGCGTTCGGGGCGTCCCAAGCCGCTGCGCGGTCGATCACGCAAAGCCTGCGGGCAGAGTTTCGCGGGTCGGGCCTGCGCGTGATGAACGTCTACATCGGCGCAATCGAGGACGACCCGTGGTTCCAACCGCTGCCGCCGCCCAAGGTCACCCCGAATGCCATTGCGCGCGCAACCGTGCAAGGGCTGATTGACGGGCTGGAAGAAGTCACTTGTGGTGATATCGCCAAAGATATCTACGCCCGCTGGCTGGCCGATGCAGGGCTGTTGGAACGTGAAATCACCGGAGGCGGATCATGAGCGATATCATCGAGGCAATGGCCGGCGCTTTGGCGGGCGGTGCAATACAGATCGTTGATCTGACCCACACGCTGGATCCCGATTTTCCCGTGATCGTCCTGCCGCCCGAGTTCGGGCAATGCGCGCGATTTCGCATGGAGGAGGTCAGCGCCTATGACCACCGCGGCCCTGCGTGGAAGTGGCACAACCTGACGATGAACGAACACACAGGCACGCATTTCGACGCGCCCAGCCATTGGGTGTCCGGCAAGGACGTTCCCAACGGGGCGGTGGACGAGATTGACCCGTCCGTGTTTGTGGGTCCTGTTGTGGTGATCGACTGTTCCGAAGGCGCCGCACGGAACGCGGATTTTGAACTGACGCCAGAGATCATCGAGGCGTGGGAAGCACAGCACGGCACAATCCCCGCCGGTGTCTGGGTGCTGATGCGCACCGATTGGTCCAAGAAAAGCGGCGCAGAATATCTGAATATGGCCGAGGACGGTCCGCATTCTCCCGGACCAACCCCTGCGGCGATCGAGCTATTGCTCAAGCGGAACATCCGCGGATTTGGCACTGAAACTGTTGGCACAGACGCAGGGCAGGG
>RCMY010002679.1_pt1 | contig 16040 bp, 15 predicted proteins | sample 2041341 | NCBI WGS metagenome assembly RCMY01 (sample SAMN09708234, study PRJNA481090) | Marine sediment metagenome, whole genome shotgun sequencing project. | reverse complement strand
TCGATCGCCGTTCCCATCGCCGCCGTCGTCTCGATGGTCCCGGCGATCCTGTCCTACGACTACATCGAGGAACCCATCCGTCGCGGCCGAGCGCTGCCAACCTGGGGCGCACCACGGCTTCTCGCCACGGCGACCATCATCCCGATCCTCATCGGACTCTTCGTCCAGCAGGGCGCCGAACGCAACTGGGGTCTCGACGTGCCCGAGGGGTGGGGCGCCGAGGGCATCGCCGCCGAAGCCGGATGCCGTGACGGTGGCGGAGGGTGGGATGCCGAGTCGTGCACGTTCACGGTCGACGACGCCTCCGGAACCATCTTCCTCGTCGGCGACTCCCATGCCGGGGCCGCGGCCGACGGCGTCATCGCCGCAGGCAACGCCCTCGGCTACGATGTCTCGGTCTGGTATCGCACCTCGTGCCCGATCCAGACCCGGGTTCCCGCCACGCTCCCCGACTGTAACGACTGGCAGACCGCAGCGATCGACACCATCACCGACCTCTCCCCCGACCTCGTGGTCATCGCCAATCGGTCCACGCTCTACACCCTGCCTTCCTACCCCGACGGCGACGTCGGTCGAGTCATCGCCAATGCCGAAGGTGAGGCCGCAGCCGAGCAGGCCGACGCCCTGGCCGTGTGGTCCGAGGGTCTCCAGGAACTGACGAACGACTTCACCGACGCCGGAAGCCGGGTGCTCTTCATGGCCGTGGTTCCCGAATACGAGAACGACCCACGCACGTTGCTGTCACTGCTTCGAAGCTCGCCGACAGAACCCGAGATCGATGTGCTCGGCGCCGTCCAGGAGCGCCGTGGTCCGGTGGTCGAGGCCGAGACCGACGTCGCCGCCTCGTCCGACCTCGTCACCATCTTCGACCCGACCGGCGACCTGTGTGGCACCGACACCTGCACACCCGTCGCCGATGGCACCTGGCTCTACAGCGACAATCACCATCTCAACCCCGAGGGCAGCCGGTCGCTCGAAGACGCCTGGATCGCGGCGATATCTGCAGCTCTCGGCTGAGTCGTGCCAAGATCGGCCCATGCCGGTCTACTTCGTTGCCACCATCACCATCGACGATCGATCCGAGTACTCGAACTACGAGGCCGGATTCGGTGCGGCGTTCGCCAAATACCCGGGCAAGATCCTCAGCGTGAGCGATGCCCCCGAACTCGTCGAAGGCGAGTGGTCACACTCCCGAACGGTGCTGCTCGAGTTCCCGGACCGCCGGCAGGCAATGGCCTGGTATGAGTCGCCCGACTATCAGGCGATCCTGCCCCACCGCCACGCAGCATCCAAGGCCGACATCGTGATGGTCGACGGCTTCGGCCGCTGACTTCTCACAGGCAAACCCAAGGCGCGCCACCGTCCGAGGTGCGACACTCGAGGTCGACATGAGTCAAAACATCTACGACGATCCCGACTTCCTCGCCGGCTACCGCCAGCTCGACCGATCCCGCTTCGGGCTCGACGGCGCCCCCGAGTGGCCGACGATCCGATCGATGCTGCCGCCGATCGACGGCCTTCGAGTTCTCGACCTCGGATGCGGCTTCGGCTGGTTCTGTCGCTGGGCGGCAGAGAACGGGGCGGCGTCGGTCATGGGCGTCGACGTCTCGACGGCGATGCTCGAGCAGGCCGAGGCCGACACCAGCTCACCCATCATCGAGTACCGATTGCAGGACCTCGAGATGCTCGAACCAGGAGCGCTCGGCCAGTTCGACCTGGTCTACAGCTCATTGGCGTTGCACTACGTCCCCGATCTGCCGAGGCTGATCGCGTTCGTCGGCGACGCCCTGTCGTCGGGCGGACACTTCGTCTTCTCGGTCGAGCACCCGATCTACAGCGCCCCGTCGAATCCGGAGTTTCGAGATGACGACGACGGGTCACGATTCTGGCCGCTCAACGACTACATGCTCGAGGGAACGCGGACGACCAACTGGTTCGCCGACGGCGTCGTCAAACACCATCGAACCGTCGCCACCCATGTGAATGACCTCGTCGACGCCGGTTTCGTTCTCGACCGAATGGCCGAGTTCGGTCCCGACGAAGAACTCATCGCCGCCGACCGCCGATGGATCGACGAGCGACACCGGCCCATGTTCCTCATGATCGCCGCCGTTCGTCGCTCCGCTCCTCTCTAACCGAGTTGCTCGCTTCGCTCACAACATCGCCGCCGCCGTTCGTCGCTCCGCTCCTCACTAACCGAGTTGCTCGCTGCCGTTCGTCGCTTCGCTCCTCACTAACCGAGTTGCTCGCTTCGCTCACAACATCGAGCCGCAACCTTGGAGGTTTGGCGCCGCTGAGAGGTGTCAGATCTCCACAGCTGCCGGGGTTCAGTCTTCGGCGACCAGGCCGCCGTCGACGGTGAGGGCTCGGGAGCAGCTGATCGCGTCTCGGAAGGCTCGATCGTGCGAGACGATCAGGGCCGTGCCGGTGTACTTTCCCAGCGCCTGCTCGAGCTGCTCGATGGCCGGTAGATCGAGGTGGTTTGTCGGCTCGTCGAGCACGAGGGTGTTGACGCCCGACGCCTGGAAGACGGCGAGCAGCGCACGAGTACGCTCCCCCGGTGAGAGCTGGCTGGTGGCCCGCTTGACGTGATCGGTCCCGAGACCGAACTTGGCGAGGGTCGATCGGGCCTCGGCGATCTCGCAACCGGTGGCCTCGATGAAGCCGTCGATGAGCGTCGGCGAGTCGTCGAAGCGGGTGCGCTGCTGGTCGATCCGGCCGATGACGACCGAGCGGCCGAGGCGTTGGGTGCCGCCGGCGAGTTCTCGTTCGCCGAGCAGTGCCGCGAGCAGGGTGCTCTTTCCTGCACCGTTCGGCCCGGAGATGAGGACCCGATCACCGGCGTTGATTTCGACGGTGACGGGCCCGAGCCGGAAGTCTCCCTGCTCGACGACGGCGTCACGCAGCTCGGCGACAAGGTCGCCCGAACGCTCGACCTGTCCGATCTCGAACTGGAGCTGCCACGGCTCCCACGGCTTGTCGACGACGTCGAGCCGCTCGATGGCCTTCTCGGTTCGCCGAGCCCGAGCCGCCAACTGTTCGGTCCGTTCGACGCTCTTGTTGACCGAGATCTTGTCGTTGTCCTTCGGGTTCTTCTTGGCGCTGGCCACACCCTTGGTGGCCCAGTCTCGTTCGGTCCGAGCGCGTTCGCCGAGGCGAGACCGCTGCCCGACATAGTTCTGGTAGTTCTCCTCGGCGTGACGCTTCGCCACGTCTCGGGCCTCGAGGTAGCCCTGCCATCCGCCGCCGTAGGTGCTGGCCGTCATGGTGAATGGATCGAGCTCGATCACCGAGGTGATCACCCGATCGAGGAACCGTCGATCGTGGGAGACGAGGACGACCGGACGATCGATCCCCAGCAGATAGGTCTCGAGCTGGGCGAGTCCGGCGATGTCGAGGTCGTTGGTCGGCTCGTCGAGCAGGAGGATGTCGAACTGCGACACGAGGATGATGGCCAGCCCGACTCGAGCTTGCTCCCCACCCGACAGCATGGCTGCCGGCTGGTCGATCACGGTTCCCCGGAGTCCGATCCGGTCGAGCGTGGCGGCGAGCCGCTGATCGAGGTCGGCGGCGCCGAGGCGGAGCCAGCGATCGAGGGCGAGGTCGTATCGGTCGGCGGCGTCGGGGGCCGAGGTCGCAAGGTCGTCGGTGGCCGCATCGAGCTCGAGCTGTGCGGCAGCCACCCCGGTCCGCTGGGCGACGACGTCGAAGACGCTCTCACCTGGGCCCGGAGACAGCTCCTGGGCGAGCAGACCGATGGTGGCGGTCTCGGGAATGAGCGACACTCGGCCGCGGCTCGGGGTCAGGTCTGCGGTGGCGAGCCGCAGCAGCGTCGACTTGCCCGCACCGTTCGGACCGACGAGCCCGACCCGATCACCGGCGCCGACCGTCAGGGTGAGATTGTCGAGGATCTGGGTGCCGCCTCGGTCGAACCCGAGGTCGGTGAGGTGGAGCTGGGCGGTCACGGATCCACTGTGCCACGGCTGGTTGCCGTGTCGACCGAATTTCGTGTCGACCGAATTTCGTGTCGACCGACTTTCGGCTCGGCCCGAGTTCGCCGGTGGATCAGGGGAAGAGCGGAGGGGCGCCGGGCGCCGGGTCTACTCCCTGGATTCAGCGGGATTCGCACTTCGTGCTGCTCCCTATCCGCTGAAGTCCTCAGTCGTTGTCGAAGCGACTGGCAACCTGCCACCCGGCAGGCAGGGCCAGTCCGGCGAGTGCGACCTTGACGAGGTCGCCGATCACGAAGGGCTCGACACCGAGTGCGATGGCCGAACCTTCGGCTCCGAAGAAGGGCACACCGAGGCGCAGGGCGAGACCGGCGGCACCGAAGGTGTAGATGAGGGCGGAACCGGCGAGGAACGCCGGGAGTGCAGTGAGCACCTTGCGGTCGGCACGGCGCTCGGCGAGCGTCCCGACGAGGGCAGCGGCGGCGATGAATCCGACGAGGTAGCCGATGGTCGATCCGGTGGCAACGGTCCAGCCGCTGCCGCCGCCGGCGTAGAAGGGCAGGCCGACGGCTCCGAGGATGACGTAGAGGGCCATGGCGGCACTCCCGCGTCGAGCGCCGAGCAGTCCGCCGGTGGCGAGCACGGCGAAGGTCTGGCCGGTGAGCGGAACCGGGGTGAAGCCGAGCGGAATGCTGACCTGTGCGGCGACGGCGGTCAAGAGCGCGAAACCGATGATGAGCGCCGGGTTCCGCCAGCGGACGTCGGGAAGGAGGTCGACCAGCGTCGGGGCGGAGGGTGCATACACAGCAGTCATGGCGACGCAACGTAGCCCCTGGCCAGGGGCCCAGTCAGCTTGAGATGACGAGACCTTTGTCACGTCGGCCGATCGGGGCCGGTCCGGAGGCATGAGTGGCGTGGCGAGCGCTTTTCCACCAAGATCATCGTCTAGGCAGATCACCCGTCGAACGAGGAGCGCCCGATGCGAGCATGGCAGGTCACCGAACTGGGAGAACCCACCGAGGTGATGCAGTTGGTCGAGGTCGACGACCCGACACCTCGTTCGGGGAGCGTGGTCATCGATGTGAAGGCCTGCGGCTTGAAGTTCCCCGATCTCCTCCAGATCCGCGGCGGCTATCAGGTCAAGCCGAAGCTGCCGTTCACCCCGGGCGGCGAGGTCGCCGGCGTCGTCAGCGCCGTCGGAACCGGTGTCACCACGCTCTCGATCGGTGACCGTGTGCTCGTGATGGGCAACGGCGGCCTGGCCGAGAAAGCCGAGTTCCCTGCGGCCGCGTGCTTCCCCATTCCCGACTCCATGTCGTTCGAACACGCCGCCTGTCTCCTCACCAACTACGGCACCACCGTGTTCGCGCTCGACGAACGGGCCAAGCTCCAACCGGGCGAGACCATGCTCGTCACCGCCGCAGCGGGCGGCGTCGGGTCGTCGGCCATCCAGGTCGGCAAGGCCATGGGCGCCAACGTCATCGGTCTGGCCGGCGGACCGGACAAGGTCAAGACGGTGCTCGACCTCGGTGCCGACGCAGCGTTCGACTACAAGGAGGTCGACATCGTCGAAGCTGTTCGTGCCGCCACCGACGGTCGTGGCGTCGACGTCTGTTACGAAGCGGTCGGTGGTGACATCTTCGATCAGGTCCGTCGCACCATGGCCTGGGACGGTCGACTGCTGATCATCGGATTCACCAGTGGCCGTATCCCCGAAGCTCCGGCCAACCACATCCTGTTGAAGAACTACTCGATCGTCGGTGTCCACTGGGGAGCAAGCCTCGACCGCGACCCATCTGCTCTGCGACGCCACTGGGACCGGATCTGCGAGCTGCACGACACGGGTCACATCGATCCACTGATCGACGCCGTCCGCCCACTCGACGAGGCGGTCGCCGGGCTCGACGACCTCGACAATCGCCGAACCAAGGGCAAGGTCGTGATCGTCCCATGAGTCGCGACCCTTCCGACGGGGGCTTCTCCAACGAAGCCGCCGCCGACGCGGTCAGCGATCAGCCGCTCAATCTGTTCGACCTCAGTGGCAAGGTCGCCGTCGTCACCGGTGGCAGCCGTGGACTGGGACGGCAGATGATCCGAGCGTTCGCCCGGTGTGGCGCCGACGTGGTGATCGCCAGCCGCAAGATCCAGGCCTGCCAGCTCCTGGCGACCGAGATCGAGGCCACCACCGGTCGCCGGGCCCTCGCCGCAACCTGCCATGTCGGCTACTGGGACCAGTGTGATGCACTGATCGATCAGGTCTACGACGAGTTCGGACGGTGCGATGTGCTCGTCAACAACGCCGGGCTCTCGCCCCTCTACGACTCGTTGGCCAACGTCACCGAAGCGCTCTACGACAAGGTGCTCGACGTCAACCTCAAGGGGCCGTTCCGGCTGATGGCCACCGCAGGCAAACGAATGGCCGAGAGCGGAACCGGTGGATCGATCATCAACATCAGTTCGATCGCCGCCGTCCAGCCGACACCGAGCGAGGCGGCCTATGGTGCGGCGAAATCCGGACTCAATGCCCTGAGCAGCGCGTTCGCCCGGGAGTACGCACCATCGGTTCGGGTCAACACGATCATGCCGGGGCCGTTCCTCACCGACATCGCCGATGCCTGGGACCTCGACGCCTTCGCCAAACGGGCAGAGACGACGATTCCGCTTCGTCGAGGAGGCCTCCCCCACGAAGTGGTCGGCGCCGCCCTGTATCTGGCGTCGGATGCGTCGAGCTACACCACCGGCTCGGTCATCAAGATCGATGGAGGCATGGCCTACTGAGGGCCTGCGAGCGGGCCTCCTGAGCGAGCGCCGGCGAATCAGCCGACGAGCGCCGAGTCGTCGGGGAAGTCCTCGGGATCGAAGTCGTCGAGTGACGGCATCGGTTCGGGATCCGGCTCGCTTCGAACGAACGTCACATCAACAGGTCCGGCACCGCCTGCCGACGCCACGGAACGAGCGATCTCGGCATCGACCGGGGCATCGTCGTTGCTCGACGTGGCGATCTCGGTGTCGACCGGGCCCGAAGTGTGCGATGGCGCTCGAGCCGTGGACGGCCCGGTCGATGGCGTCGAAGACGGCGCAGGAGCGCTCGACGATCCCCGAAGGGCCTGGGGCACCGGTTGGGCTGCCGAAGCTGCCTCGGCTGCCATGAGTGGCGTGACGATCGGCTGACGGGTCAGCGGAGCGGTTTCGGCCAGGATGTCGGCGACACTCCGGCTCGACTCCGACTGGGCCCGCTTCTTCTTGTCGCGGCGACTGGTCCGAGCCCGTTTCGGCCGATCAGGAGTGCGAACACGAACCCGACCGAGCACGGCATTTGCCGAGATGTCGAGGCGAGGCAGCGGCTTGACGACCAGGTCGACGCCGTCAGGTGAGGTCGAGCGGACGTCTTCTTCACCCGAGACGTCCGATGATGCGCCGGCGAGGAATGTCGAGCCCTCGAGGGTCACTCGTGTGCCCACGGGTACCAGCAGTTCGACCGATCCGAGGAAACAGGTGATCGAGATCTCGACGTCCTCGTCTCCCATGGGGCGAGCGTTGCGGAGGTCGAAGAACGATTTGCCGAGCACGGTCGAGATCGACACCTCGTGGGTGAGGTCCCAGCGCTGCTCTCGTCGCGACGATCCCAGCACGGTCCGCACCGTGGTGTAGTGGATCTCATCGTCGTCGGCCACGGTCTGGGTCTCCTTCTGATCGCTGCTCCACCGACAGCTTCGGACTCCGACCGACGTTCTATGAGGGCGAGCCACAGCTCACCGTTGTCAGAAGAGGCCCTCGTTCCTATCGTTGACCGCTCACCAAGCGCTGAGGAGCTGCTCATATGAACGACGCCCGCACTGCCAACGACGGCGACGCCGTCGCCGTCCACTACACCGGGACGCTCGATGACGGGAGCCAGTTCGACTCGTCGGCCGGCCGCGACCCGCTCGAGTTCGTGGTTGGTTCCGGACAGGTGATCAGCGGATTCGACCAGGCGGTTCGTGGTCTGGCCATCGGCGAGTCCCGCACCGTGCGCATGGAACCGGCCGACGCCTACGGCGAGCGCCGTGACGACATGGTCATCACCGTTCCCGCCGAGCAGGCACCTCCGGGCATCAAGGTCGGCGACCAGGTGTCGGCGGGCAACATGCCGGCCGAGATCATCGCCGTCGACGAAGAAACCGTCACCATCGATGCCAACCACCGTCTCGCCGGCGAGGCGCTGACGTTCGACGTCGAACTCGTCAAGTTCAGCTGAGCGCCGGCCGCCGCCATGACACGGCTCGCCGCCTTCGGCGCGCCACCATGGCGGCGGCGCTGCTCGCCACCGGCTGCACGGCCGGATCCACACCATCCGAGTCCACCACCGTCGACCCGCTCGACAGCGTGCTCCGACTCGAACTCGACGGCTGTGGCTCGATGGCTCGCCAACGAGCAACCGCCGTGGTGCCGGCCGGTCTCGACCTGGCGGTGACCGTCGCCCATCCGTTCGTCGACGACGACGGCGTGATCGATGTGCGGTCCCTGCAGATCTTCGACCGAGACGGCATGGCCGTCCCCGGGTCACTGGTGTGGCTCGACACCGAACGAGACCTGGCCCTGCTCGACCTCGAACCAGACCTCCCCGGACTGGCGCTCGGCGAGTGGACGATCGGCGACGACGTCGTCATGGCCGGTTTCGACAACGTCGACGAGCCGGCTCGACTGCGCCCCCTCACCGTGGAGCGGAGAGTCGAAGTCACGCTCGACGGTGAGGGTGCCCGGCAGGCGCTCGAGCTCACCGGCATCATCGAGCCCGGAGACTCCGGAGCGCCACTGATCGACGACGACCTCGAGGTCGTCGGTGTCGTGTTCGCCGCCAGCCGCAGTCGTGAAGGTGGGTGGGCGATCGACGCCACCGAAGTCGAGATGCTCGCCGACATCGAGCCAGCAGTGATCGACCTCGGATGCCCCACGTAGCGACGCACGCCATCGCTTGACACACTGCACGTCTCGCCCCCGATCCCGCAGGACCAACCCGTGCCCCGCCACATCTTGACGCTCACCTGCCCCGACCGACCCGGCATCGTCCATGCCGTGTGTTCGGCGCTGCTCGAACTCGACAGCAACATCGTCGAGAACGCCCAGTTCGGCGACCCGCTGTCGGGGACGTTCTGCATGCGGACGGTCTTCGATTCGGGCGAACACGTCTCGAACCCCGCAGACTCCGACCGAATCGAGTCGGTCCTCACCGAACGCCTCGACGACTTCGGCCCCAGCCTGTCGGTCCGGTCGATCGAACATCGGCCCCGGATGCTGATCATGGTGTCGAAGTACGATCATTGCCTGGTCGACCTCCTGTATCGGTGGCGAACCGGCGAGCTCGCCGTCGACCTGCCGGTCATCGTGTCCAACCACCCCGATCTGGCCCCGCTCGCCGAACGTGAAGGCATCCCGTTCGTCCACCTGCCGATCACCGCCGAGTCCAAGCCCCAGCAGGAAGCCGCACTGCTCGATCTGGTGGCCGAGCATCAGATCGACCTGGTCGTCTTGGCCCGCTACATGCAGATCCTCAGCGACGAACTCGTCACCGGCCTCGGCGGGCGAGCCATCAACATCCACCACTCGTTCCTGCCGGGCTTCAAGGGCGCTCGCCCCTACCACCAGGCGTTCGAACGCGGCGTCAAGATCGTCGGAGCCACGGCGCACTTCGTGACCGCCGAACTCGATGAGGGTCCGATCATCGAACAAGATGTCGTCCGAGTCACCCACGCCGACACCCCGGCGACACTCACCCGTCTGGGCCAAGATGTCGAACGTCGTGTGCTGTCCAGGGCCGTCGGCTACTGGGCTGAAGATCGAATCTTGACCGTCGGCAACCGAACCATCGTCTTCCCATGAAGGACGCCCAAATGAGCAATGACGCAACGACGCCAGAACGTCCGATCGAGTACACCCCCGGTGGTGCGATCCTGCTCGACGGCAACCGGCTTCGAGACGAGACCGTTGCCGGTCTGGCTGCGACGATCGCCGCTGCGGGGAGCCCTCCGGTCTGTTTGACCACGGTGCTCGTCGGCGACGACAAGCCCAGCCAGATCTACGTGCGGATGAAGCATCGCAAGGCCGAAGAAGCCGGCATGGTCTCTCGCCACGTCGGTCTGCCCGGTCATGCCACCCAGGCCGAGGTCGAAGCAGCCGTCGCCGACCTCGTCGCCGACCCCAGTGTGCATGGCATCCTCTGCCAGCTGCCGATGCCCGACCATCTCGATCCCGAGCCGGTGCTGGCCATGCTGCCGGCCGAGAAAGACGTCGACGGCCTGACCACCCAGTCGCTCGGCCGCCTCGTGCGCAACCTTCCCGGCCATGTGCCCGCCACCCCGCTGGGCGTCATCCGATTGCTCGAACGCTACGGCATCGAGACGGTCGGCAAACGAGCGGTCGTGATCGGCCGTTCGACGCTGGTCGGACTCCCCATGCAGCTGCTGTTCGGTCGCCGGGGCACCGACGCCACCGTCACCCTGGCTCACTCCCGGACCACCGACATGATCAGCGTCTGCCGTGAGGCCGACATCATCGTGGCGGCCGCAGGGTCGGCCCGCATGATCACCGCCGAGCACGTCAAGCCGGGAGCCGCCGTCATCGACGTCGGTGTGTCTCGCAGCGAGTCGGGAATCGTCGGCGACGTCGACTTCGACGCCGTGCAGGCCGTGGCCGGAGCCATCACACCGATGCCCGGCGGCACCGGCCCCATGACCATCGCCTGCGTGCTCGAAAACACCCTCGCCGCCGCGAGGATGGTCGGTCAGTTTCCCGACTGAGCGAATGACTCAGCGACACCTGAGCGCTTCGCTCAGCGACACCTGAGCGCTTCGCTCAGCTGTAGAAGGGGTTCTCGCCTGCGGAGTGATCCGTGGCGTCGAGGACCTCGCTGATCTCGGGGAGGGCGTCCATCAACATGGTCTTGATGCCCTCCTGGAGGGTCAGCGCACTCGCGGCGCAGCCCTGACACCCGCCACCCATCGTGACGAACACCTTGCTGCCGTCGACTCCGGCGAGCGAGGCGAAGCCGCCGTGGGACGCCAAGGCGGGGTTCACGGCCTGGTCGAGCACGGCCTGGACCTTCTGCGGGAGTTCGCCCTCGAGTTCGAGGTCGAGACCGGCGAGCGGGTTGGGCTGGTTCGGGTTCCGGATGACGAGGCCACCGGCGCCGGCATTTGCCGGGACGTCGAGCACCGAGCCCTGCATGTTCTCGATGGAGTTGGCGGGGATGATCACCGTGAGTTCACCGTGATCGCCCTGGGTGTAGACCGAGTCGTCGTCGGCGGCGTCGCTGACGGCGGTGAGTTCCAACGCGTACTGGTACTCGGTCATGTTCGAGCCGGTGATCTCGACCCGCAGTGCCGTACCGGCAGGATCGTCTTCAGATGCCCTCACTTCGAGAACAGTGGCCAGAGCCTCGCCGCTCACCGCCAGAACGGGGGCGTCGACTTGGGTCGGATCGAGATCGGTCGTGCTCACGGTGTGCGCTCCTCGGGGCAATACTGATCCGCAATGTCGAGCGGACCTGCCTGTACTCAACCACGATAACGATGGATCATTCCCAACCGCCCACGTAGGTCGTGGGCGATTCTTTCAGCCGGGTCTTCAGTCGGGCGTCATCCGCCGGCCAACGAGACCCGTTCGCCACCGACGATCAAGACCTCGTACACCTCGGTACCAGGGTTGAAGTCGCAGTCTTGCCCCTTGAAGTCGTACTGATCCGGTGGCAGTTCGACGGTGATCTCGCCACCGACGGGAATGGTCTCTTCTGCTCCGAGATCGTCAGGACCCCAGCCGTTGGCCACCGTCGGGGCGATCTGGAGATAGCAGACCGGAGCCGCAGTGTCGTTCACGACGGTGAAGGTCACGAGGCCGGGGCCTCCGACTCGGGCGGTGTTCGAGCTCGCGAATTCGTCTTGGATGTAGAGCTGGAGTTCGAAGGTGCCGTCGGGCAGCCCGCCGATGTCGCCGGTGGCACAGACCCACCAGTCGGAACCGTCGGCGCCGCCGAACCATTCGGACTCGACGATCGAGAACTCTTCGATGAACTCGCCGTCGACCGACCACAGTGCGTCCCAGCTCGTGCCGTCGACCATGTTCTCGAAATCGAAGGTGGCGCAGATCTGCTCGGCGCCCGAGGGCAGGAACTTGACGTTGTCGACCGCAGAGTCGTCGTCGGCGATCGCCGAGGTCATCGTGACGTTGAAGAACTCTCCCTCGACCGACCCCTCGGCCGGCGGAGCGAACTGTTCGACCGGCACCCGAGCCGCCGCAGACGTGATGAGTTCGGCGGCAAGGTTGACCGGCCGGATGCCGTTGATGAAGCCACCGATCGGGATGCAGGAATCGAGGTCGTCGACGAATCCGTCACCGTTGGTGTCGGTGACGACTCGGCAGTCGGCGATGTCGAGATTGGCGCCACCCGAGGCCTGGGTGGGGATGCCGACCATCTCGAAGGCGTCGTTGATGGCGAGTCCACCACTGTTGCCGCCGGAGATCGTGGCATCGGTCTTGATGAAGGCTCGGTCGGCGATCCCGGCCTCGGCGGTGAAGCCCGACACCGATCCGCTCGTGAACGTGATGGTGTCGCCGCCGAGTGAGGGGTAGCCCAGGATGCGAATGGTGTCGCCGAGGCCGACCTGATCGGAGTCGCCGACGGTGATCGGCGCCAGATCGGTGACTTCGATCGGATTGCCGTCGAGGTCGTAGGCGATGCCGACGACGGCGAGATCGAGGGCACGATCGAGCGCGTAGACCTCACCCAGGTAGCGAACCTCGGGGGCAGTGTCGGCCGACGAGGTGATGGCGATCTGCAGGGTGTCGTAGGCACAGGGTCCGAACGACTCGACCACGTGGGCGTTGGTCACGATGAGGCCGTCGTTGGTCACGATGGTGCCCGACCCCTGGCAGACCGGCACACCGTTGACCGCCGGGAAGATCTGGACCACGGAGGTGGCGACGAGATCGGTGGTGAGTGGGTCGGCGAGTTCGGTGGTGGTGGTGGCTTCGGTGGTGTCCGGGGTCTCGGTGGTCGAGGTCTCGGCAGCCGTCGTGGTGGTGGTGGTGTCGCCTGCGATCACATCACCGGAATCGTCGCCGCCGAGCGCGACGTAGGCTCCGACACCGAGGATCAAGGCGCCGACGATGCCTCCGAGCACCAGCCAGAGCCCTTTGCCCTTGCCCCCAGAGGCGTCGGGACCGGTGGGGCCACCGCCACCGCCGTAGCCGGGAGGCTGGACCGGAGGTTGTCCACCGCCGCCGTAGGCAGGCGGCGGATAGGCGGCGGACTGCCCCGGCGGCGCGTACTCGGGCGGCGCCTGCTGGGCCGGTGGCACCTGCGGGATCTGCTGTGTCGGGGGTGCCTGTGGTGTCGGCGGTGCGAAGCTCGGAGGCGGCGCGTGTGGCGTGGAGGGCGCTGGAGGCGCGAAGCCCGGTTGGGGGTTCGGCGGTGCCGCAGGCTCACTTCCTGGCCTCATAGGACGTGCCGGACGTTGCGGCATCGCCGGGTCAGAACCAGGTTGTGACGAATCGGTCATAGTGCTCCCTCGGGCAACGACAACAGAACTTGAGACTAGCCGTGGAACATCGTCATGGTCGGGCACGGACCCGAGCATCGAGAATCTGTTGCCGTGGGAGGCGCAATCCGCCCGGCCCGGCGACGATCACGGCCGACAACGCAAGCCCGGCGACCACGAACGACCCGACGCCGGTGCGGTCGAGAGCGATCGTCCCGAGGTGTGGACCCATCGGAAGCACGACGAACGCCGATGCGATACAGCCCGCGACGAAGAGCCGGTTTTCGTCGCCGGCCGACGCTGCGGCCCACAGCATGAGCCCCCAGGTGAGGTACCAGGGCTGGGTGGTCGGATGGAAGACGGCGAACACGAGCAGGGCGATCGCCAGGGCATGGGGGGTGTGTGAACGACGCACGAGCAGCCATGCCGCAGCGAGTCCGGCGATGGCCAACCCGCCGAGCCGGAAGAACTCGAGCACCTCGTCGCCTTCGAGGCCCGCACTGATCTGAACGGCTCCACCCGCAAGTCGGGTGAGGCTCAGATAGGCGTCGACGGGCCGGGCGCCGGTGATCGCGTCGACCCACCCCCATCCCCATCCGGTGAAGTGACCGGCCAGGGCGATGACAGCGAACGCTTCGGTGGCAGCGAGGGCCGCCCGGCCGACCTGAAGGCGACGGTTGGGCGCGGCGATGATCCACGGCCAGGCGACGAAGGCGACGCCGAGGAACGCAGGCATCTTGATCGATGCCGCAAAGGCGCAGAGGCCGATGCCGAGCAGCCGGAATCGGGGGCGTCGACCGAGGGCGACGCCCCCGACCAAGAACGCCAGCATCAACGACTCGTTGTGAGCGCCGGAGACCAGGTGGAGCAGGACCAGCGGGTTGGCCATCGTCAAGACGATCGCGTCGACGGGATCGCGCCCCAACCCCCGAGCGATGTCGTACACCGCAAGTGCGGTGAAGGCCAGGCCCAGCACCGCGATGGCACGAAAGACCATGACGACGACGACGAGATCGGTGGTGGAACGACTCACGCCGGACGAGACGGCGACGAAGACCGGGCCGTAGAGGACCGGCGCGTCGAGATAGATGGGATCGACCGGGGCGAGCACGGGATCATCACCGAGGGCGCTGGGCCCCTGGACGTACGGGTCGTACCCCTCGTCGGCCAACTTGCCCTGGGCCGCATACGCGTAGACGTCACGACTGCCGAGCGGAGGACCAGCCAACAGAGGGACCGCCCAGACCATGACGACGAGCGCGACGGCACCGATCGTCGCCTGGCTGGCATGAGCATCACGCCGCAGTTGCACCCAGGCCCGGGCCAACAAGATGAGCCCCGAATAGAAGATGACGAGGGCGACGAGCACGTCGACCGAGGGCCGCACCGGCACCGTCGGCACCGACCACCATCGCCCACCGCCGAGCCGAGTGGCCGCGCCGGAGAGAACTCCGCCCACCACGAGGGTGACGGTGCCGAGCAGACCCAGCAATGTCGCTGGCAACAGGGGGGGCATTCGCCTGGAGTCGATGGCCGAAGTCTACGGACCGAGGGCGCAGCGTCGTGGATCGCAATGCAGACCGACCGGCCTCACCCACAACGCCACGGACATTTGTTACGGCTTTTTTCTTGCCTTTGCATGCTATTTACGTTTAACTACGTTTATCGACAGCGACAGGGCGTCGCACCACGTCGACGATCACGGAGACGAACGACATGACCATTCTCGGAGCACAACTCGACGACCTCAGCCGCCTGAGCCAGCGACTCACCACCACGGCGACCGACGTCGGCGGGTCACGCGACGGAGCGATTCGCACCACCGCTCAGGTCGTCGCCGGCGTGCAGGAAGCGGCACAGGCGGCGCTCGAACAGATCATGACCCACATGGATCACCTGGGGCAGTCCGTGGCCGCCTCGGTCGCCGAGGCCGGATCGACCAACTGGACCGGGGCAAATGCCGACCGATTCCGAGACGGAGCCTCGACCTTCCAGACCTCGATGCAGGCGGCGCAGAACACCACGACCGACACTTTCGGTCAGTTCCGAGCCACGATCGGTTCTCTGTCGGACACGCTCGACGGTTTTGCCGCCAGCCTCGGCGCACAGCTGAATGACGCCGAGCAGGCGGTCCAGCAGATGTCGCAGGCCGTCGAGCACCAGCGGTCCAACCTCGACTCGGTGATGAACACCGGGCTCTCGTTCAGCTGACATGCCGACCGCTTCGGACTTCGACCTCGCAGCGGAGCAGTTCGACCGAGCCGCATCCGACGCCGCCCGAAAGACAGCGCGGCGGCGACTTCAAACCGGAAAGTGCCGAGAACCGGTCGAAGGACCGGACACTTCCATATAGCCGGGATCTTGGTGGTTCGGGGTTGCGGCGATGAAATCTGGTTCGTCCGGGGGCGTGGCCGTGATTGTGGTTAATTATGGTACGGCGGACTTAACGTGCTCTGCCGTCGAAAGTGTCCTTGCGAGATCTCCTGACAAGCGCGCGATGGAAGTCCATGTCGTCGATAATGCCAGTCCGGACGGTGATGCCGCGCGTCTGGCAGAAGTTCACAAGGCACGCGGTTGG
>RCMY010007991.1_pt1 | contig 16050 bp, 14 predicted proteins | sample 2041341 | NCBI WGS metagenome assembly RCMY01 (sample SAMN09708234, study PRJNA481090) | Marine sediment metagenome, whole genome shotgun sequencing project. | reverse complement strand
ATGAACTCGCGGAGTACGCCAGAGAAGATCGTGAGGGCAATCGCCTCGAACACGTCGCGGTCGTTGATGAGCCCCGGTCGATTTATGCCGTGAGCCGCGAGGACGGTCATGAGAAGTGGTGTGAGCTCGCGTCCGACGCCAATAACGGCCCTGTCGATCGCCTCTGGCATCTCGGGGATGTCGAGCCCGGTAAACGCACCCATCACAAAAGGGAACGCTCGATCTTGGCGAACCTCGGTGATGCGAGCGACACAGACCTCTGACAGCGCCGATAAAAGGGGAAGGTCAAGGCGTAAGGCTTGATGGAGTGCATCCCACGTCGACTGGCCAGGACGAGTCTTCATTTGCTCAACAAGCCGGAGTTGGAGGAGCTGTCGGAATCGTTCGGTGCTGCCCGCTTGGTTCGCCACGGTTGAAGGGCTGACGTTCGCCCTCGTTGCCGCCCCCTCGATGGTGACTCGATTTACGGGGTGACCGAGTGTTCGTAGGTCGAGCGAGATCGACGAGATAATGCGAGCGGCGAGATCGCTCGGTTTGGCAACGCTGCTGGCGACAGCCATAGGTACCGTTTCAAAGATGACGGCCGTTGCCGACCTCGGTTATGGGTAGACGCCCCGCCACCATGTGCATTCAAGTTGAGTGAAGTCACACAGAGTAGCACTGCCTACCTAGTGTGATCTATAGGCAATTACGAATTTGAACTATATTGCCCTAACCCGACTGGTTCATGCGCACCATGGCGAAGGTGTCGTCGTGCCGGGCTAGTCTCGAACGGTGGTTGACGACCTTTTTGCAAGTGCGGCGAAGGACCGACTAGATGCCCGGTCTCCGCTTGCGGCGCGGTTACGGCCAGCATCGATTGACGAGATCGTCGGCCAGAAGCACCTGCTTGGACCAGGACGACCCCTTCGACGACTTGTCGAAGCCGACCGCCTATCGTCTGCGTTGTTGTGGGGACCACCTGGCACGGGTAAGACGACACTCGCCCGCCTTATCGCCCAAGCATCGTCGAAGGAGTTCATCCAGCTCTCGGCGACCTCGGCGACGGTGAAGGATGTGCGAGAGGTCATCGCCGGCGCCGAGGCCCGGCTTGGTCAATACGACCGAGGCACCATCCTTTTCCTCGACGAGGTCCACCGATTTAACAAGGCGCAGCAAGATGCGCTCCTGCCCGCAGTCGAGTCTGGCGTTCTCATTCTGATCGGGGCGACCACCGAGAACCCGTTCTTCGAAGTCAATGCGCCGCTGCGTAGCCGGTCGACCCTGTTTCGCCTGGAACTGCTCGAAACCGAAGACCTGATTGTGTTGTTGCGGCGCGGCCTCACTGCGGAACGGGCCGTTGCGTCCGAAGAGGCGCTCGAGTATCTCGCCAGCCGTGCGTCTGGCGACGGTAGGCAGGCCCTCACCACTCTTGAGGTTGCAGTAGCACTGGCCGCGGCCGAACGAGACGACGACACTTCGCTGGCCGAGGTCACCTTGGCCCACGCCGAGGGCGCCACCGATCTGAAAGCACTGCGATACGGGCGAGACGAGCACTACGACATCATCAGTGCCTTTATCAAGTCGATCCGCGGCTCAGACCCCGATGCTGGTCTCTACTGGCTCGCCCGTATGCTCTCGGCCGGCGAAGATGCTCGATTCATCGCTCGCCGTCTGGTCGTACTTGCGTCCGAAGACGTAGGCATGGGTGACCCCTTGTCGCTCACCGTCGCAACCGCCGCAGCACAAGCGGTCGAATTCGTTGGTCTGCCAGAAGCCAGAATCAACCTCGCTCATGCCGTTGTCCACCTCGCAACGGCACCGAAATCGAACGCCGCCTACGTCGGGCTCAACCGGGCGATGGAAGATGTGCAAAACCTGCCCGCCGGCGAAGTGCCAATGCATCTCCGTGACGGCAGCTACCGAGGCGCGGCGAGTCTTGGCCACGGGCAGGGCTACGACTACCCCCATTCTCACGACAACGCATGGGTCGACCAGGACTACCGACCCGACGAGGTAGCCACCCGGCGCTACTATGAACCGACTGCGTGGGGATACGAAGCAGAGGTGATGGCACGCTTGCGTCAGATCCGAGAGCACCAATCGGGGCTCGACACCCATGATGACGAACGAGAGGAGCACCGACCATGACGATCCAAGAATTCGCCGCCATCATCGTCGCTATCTCCGTCGTGGTCGCTGCTGTGTTCCTGGTGACTGCGGTAAACAACCTCAACAACACTCTGGCCAAGCTAGAAGACACGGCCCACCAGTTGCGAGACGAAGGCATTTCGGCCTTTCAGGAGCTCCGCCAACTTATTGCCGACGCCGATGCCGAACTCGACAAGGTCGATGTGGTGCTCGACCGTGCCGACCTCGCGACCACGGCGATGCACGAAACCTCGAAACGAACTCACGAAGCGGTGCAAGACCCGATGATTCGGTCGTTGGCCGTTGCATCCGGCACTTCAAAGGTTGCCAGGGGCTGGTTGGGCGCTCGCCGTCGACGACGCAAGGCAATCTCGTGATCGTGGCGTTTGCCCGCAAGGCCGTATTCACGATGCTCGTTCGCGCTGGCGTTCGCCAGATGGCCTCACGTTCGGTCGATGTTGCCACCGACCGTCTCGAAGAAAGGCTGCCCGACTCGGTCGTACGAGCGGCCAACGTGTTGCCAGGCGATCTGATGCGTGTCGGTGGATCAGCGGTGATCGCCGCCGAGGCGGCGCGGTCAACGGCCGTCGTGGCAAAGAGGGCGTCGGCCGGAGTGCGAAAGGCTGGCTTTGGGGCTGGCTCACTCGTCTTCAAAGCCCGCTCGCTGCCCGCCCGAGTTCACGACCTGCGTGACAGCATCGCACGCGACATCGCCGTCGAGACCGAGTCGTCTCGGCGCTCGCTCATGGCCGACTTTCAGCGTGAACTCAGGGGCGAAGCGGCTGCAATCAACGCGTTGCTCGACCTCCGTGGAACGAACAAAGAGCCGCTACCCGATGTACCCCCGCCCATACAGCGTGGGCGCCGCCGATTTGTGCCCCAACTTGGGTCGGCGGCCCCAAATCGAGTGCAGCGGACCTACCAAAAGCCAATAAAGGCCTGGGATCGACCGCTCCGTCGCCGCTAGTCTGACAGGCAACTATGAATGCCAATGAGTTGCGCCGCGCCTTTACTGAGTTCTTTGTCGAGAGAGACCACACTCTTCTTCCTTCGGCGAGCCTCATCCCACACGATGACACTCTGCTGTTTACCAACTCAGGCATGGTGCCGTTCAAGCCGTACTTCGTTGGAGAGGAAGTGCCGCCGTCGCGAAGGGTCGTATCGGTCCAGAAGTGTGTTCGGGCTGGTGGCAAGCACAACGATCTCGACGAGGTCGGCCGTACGACGCGCCACCTGACGTTCTTCGAGATGATGGGCAACTTCAGTTTCGGCGACTATTTCAAGGAGCAGGCCATCCCGCAGGCCTGGGAGTTCTTCACTGACGTACTGCACCTTGATCCCGAGCGGCTCTGGGTAACCGTGCACCTCACCGACGACGAAGCCGAAGAGATTTGGGCTGAAACAGTCGGGATCCCTCGGGAACGAATCCAGCGTCTAGATGAAGATAACTGGTGGCGCATGGCTGATACCGGCCCAAACGGGCCGTGTTCAGAGATTTTCTGGGATAAGGGACCTGCGTATGGCCCCGAAGGTGGTCCGGCCAACCCCGAGGCCGAGAATCGGTATATCGAGATCTGGAATCTCGTGTTCATGCAGTTTGAGACGGACGAAGCTGGCAACAGCACGCCGCTTCCCAAGCCGTCAATCGACACTGGCGCGGGCCTTGAGCGGATCTTGTCGGTTCTACAAGGGAAAGACACCGTCTTCGAGATCGACGAGATGGCGGCGCTCGTTACTGCCGCCGAGTCGGTCACCGGATACAAACTGGGCACCGATGATGCTTCCGACCTGGCGCTTCGTGTCTTGGCCGAGCACGCTCGCACGATGACCTTCTTAATCTCCGACGGAGTGTTTCCCTCGAACGAAGATCGTGGCTACGTGCTCCGCCGCATCATGCGCCGTGCCGTCCGTTTCGCCTATCTGCTCGGCGTTACTGATCTCGTCACCCCAACCCTTGTCGACGCAGTCGTCGAGATCATGGCCGACGACTACCCGCAGATTGTGACGACCCAAGAGCTCGTCCGCTCTGTGGTCGAACGCGAAGAAACTCAGTTCCGCCGCACACTCGCAAACGGCCTCAAGATCCTCGACGACCAGCTCGTCGAGATCCCAGATGGTGGTGAACTGCCCGGCTCTGTCGCCTTCCTGCTGCACGATACTTATGGCTTCCCGTATGAAGTCAGTGAAGAGGTCGTACGCGAACGCGGTTACACCGTCGATCGTGCTGGCTTCGACAACGACATGGCCGAGCAACGAAAACGAGCAAAGGATGCTCGCAAGGGAGCTGTGCAGGCCGCTGACTTTGAGCAGGTGCAGGCGATCTCTGAGGCCAACGGTCTCACCGAGTTCGTGGGACGTGAGGCAACGCTCACCGACATTGATGTGTCGATTCTTGCCGTGACAGGGCTCGGTACCAAGACGGTGTCGATCTTCCTTGATCGCACTCCGTTCTACGCCGAATCTGGCGGCCAGGTTGGCGACACCGGCACCATCGTGACCGACAGCGGAACCGCAACAGTTCGAGACACGGTCTACGCAATTTCCGGCGTCGTGCGTCACGTCGTGTCGATTGAGGGCGAGATCCTCGCTGGCCAGAGCGCGCGAGCCTCTATCGATGTGGACCGTCGTAACGCAATTCGACGTAATCATACGGCCACGCACATTCTGCACTGGGCCTTAGGGCAGGTGCTTGGCGATCACGTAAAGCAGCAGGGTTCGATGGTCAATGACGAGCGTCTTCGCTTCGACTTCAGCCACTTTGAAGGCGTGACGCCAGACGAGATTCGCCAAGTCGAAGACCTTGCAAATGCGCAGCTGCTCCTTAATCCTGGGGTCACTCACCCTGAGGTCACAAAGGCGGAGGCCGAAGCGATGGGTGCAATCGCGTTCTTCGGCGACAAGTACGGCGATCTTGTTCGCGTGTTGCAAGCCGGCCCGTCCCTCGAATTCTGCGGCGGCACTCACGTGTCGGCGCTAGGCGACATTGGCCTCGTGAAGGTCGTGAGCGAAGGGTCGGTTGGCTCGAACATCAGACGAATCGAAGCTGTTACAGGCACCGGCGCCATCGACCTGTTGCGTCATGAACAAGCAACTCTCAACCAGATTGCCGATGCCGTCAACGTGCCGCGAGGCGACGTGAGCGAAGGCGTGTCAAAGCGCCTTGCTGAGCTCAAGGCCGCCACCGACGAGATCAAGTCCCTCCGGAAGCAGCTGGCAACGGGCCAATCGACCGAGCTGGCAGCAACCGCCAAAGACGGCATCGTTATTGCCCGCGTCGACGGACTCGAGCGCGACGAACTCAAAGATCTTGCGATGGCAGTTCGTGACCAGCCCGGCATTAGAGCCGTGGTCCTCGGCGGCGCGCCGAGCGGTGGGGGAGCAGCCTTGCTCGCGGCTACAACACCGGGTGGAGACCTTCACGCTGGCGAACTCATCGCGGCAGGGTCAAAGGCAATCCAGGGTGGTGGCGGCAAAGGCCCCGATTTCGCCATGGCTGGCGGCAAGAATGCCGACGGCATCGACGAAGCCCTGGCCCTTGCGACGGCTGCGCTGTCGGGGGCATAACCCGGTGCGTGTACTCGGCATCGACCTAGGCGACGCTCGTATCGGTGTCGCCATCAGTGACGACGGTGGGGTGTTAGCAACTCCATACGAGACCCTTCAACGGTCAGGCGACCGAATTTCTGACCACCGCGCCATTGAGGCAATTGTCGAAGAAACCGGTGCGGGGGCCGTCGTCGTTGGTATGCCCTATTCGCTCGATGGTTCTGTTGGGCACAAGGCCAAGTTGACCAGGCGAGAGATTATTCGGATGGGGCGGACGCTGTCTGTCCCTATTCATACCCAAGACGAACGATTCACCACAGTGACGGCCGAACACTCCATGCGGGCGGCTGGCGTCCCCGGAGCGAAGAAGCGTCAAATCGTTGATCAGCTCGCTGCATCGGTGCTGCTCCAGGCGTGGCTCGATGGTCAAAAGTCTCGCCCACCGCCACAAGATCGGGCGCCGGGTCACGGCTCGGATCACTGAGTATTCGCCCATGCGCGAGTCTTGGCCCAGATCCGCTCTACGATCGTGGCGGTGACGTTCTTCAATCAAGATGATGCCGTAACTGAATCGACGCAGGTCGACCCCGGCGGTTCCGCGCTTGAGTGGGAAGACCAGGGTTTCGTGACCGTTCGTTCCGGGCGCTTCCGCATCATCCGGGCGCTTCTTACTCTCGTGGTGATCAGCACAATGGCCTATGTGGGCTACCAGGGAGCGCGAGGTTGGTTCGAACGCCAACTCGATCCTGTTGGTGAGCCGGGCGAAGATGTGGTGATCGTGGTACCAAACGGTGCGACAACCGGCGGCATCGCCCGCTTGCTTGAGACCAACGAGGTCATCCCGAACAGCACCTTTTTCCGTTATTACACGGACTACAAAGACACCGGCGAGTTTCAAGCAGGGGAATACACATTCCAGATGAACTCGTCTGCGGCCGAGGCGGTCGAGGTGCTGCAGGGTGGCCCCAAGCCGGAGAGCTACCGGCGGTTTACGATTCGAGAAGGGCTCTGGACGACGGAGATTCTTGACTCGTTAGGCGAGCAGTTCCCCGATATCGGCAGAGCCGAGTTTGCCGCCGTGTTGGACGGCAACCTAATCGCCCCGCGCTATCGCCCTGAGGGGCAAACCAGCTGGGAAGGGCTGCTTTTCCCCGAGACCTATGAGGTCAACGAGGAAGCGACGGCGCTTGAGATCATCCAGAAGATGACCGACCAGTTTTCTCAGGTCACCGGCGAACTCGCCTACGGTGCGGCCGACAACCAGCTTGGATATTCGGCCTACGAAGTACTGATCGTTGCCTCGCTTATCGAGGCTGAAGCCAAACTCGACGATGAGCGGCCGCTCGTCGCCAGCGTCATCTACAACCGGCTTCGTGAACAGTGGAAGCTCGGTATCGACGCGACCTGTATCTTCGGCACCGGCGATCGCAAGGTCGAACTCACAAACGACATCCTTTATAGCGATTCTCCGTACGCGTGTCGAGATGTCACCGTGCTACCTCCCACGCCGATCAACTCGCCTGGTCGAGCATCGCTGCTCGCCGCGATCGATCCGCCCGAGACCGACTACTTCTACTACGTCCTGACCGACGCATCTGGTACACACACATTTGCTTCGACGGCTGAAGAGTTCGACGAAGCGAAGCAGATCTGCATAGACAAAGGTCTTGGTTGCGGCTGATGTCAGGCGGGCGGCGACTACCAATCTCGGGTCAGACTCGTCTCGCTGCGGTCATCGGCGACCCAGTGAGACACTCTCTCTCGCCCGCGATACACAATGCTGCGTTTGAGGCGCTCGGCCTCGATTGGGTCTATGTGGCGCTGCCGGTCAAGCAAGGAATGGCTTCCGCTGCGGTTGACGCCATGCGAACACTCGACATCGGCGGACTCAATGTCACGATGCCGCACAAAGCTGAAGTTGCCGCTGCGGTTGATCGCCTTACTCCAGCCGCGGCCGCCCTCGGTGTCTGTAATACGGTGTTCTGGGACGGCGACGAGCTGGTTGGAGACTCAACTGATGGCGACGGCTTTGTCGCTGCGCTCGACGACGAGGGCCACGGTGTGGCGGCCAAGAACGTTGTGGTGCTCGGCGCAGGCGGTGCCGCTCGGTCGATCATTGAGGCCATAGGACGGAGCGAGCCCGCATCGCTCACCATCGTGAATCGAACCGCGTCAGCGGCAGAATCAGCGGCCGCACTCGCCCCTGGGACGAATGTCGGCACGATCGAGGCTGTGGAAGGCGCGGACGTCGTCATCAATACGACCTCGATCGGGATGGCTGGATCCTCCACAGAAGGAACGAGCCCGGTGCCGAAAGGTTTGCTACACGCCGGACAGATCGTCGCCGACATCGTGTATCAGCCACGAATCACCTCACTTTTGCGCGACGCAGAAAGTGTCGGCGCCGTCGGTATCGGCGGTATCGGCATGCTGGTTCGGCAGGCTGGCCTGGCATTTCAATGTTGGACTGGCTACGAGCCCCCGCTGTCGGAGATGTACGAGGCAAGTGCCGCCTTCAAAGAAATCTGAAACAACACTCATCAATCGTCCCGTGACGCCGACGGGACCTTGGTACGACACAGGAGACTTCGACAATGCTTCAAGGTTCACTCGACAATTTCGCACTCGATGAGGTGCTTTCGCTTCTCTCGACGACCCAGAAAACAGGTCACCTCGCCCTCAGCGGCGACCGGGGAACCGGTTCGCTTTGGCTTGAGACTGGTGAGATAGTCGGTGCCGACGCGAGCAACCTCGAGGAGGCATCGGCTTCCGATGACGTAATGTTCGAGCTTCTTCGGTTCGAGTCCGGATCGTTCTTGTTCACGATGGATCAGCGACTGGACGACCCTGGTGTCGCCGAAAGTGTTGATCTCCTTCTTGGCACCGCCAAGGATCGCATCGTTGAATGGCGCACTATCGAGGCAGTTGTGCCATCGCTGAGCCACGACCTGTGGCTCATCAAGTCGCTTGAAGCCGACGAAATCCTGCTTTCGCGTCAAGACTGGGACGCCGTCGTCGCCGTCGGCGAGGGCAACACAGTCGGAAACGTCTGCTCACTCCTTGACCTTGACGAGGTCGACGGATCCCGCCGGATCAAGGGCCTGATCGAACGAGGCGTGATCACGATTAGTGAGCCGGCCGAGACCATTTCGGTTCCTGCGAGTTCTTCGGGCCTGTTCTCCGCTCCCGTTGCGACCGCTCCCGTCGAGTTCGCTCGGCCTGCGGCTGACTTCGCCGTAGCCGGCGTCGTCGAGTCAACTGATGAGTTCGAGTTTCTTGACCACGACGCGATCAGCGCTCATGACCCAATCAATGGCGCCGGGGCGCACGATTCAAGTAACGAAGACTCAGCCGACCTGAGCCACGTAGAAACAGAATCAATTGCAGCCATGTTCGCCGAGGAGCCAGCCGAGACTGCCTCCTTCGGTGAGAGCCTTGCTGATGCTGGCGTTAGTGCCGACGACCTTTTCAGCGGCGTTGATGCGATCGACGCACCCGTACACCATGATGATGCTGCGGACATTGCGTCGGCTTCCCCTATGGCCGAAGCTCCACCAGCTCCTTCATTTGATGAGACGGCTCCTTCATTCGAAGCGCCAGCCGCTCCTGCGTTTGATGCCGCCGAGTTCGATGCCCCAGAGTCTGAGGCGCCAGAGTTCGAAGCTTCAGAGTTTGATGGTTCAGAGTTCGATGCTCCCGCTCCTGCTTCTGAGGCATCTGCTTCTGAGACATCGGACTCGGAGACACCAGCCTTTGATGAGCCCGCATTTGATGCGCCTCCCGCATTCGGAAGTGTTCCTGAGATGCCAAGCCGGCCACCGATGCCAGCCCCACCAGCCATCGGCGCCGACGGCTCAATCCAGTCACCACCGCCGCCCCCTCCTCCCTCAGCTGCTGATGCGTTCGGTGAATTCACCGAAAGCGCCGAAGAGGAAGCAAGCTTGCTGATGCGCTACCTGAAGTCCGAGAGCCACTAGACCACCAATGCTCATCCTGAGCCTGGCCGTTGTCGCTGGCTTCATCATTGGGCCATGGCTGGGAGTCGTTGTTGACCGTCTGTATGACCGTGAGCGGTTTGCTCCGGTGCATCGCTGTCAGATATGTCGCGAACCAATAACCGGTTCATCGCTTCTTCCTGTGCTGTCGTGGACCAGTCGATGCAGCGTCACTCCATCGCATAGTCGATGGCGGTATCCCGCAGTCGACATCGGCACCGCAGCAGTGTTTGGGCTGCTTGGCTACCACTTCGGCGACAGCTGGCAACTTATTCCCTACCTAGTTGCATTTGCCGTCCTTGTCGTCGCCGCCGTGTTCGACGCTGAAACGCACCTGCTTCTCAACGTGCTTACGTTCCCGCTTATGGCGCTGGTCGCATTCGGTGTTTTTGTGCTGAGTACTCCAAATGGCTGGAGCGGAGGCATCTCGTCAGCGCTGGCCGCGGGTGTGACCTCAGGGCTGCTGCTGTTTGTTCCCCACCTCGTCTACCCGAGAGGTATGGGTTTCGGCGATGTGAAACTTGCGCCAACCCTTGGGATGCTCGTCGGTTGGACCACGACCTCGACTAGCGATGCTGTTGTGCTTGCGTTCTATTCGACGCTTTTGGGTCTGATTATCGGAGGGGTCACCGGGCTCGTCCTACAGAAGCTTCGAACCGGGCCACTCATCGGGGAACCGCCCCAATGGCTCAATAGTGACGATCTCGAAGAAGACGAGCACGAGTTGTTTGTCAGAGAGCTTCCATTTGGCCCCTTTCTGATCATCGGCGCCCTGGTTGCGATTCTCGCCTCATCGGTGATTCTGTCGCAGGCGTAAATACGCCGGTAAGAGCGAGACAGCAAGCCGTTACCCTTACGACGATGACGTCTGACCATGCCCGCGACCCAAACGGCCATGCCGCCGAGCACCTCGTCGAACGAGTCCAACTCGCCGATGGTCGGTCGTATTCAGTCCTCGTTGGTCACGGGGCCAGACACGAGTTGCGCACGCTCGTACCAGCCACGGCGAAGCGGGCGGCCATTATCACCCAGCCGGGGATAGGTGTCACCGTCGACCCTGGCTGTGATCACCGGGTGTTCTTGGTCGAAGACGGAGAGCAGGCCAAACGGCTCGAAGTACTTGGCAACTTAGCCTCCGAGCTCGCCCAATGGGGCATGACCCGCGACGACGTCATAATCGCAGTTGGTGGGGGCGTAGTCACCGACCTTGGTGGGTTTCTTGCGGCGAGCTATCACCGGGGCATTCCCGTAATCCATGTGGCGACCACTCTTCTGGCGCAGATTGATGCTGCCATTGGTGGAAAGTGTGGAGTCAACCTGCCCGAGGGAAAGAACTTGCTTGGAGCATTCTGGCAACCGTCTGGCGTTATCTGTGACACCGAAGTGCTCGAAAGCCTGCCGTCTCGCGAGCTCGGGAGCGGCATGGGCGAACTGGCCAAATACCATTTCCTTGGCGGAGGCGATCTTGACTCGCTCCCTCTGGCCGAGCGGGTTGCCGCGTGCGTCAGGATCAAGGCTGATGTCGTGGCGTCCGACGAGCGAGAGGGCGGTCGCCGCGCAATCCTCAACTATGGTCACACGCTTGCTCATGCGCTTGAGACGGCTGACAACTACGGCCTCCGCCATGGCGAGGCAGTCGCAATCGGGCTGATCTACGCGGCCGAGGTTGCGAGGTTGCTTGGCCGAATCGACGCCGACGCGGTCGCCGAGCATCGACGAGTGCTTGCCGCCTACGACCTGGCGATGAAAGTCCCAAGCCACCTTGATCATGGTGTCTTGGTCGATCTGTTTTCGCGAGACAAGAAAGCCATCAACGGGATCACGTTCGTGCTTGACGGCCCAGACGGTGTCGAAGTGGTGCGAGTCGATGACCGGAAACTGTTGCTCGAGGCATTCGGCGCAGTGTCATGACACCGCTTGAGTTCGGCCCCAGGTTTGGTCGTGTCAGGGCAGCGTTGGCCGAATCCGGTATTGAGCATTTGCTCGTGCACAACTTGGCCAATATCCGTTGGCTCACCGGATTCGGAGGGTCGAACGCAGCCATGGCGATCGGCCAGGAATCGGCGCTGTTCGTCACTGACGGTCGCTACGACGAAGCCGCCGCCAACCTGATCACCAACCTCGCTGACGAGGGTGTCGCGGTGCAACTGACCATCGCTCGGTCGGGGGTCGAACAAGTGCTTGCCGATTTTCTGCCACCGGCAACCGCCGTTGGTTTCGAGGCCGACGTCGTTACCTACGCCGCGTTTGAGCGACTCGCCGCCGCAATCGGCGCAGAACGGCTCGAGTCGACACGAGGACTCATAGGTGTTTGTCGCCAGATAAAGGATCTCGCTGAGGTCGAGCGGATCGAGGGTGCCGCCGATATCGCCGATGCCGCGTTCGCCTCGGTACTCGAGGGGCTTCGACCGGGAATGACCGAGCGAGCGATTGCGGCGAAGCTCAACTTCGAAATGCTGACCCGTGGTGCAGGAGGACTGAGCTTCGACACGATCGTTGCCTCTGGCCCAAACAGTGCCTTGCCGCACGCCGAGCCTTCACTTCGCCCGATTGCAGACGGCGACCTTATCGTGTTCGACTTCGGTGCTGCGGTCGATGGCTACGGCAGCGACATGACACGAACGGTCTGCGTTGGGGCTAACCCATCGCCCCAGCAGCGAGAGATCTACGACGTGGTGGCTGCCGCCCAAGAAGCAGGCGTGCAGGCCGTCGCTGACGGGGTTGCGGCAGCCGATGTCGATTCGGTTTGTCGTTCGATCATCGCCGACGCAGGCTTTGGCGACCAGTTCATTCACGGAACGGGTCATAGCCTCGGTCTCGAGATCCACGAGACACCTTTTCTGTCTTCGACGTCGACCGACACGCTTCGGTGCGCCATGGTCGTCACTGTCGAACCGGGGATTTACGTACCCGGTCTCGGCGGCGTGAGAATTGAAGACACCGTATTGGTTGAGCGCCAAGGCGCTCGCCGACTCACCAAGGCAGAAAAAGGCATCTAGCCCACTACGCTCTCGGTATCCGATGCCTGATGGAGTAGAGCTATGGCGAGTACAAGCGATTTCAGAACCGGCTTCACAATGGACCTGAGCGACGGTCTGTTCACGATCATCGAGTTCCAGCATGTGAAGCCAGGCAAGGGTGGCGCTTTTGTGCGAACAACCCTGCGTAACCTCCGCACGAGCGCCGTTGTCGACCGTACCTTTCGATCGGGTGAAAGGGTTGAGCGGGCCTACATCGACAAGCGCGAGCAGCAGTTCTTGTATCGCGACGCGGACGGCTACGTCGTCATGGACACCGAAACCTTCGAGCAGTCAACAGTGCCGATCGAGGCTATTGGTGACGCAGTGAACTACATCGTTGAAAACAGCATGGTGAGCCTCCTCAAATACGGCGACGAGATTGTTGGCACCGATCTTCCGGCTTCGGTCGAACTTGAGATCACCGAAACTGAGCCAGGGGTCCAAGGTGACCGCGTCAGCGGTGCCAGAAAGCCAGCGACGCTCGAAACGGGCCTTGTCATTCAGGTGCCGCTATTCGTCGAGCAGGGTTCGCGGGTCAAGGTCGACACCCGCACTGGCGAATATATGACTCGAGCGTGAACGCGAAAGGACCAGGGTCACTTGGTGGGCGCCGCGAGTCACGCGAACGAGCGGTCGAAATCTCTTATGAAATGACGCAACGAGGGTGGACGGTCGAACAGGTCCTCGACAGCCTGCCGCTCTCGCCCGAGCCATACACACTGATCCTCTTGAACGCAGTCGAACGCGAACGATCGCGTATCGACGAGCTAATCACTGCGAAATCACGGTGGAAGATCGCCAGGATGCCGATGATGGACCTGATCGTCACACGTCTGGCCGTCGCCGAATTTCTCCAAACCGACACCCCAACCGGTGTCGTGTTAGCCGAAGCAGTCGATTTGGCGGGGCGCTACTCCACCGACGACTCAGCGAAGTATGTCAACGGTCTTCTTTCGGCGATTAGCCGCGAGGTCAGAACGAAGTAGCCCGTCGCGTTCAGTCGGGACCAATTGCCCGTAGCAACTGTTCAAGGATTCTGTCAATTGAGTCGATGTACCTCTCGTGAACGTTTCGAGAGCCCGACTCCGACCACTTCTTGCCCTGCTACTCGTCATGGCTTCGGTCGTGTTCGTCCTGCCGTCGGCCCCCGTCGACGCAACTCAGCCTTGGCTTGACACAACGAATCGCACGGCCGTCATTCAGGCCTACAACGCCGAATTCGGTAGCGCTCAGCCTGCGATCGGCTGGACCGGCAACCGAGGCTCTTGTGCCGCGGGGACCACGAGCCAAGCATTCAGAAACTCAATTTTCTCTCGGGTCAACTTCTTCCGGTCGATGGCCGGTGTGCCGAATGGCGTCACGGAGAATGTCGCCCAGTCGGCGAAGGCCCAGCAAGCGGCATTAATGAATGCGCAGAACGGCAAGATCAGCCACTCCGCTACCACTGGTGCATTCCCGAACTGTTTCACCGCCGCCGCCCAACAGGTAGTGGGTGAAAGCAATCTGTATCTCGGCAAGTTTGGCCCTGATGCAATTGCGGGCTACATGTACGACCCTGGCTCCGGCAATGCGCCAGTCGGTCACCGGAACTGGATCCTGCATCCAACCGTGCGCACGATGGGAACCGGCGACATGTCTACTGACGGTGGCTGGTCATCAAACGTGTTGTGGGTCTTCGACAACGTGTTCAGCGCCCAACCTGATCTTCGAGAGTCGAGCGATTTCGTCGCCTGGCCGCCCCGAGGTTTCGTTCCCGGTGGCGTCGTCTACCCACGCTGGTCGTTCTCGCTTCGTGGCGCAAACTTCAACAACGCTTCAGTCTCTGTAGCGAAGAATGGTGGTGGCATAAGCGCACCAGTCATCTACCGGAGCACCACGACCAACTCGGCGCCGTTCCCCATCATCGTGTGGGAGCCGCAATCAAATCAGATTGATCTCTCGCCGTCGGTTGACCAGACCTACACCGTCACGATCAGTGGCGTGACAGTCGGCAACGCAACAAAGAGCTTCACCTACGACGTAACGATCATCGGCGACAAGCCGAACGCCGCGCAAAAGAGCCCCGTCACCGTGCACGGAAAGTATGTGACGCAGGCGTATCAAGACTTCCTCGGCCGCAAGCCGCAAGCATTCGAGCTGACGTCATGGTCGGACCGTCTTGCGAGTGGGACGAGCCCACTCGAGTTTGTTGACGCATTGTCGAACTCCACCGAGTGGACGGGATTTGTTGTGGATGGCCTCTATCTCGACACGCTTGGACGCAAGGCCGACGCAGAAGGCCGAGGCTTCTGGGCGTCTCGTTTGGCGAGCGGACTCCCGGTTGCCACGTTGGCTGCCTCGTTCTACGGGTCACCCGAGTATGTGGATCGTCAAGGCGGCACACACGAACTCTGGGTTGGCGAGCTTTACCACGCATTACTTGGACGTAGTCCCCTTCCTTCAGGCAAGCAATACTGGATTGAGCAGACCGGCAGAATCGGGTCGAACGACGTCGCGATGGCGTTCTATCAGTCTGAGGAAAATCGGTCCAAGCGGGTGACCGACTTGTACCAGAAGTTCTTGGGCCGTAATCCCGACCCAGGAGGTCTCGTGTGGTGGACAAACGTCCTCCAGTCGGGCGACGACCTTCAATTGGCCGCCTTCCTCGCATCGAGCGAAGAGTACATCCAGCGGGCGAACCGCTAGTCGTCTCGATTGGTGCGGTGAAGACAGGCGTGGCAACCTCTGGCGACAAGTTCTGTCGTTCGCCTGGAGGCCGCAATGTCAACCACATCTGAGCATTCGAATCGCACGCTCGACACTGGAACCGACGACCTGCTGTGTTGGGTTGAGGGATCGGTAGCGGTGATCTCGCTCAATCGGCCAGGTCGCCGCAACGCGCTTTCTGACGCAATGTATGACGGGTTCGCGTCTGTGCTGCCCGCACTCAGTATCGACCCTGAGGTCAGGGTGATCATGGTGACGGGTGAGGGGGCTGCATTCTGCGCCGGCGGTGACGTGAAGGCGATGAACGAAAGCCACACAAGTGGCGGTGGGCGCGGCACCCAGCCAACCGATATTGAGTCTCGCACCAGCTGGTTGCGGCAACGCCAGCGGCTGGTTTCGCTCGCTCTGCACGAATGTCCGAAGCCTGTGATTGCCGCCATTCCGGGCGCCGCGGCGGGTGCTGGCTTGTCGATCGCCCTTGCCGCCGACATCCGTATTGCCGCAGAGTCTGCCATCGTGGTTCCCGCTTTCGGCTCGATCGGCGCCTCTGGCGACTTCGGGGGAAGCTGGTTTCTCACCCAGTTGGTCGGACCATCGAAAGCCAAAGAGCTCTACTTCTGGTCACCCCGACTCTCCGCCCAAGAAGCGCTGGA
>RCMY010002678.1_pt1 | contig 16050 bp, 8 predicted proteins | sample 2041341 | NCBI WGS metagenome assembly RCMY01 (sample SAMN09708234, study PRJNA481090) | Marine sediment metagenome, whole genome shotgun sequencing project. | reverse complement strand
GGATGTCCAGCACGATATTGATGCCGAAAGCGGCCAGCACCCACCACCAGAATTCACTGCGGGACGCGCGGCCCCTGAACACCACGTACTTCTTCCAGAAGCGCAGGAAGGCTTCTTGGAAGGAGCATCCGTAGTAAGGCTTATCCAGCGGCACAGTGGCAGTGGGCGCGGCGTATTGGCCGTAAGACGGCGGAACCGGGCCGTAAGGATTGCCATCGGGGGCCGGTGTGCCGTACGCCGGTGCGGATTGACCGTAGGTGTTGGCGTCGGGCGCGGGCTGACCGTAGGTTGGTACGGCCTGGCCATAAGAGTTCGCGGTCGGAGCAGGCTGACCGTATGCCGGCTGTCCGTAAGCGGGCTGCGCCGGCTGTGAGGGCTGCGCCGGGGCCGGTGCGCCATACTGCGGTACGGGATTAGGTGTGGGCGTACCGTTGGCCTCAGGCTGCTGAGGCAAAGGCACATTGTTGGGATCAGACATTGATTCCCCTTTCATAAGACCTATGTGTCACATCATATTCTTCCATTGCATGAGTGGAAAACTCAACAATTGCGCCAAATAATGTCCAAAGTTGTGGTGAATGCACTGGAAAGAATCGATGGTTATCAAATCGATATCAGTTGAGGGTGAACGTTATCGATCGGTTGTGTAACCTGTTGCATGAATATTGCGCACAGTTGCGGGGCGGAACTGGAAAGCAGACGAAGCTTTTGGCGCTATGCATAAAGCAACATACAGAGATGTAGGGAATGCCATGAACCACGAATACACGGATGCCGCCGTTGAGCAGCGCGAATCGCATGAAGACGAATCTCAAGACTAGGATCTGCTGTTCGTGGGCCTGGCCTGCTGATTCTCGTTTGCTGTTTTCTTTTCTTTTGATTTTGCTTTTAAAAGAAAAGCAAATGGCAGGCAAAAGAGATTTCGTTGGAAAATGGCCGTTTTGGGATGGTGTTGGCCCGAAACATCAATAACGAAGCAAAAGAGCGAGGAGCGCTGCTCTCCGCGTCCGGCGCGCGCGGCACAATAGGGGATTATGACTGATGCTGAAAACACCAAACCCGAACTGCCCAAGAACGTTCGTGTTCGCTTCTGCCCGTCGCCGACCGGAACCCCGCATGTCGGCATGATTCGTACCGCCCTGTTCAACTGGGCGGAAGCTCGCGCCACCGGCGGCACGCTGATCTTCCGTATCGAAGACACCGACGCCGTGCGCGACTCCGAAGAAAGCTACAACCAGATCCTCGAATCCCTGCGTTGGCTGGGTATCGACTGGGACGAGGGCATCGATGTGGGTGGCCCTCACGGCCCGTACCGCCAGTCCGAGCGTACCGCCATCTACAAGGATGTTGCCGCCAAGCTGCTCGAAGCCGGCTACGCCTACGAGTCCTTCTCCACTCCTGAGGAAATCAAGGAGCGCAACCTTGCCGCCGGCCGTCCGGCCGAGTTCGGCTACGATGGCTACGACCGCAACCTGACCGATGAACAGAAGGCCGCCTTCCGCGCCGAGGGCCGCAAGCCTGCGCTACGTATCAAGATGCCTGATGAAGACATCGCCTTTGACGATCTGATTCGTGGCACCATCGAGTTCAAGGCCGGCTCCGTGCCGGACTACGTGATCGTGCGCCCGAACGGCGACCCACTGTACACGCTGACCAACCCGGTCGACGACGCGATGATGGAAGTCAACGTCGTGCTGCGCGGCGAGGACCTCCTGAGCTCCACCCCGCGCCAGATCGTGCTCTACCGTTACCTTATGGAACTCGGCATCGCCAAGGAGATGCCGCTGTTCGGCCACATGCCGTACGTGATGGGCCAGGGCAACAAGAAGCTCTCCAAGCGCGACCCAGAGTCCAACCTGTTCAACCACCGCGACAATGGCTTCATCCGCGAGGGCCTGCTCAACTACCTGGCCCTGCTCGGCTGGTCCATTGCACCGGACCGCGACGTGTTCTCCATGGACGAGATGACCGAGAAGTTCGACGTGCGCGACGTCAAGGCCAACCCGGCCCGCTTCGACATCGACAAGGCCATCTCCATCAACGCCGAGCACATCCGTATGCTTGAGCCCGAGGACTTCCTGCGCCGCTCGGTGCCGTACCTGCACCGCGACGGTGTGGTTTCCGCCGACAACTGGGATGCCCTGACCGACCGTGAGCGTGAGGTGCTGACCGCCGCCGCTCCGCTGGTTCAGCCGCGCGTGCGCCTGCTGGGTGAGGTTGCCGGCATGGTCGGCTCCCTGCTCTCCACCGAGGGCTACTTGGAGCCGGCTGACGACGCCAAGAAGCAGCTGAAGGATTCTGCCGGCGAGGTGCTGGACAAGGCCATCGCCGCACTCGAGGCTGTGGATGAGGCTGACTGGAAGACCGACAACCTGCATGAGACCCTGAACAAGGCTCTGGTTGAGGAGGGCGGCTACAAGCCGCGCCTCGCTTTCGGTCCGGTGCGTGTGGCCATGTCTGGTCGTCGCGTGAGCCCGCCGCTGTTCGAGTCCATGGAGATCGTCGGCAAGCCGGTTTCCCTCGCTCGCCTGAAGGGCCTGCGCGAGCACCTGTGAGCTAAGGTTCCTTCCGTGCTCGGCTGAGCTGTAAGGACACTCAAGGTGGGCGTCTGCATGTGCAGATGCCCACCTTTTCTTGTATTCAGTGATGAGCTGGAACAGCTGGAAAGTCTTACCGCTGCGCCGCATGCCAGTGAGAATATGTACGAGGTTGAACATGGCTGGTTTGTGCAGTGAGGTCACGAAACGTGCCTTGTAGGTGGTTTCGCCTTCATGCGTCCATGAAACGGTTGATAGGTAACCGGGCGGCGGTCTTTGACGTGACATTGCATTACAAGCATCGCGACGCGCTCGCTGTCGCAAGGGAACATAAGCGCCTCATTTGGTTCTTGAAGGCTGATTTGCCGGCTATGAATGTGCAAGGCAAAGATCATTGCCTCATCTGCAATTTCATCAGTGCATTAGATGGTAATTCATCAGTAGTGCTTACTGATAATCCGTCAGTAGAGTTCATGCAAATTCATCAGTAGTGGCAGCGTAGCACTTGAAATCGTTGAAATTCCGCGCGACACGCCGTAAGTTGCGTAAGGGTGAATACTTGCGTATATTTATCACTCGTTGCGCGGTTCACCGAGCAGCCGGTTGAAAAACTGAATATGCCCCCATCGTCTAGCGGTCTAGGACTACGCCCTCTCACGGCGCCAACACCGGTTCAAATCCGGTTGGGGGTACGACGAACAACTCCTTGGAGTTGCTACGCCAAGCCAAATTGGGATGTGGTGTAATTGGCAACACAGCTGATTCTGGTTCAGCCATTCTTGGTTCGAGTCCAGGCATCCCAGCCAATGACCCTCGCGGAATGCGAGGGTTTTTTGTTTTCAGGGAAGTAGCCGCTTGAAAAGCGACTTCCCTGCATATGAGTGCGCATAAGAGCGCTAAGAGCGCATACGTGTGTATGAAAGTACGAGAACGAAGGAGATCGAAGTATGTCCGCTGGGCAGCAGGCTGTACCGGCAAACAACGCCAACAATGCAAGCAATGAAGGCGCTCAGAAGAAGCACATGTCTAAGGCGGCCGTCGCCATTATCGCCGTGGTGGTCGTGGCCATTATCGTCGTGGCCGGTGTGTTCGGCTTCCGCGCCTACTCCGATGCTCAGTACAACAATGCAGTCGCCGCTTGCGCCGCCGCTTCCGAAAATGTGCGCAACGCCACTAATGACTACAACAACTTGGTCAATGGCGATGCTTCCGAAGCTGCTGCGCTCACCAAGAAGGATGTAAAGGATGCCTCCACGCTGGACGCCCTCAACAAGGAACTGAGCGTGGAACTGCCGGTATACGAAGGCTGCGTAGCTGACGACACTGCCGGCTTCAAGTCCGCTACTGCGAAGCTCAACGAGCAGGCTGATTGGTACAAGGCTTATACTCAATCGCTGCAGAAGGCTGTGGATGCCGTGAACGCTTCCAAGAAGTAAGCGAGCACAGCCTCACCATTGTCGTCAAAGCCGTCTTGCGGTTGCGCAAGGCGGCTTTTGCTATTTTGCTCAATCGGCTTGCTGCTGTAATGCTGCTGCATTGATTGCGTCGAATGCAGGTAAATTCGTCTTACTTTTTTTGCGCAGTTTTTCCCTGCGCGTGTCGCGATGATGCGAATATAGATGTGAAGGTTAACAACGTAGTCGTTTATTGGGTTTTGTGATTTCACTCACGTTGTAATTCAATGTCAAATATGTGGCGATTCTCCGTATTTGCTGAGATTGCTATTAAGAATAGCTTCTTGTAAAGTGTCTTATCGTAATTGCGAATGCGTATTCTTCAATGAAGAAGGCATCTGCTTCACCTCGAAGAAGAGATTAAGGAAAATATAGTTAATGAAAAAGAAGAAGACTATATCGGCTGCGCTGGCAACAGCGTTAGCCTTAACCTGCATGGGCAGCGGGGGAGGTACTGCGTTCGCAGTGCCCCTGTCTGATGCTGACTTGCAGACTTTGGCAAGTCAGATTCAGCAAATCAACGATACTTCTGATTCTGCAACTGCTTCCGAGACTCCTTCCGCACAAGCCGATGCGGTTGAAGGCTGGACTATTGATTCCAACATCGCTCAGGGCGGCGAAATCCTGGAGATGGCAAACGGTTGGCTGCACCTCAAGTCCACTGCCTCTAACGGTAATGCGGCAGCGAACCCCAGCTCCAGCAACAACTGGCCGGCAGTAGCCGTATGGGGCACAGATTACGACTTCTCCAAGGCCGGCTCCTTCCACGCCACCATCAAATCCCCGCAGGAAGGCTCCGCCAACCGCTTCGGCTTCTACCTGGGCTACAACGACCCGGGCAGCGGCCTGTTCATCGGCTACGATTCGGACGGCTGGTTCTGGCAGACCTACACCGGTGGCGGTAGCGGCAGCTGGTACAGCGGTGCTCGTATCGCTGCTCCGAGCGCCAACGAAGAGCACGACATTCAGGTCTCCTGGACCGACGCCAAGGTCGCCACACTGACCGTGGATGGCCAGAAGGCATTCGATGTCGATTACTCCGCAATGACGAACCTCTCCAACAAGCTTGCCATCAAGGCCGGCTCCTGGAAGGGGCTGAACCAGGTCACCGACGTGTACATCAAGGACTTCCCGGAGGTTGTCGAAGCCGCCAAGCACGCGGTTTCCGGCAAGGTTGTGGACGCTGGAGGCGCTGCCATTGAAGGCGCAACAGTGCGTTTGGATAAGACCAAGGTGAAGACCGGTGCAGATGGCACCTTCTCCTTCGCCGACATTGAAGAAGGCGAACACACGCTTTCGATTGCCAAGGAAGGCTATGAGGACGTCTCCCAGCAGGTGACGGTCTCCGGCGCGGATCTTGCCATCGATCCCATCACCCTGAACAAAACCGTTCAGGTCGCCTCCGAAACGCTGAAGACCAAGAAGATGGAAGTTCAGATTAAGAAGAACTTCCCCTCTGTGCTGCAGTACACGATGACCGACGGCAAGGTGATGTACGGCCAGTCCAAGGATGTGCGCACCGTTGAAATCAACGGCACCAACATCGAACTGGGCGATGACGACGTGACCTTCAAGAAGGTTTCCGACACCGAGGCCACCTACACGCTGAAGGTCAAGGATGAGGCCAAGAAGATTGACGCGGTGATCACCGTTCAGATCACGGTCAAGGCCAACCAGCTGCACCTCAACGTCACCAAGATCAAGAACAACCTGTCCGAAGGCATTCCTGAGGGCAACGGTGTGGAGGAGAACGCCATCCAGACGCTGTCCTTCCCGAACCAGAGTCTCGTTTCCGTGCGTTCCAGCCAGGAAAATGCCCAATTCACTGGTGCTCGTATGTCTTCCAACACGCAGAAGCCTGGCGATACCAACTTCGCAGTGACCGAAGATACTAACGTCACCGATAGCGACTACACCTACGGCTTCATCTCCGGTGCTGGCCTGAGTGCCGGCCTGTGGAGCAACTCCGAGCACGATGGCACCTATGTGGCGGCTCCTGTGCGCGGCGGCAGCCAGAACACGCGTGTCTACGCCACCACCCAGCAGACTGGTGACGCCACCTCCCTGGGCCTGGCCAGCGCTCCGTGGTACTACCACCGCACGGTCACCGATTCCAAGGGCAAGAAGTACACCGTGGCCGAAACCGCTCTGCCGCAGATGGCCGTGGCCATCGCCGGCGACGAGAACGAAGACGGTGCCGTCAACTGGCAGGATGGCGCAATCGCCTACCGCGACATCATGAACAACCCGTACAAGTCCGAGGAAGTTCCCGAACTGGTGGCATGGCGTATCGCCATGAACTTCGGCTCCCAGGCGCAGAACCCGTTCCTCACCACGCTTGACAACGTCAAGAAGGTGGCCTTGAACACCGACGGCCTCGGCCAGTCCGTGCTGCTCAAGGGCTACGGCAATGAAGGCCACGACTCCGGCCACCCGGACTACGGCGATATCGGCCAGCGTCTCGGCGGCGCCGACGACATGAACACCATGATGGAAGAGGGCTCCAAGTATGGCGCTCGCTTCGGTGTGCACGTCAACGCCTCCGAAATGTATCCGGAAGCCAAGGCCTTCAGCGAGGACATGGTGCGCCGCAACTCTGCAGGCGGCCTGAGCTACGGCTGGAACTGGCTTGATCAGGGTGTCGGCATCGACGGCATCTACGATCTGGCATCCGGTTCTCGTGTAAGCCGTTTCGCTGACCTCAGCAAGGAAGTCGGCGACAACATGGACTTCATCTACCTCGATGTGTGGGGCAACCTGACTTCTTCCGGTTCGGAAGATTCTTGGGAAACCCGCAAGATGAGCAAGATGATCAACGACAACGGCTGGCGTATGACCACCGAATGGGGTTCCGGCAACGAGTACGACTCCACCTTCCAGCACTGGGCAGCTGATCTGACCTACGGCGGCTACACCTCCAAGGGCGAGAACTCCGAAGTGATGCGCTTCCTGCGCAACCACCAGAAGGACAGCTGGGTTGGCGACTACCCGCAATACGGCGGCGCTGCCAACGCCCCGCTGCTCGGCGGCTACAACATGAAGGACTTCGAAGGCTGGCAGGGCCGCAACGACTATGCCGCCTACATCAAGAACCTGTACACCCATGATGTGTCCACTAAGTTCATCCAGCACTTCAAGGTGACCCGCTGGGTCAACAACCCGCTGCTGACCGCCGACAATGGCAATGCCGCTGCCGTGTCCGACCCGAACACGAACAACGGCAACGAGCAGATTACCCTGAAGGATTCCAACGGCAACGTTGTAGTAGTCTCCCGTGGTTCCAACGACACCTCTAGCGCAGCCTACCGCCAGCGCACCATCACCTTCAACGGCGTGATGGTGGCTTCCGGTGCTGTCTCCGCAGGCGATGGTTCCTCCACTGGTGACGAGTCCTACCTGCTGCCGTGGCTGTGGGATTCCTCCACCGGCAAGCTGGTCAAGGATTCCGAACAGAAGCTCTACCACTGGAATACCAAGGGTGGCACCACCACTTGGACCCTGCCGGACAGCTGGAAGAACCTCTCCAGCGTAAAGGTGTACCAGCTCACCGATCAGGGCAAGACCAACGAGCAGACCGTTGCCGTCTCCGGCGGCAAGGTGACGCTTACCGCTGATGCCGAAACCCCGTACGTGGTGTACAAGGGCGAAGCCAAGCAGATCCAGGTCAACTGGAGCGAAGGCATGCATGTGGTAGACGCCGGCTTCAACGGCGGCTCCAACACCCTCACCGACAACTGGACCGTCGCCGGAACCGGCAAGGCCGAAGTTGAAGGCGACAACAACGCCATGCTGCGCCTGACCGGCAAGGTCGATGTCTCCCAGCGTCTGACCGATCTCAAGGCTGGCCAGAAGTACGCGCTGTATGTTGGCGTCGACAACCGCTCCACCGGCGATGCATCCGTCACCGTAACCAGCGGCGGCAAGGTGCTGGCCACCAACTCCACCGGCAAGTCCATCGCCAAGAACTACATCAAGGCATACGGCCACAACACGAACAGCAATACGGAAAATGGCTCCAGCTACTTCCAGAACATGTACGTGTTCTTCACCGCGCCTGAGAACGGCGATGCCACGGTAACCCTGTCTCACAAGAGCACCGACGGAGCACACACCTACTTCGACGATGTGCGCATCGTGGAGAACCAGTACTCCGGCATCACCTATGAGAAGGACGGCACGCTGAAGTCCCTCACCAACGGATTCGAAAACAACGCCCAGGGCATCTGGCCGTTCGTGGTCTCCGGTTCCGAAGGCGTTGAGGACAACCGCATCCACCTCTCCGAGCTGCATGCTCCGTTCACGCAGGCCGGTTGGGATGTCAAGAAGATGGACGATGTGCTCGATGGCACTTGGTCTGTGAAGGTTAACGGCCTGACCCAGAAGGGCACGCTGGTCTACCAGACGATCCCGCAGAACGTGAAGTTCGAGGCGGGTGCCAAGTACAAGGTGAGCTTCGACTACCAGTCCGGTTCCGATGACATCTACGCCATCGCTGTGGGCCAGGGTGAATACTCTGCCGGCAGCGTGAAGCTGACCAACCTGAAGAAGGCTCTGGGTGAGACCGGCAAGGCCGAGTTCGAGCTGACCGGTGGCGTCAACGGCGATTCCTGGTTCGGTATTTACTCGACCGCAACCGCACCTGATCTGCAGGGTTCCACCGGCAATGCACAGGACTTCGGCGGATACAAGGACTTCGTGCTCGACAACCTGAAGATCGAGCGCATCGAGTCCCAGACCCGCACCAAGGCCGAAGCGCAGGACAAGGTCAAGGAAATCCGCGGCAAGTACGATTCCAAGCGTGCTGAGCTCTCCGATGCCGCATGGCAGCAGTATCAGGACACCTTGGTCAAGGCTCGCGTGCTCATCAACAAGAATGGCGCAACCGCTGAGGACTTCACCAAGGCATACGACATTCTCGTGGCCCTCGACGAGTACATGAAGACCGCTCCCGGCAACGAGAGCAGCGACAAGTACGACGTGGCAGCTGACGGCTCCGATGAGCTGGGTGGCTACACCGTGGCCACGGGCAGCGAAGAGCCTACCGCAGGCCTGCCGAGCGAAGGCCCGGCCGATCTGGCACAGGATGGCAACGACAGCACCCACTGGCACACCAGCTGGAGCGAGAACGCAGTCGGCAACGGCACCGCATGGTATCAGTTCAACCTCAACAAACCGACCACCATCAACGGCCTGCGCTACCTGCCGCGTTCCGGAGGTATGAACGCCAACGGCAAGATCAAGGGCTACAAGATCACGCTCACTCTGGCGGATGGCACCACCAAGGATGTCGTCACCGATGCTGAGTTCTCCACCACCACCATGTGGCAGAAGGCCAGCTTCGACGCCGTCGAGAATGTGACCGCCGTACGCTTGACCGTCCTGTCTTCCGCAGGCCAGAGCGACTCCCAGGCCAACAAGTTCGCATCCGCTGCCGAACTGCGTTTGACCACGGACCGCGAGGTTGAGGAAGAGACTGTCGCTCCGGACAAGACCGACCTCAACGACACCATCGCCAAGGCTAACGGTCTTAAGGAATCCGACTACACGGCTGAAAGCTGGACTGCTCTGGTCAAGGCCCGCGAAGCTGCACAGGCCGTGGCGGATAACGATAAGGCCACCGCTTACGATGTGGCTCTGGCGCTGACGAACCTCGAATCCGCTATCGCTGGTCTCGAGAAGACCGGTGAGGAGCCTGGCCCAGGCCCGGTTGAGGTGAACAAGACCGACCTGCAGACTGCAGTGAACAAGGCAAGCAAGCTCGAGAAGGCCGATTACACGACCAACTCGTGGGAAGCTTTCGCCGAGGCACTGAAGGCTGCACAGCAGGTGCTCGACAACAAGAACGCCACCCAGCAGGATGTGGATACCGCACTGAGCGCTCTTCAGGACGCCATCTCCAAGCTGGAAGCTACCGCCGAGCCGAAGCCGAATCCGGAACCGGGCGTGGTGGACAAGGCTGCTCTGAACGCGACCATCAACAAGGCCGCCGCCATCAACCTGGGTCTCTACACCGACGACTCCGCCAACGCTCTGCGCGCCGCGCTGAAGAAGGCCCGTGAGGTCTCCGACAACAGCAACGCCACGCAGAAGCAGGTCGACGCAGCTCGCGAGGCTCTCGAGAAGGCAATTGCCGGCTTGGTGAAGCGTACCGCTGCCAAGGGTGATGGCAATGTCGTCTCCAACACGGGTGCCAATGTCGTCACGATTGCTGTGGCCGGATTGCTGCTGGCCGGTGCCGGCGCCGCAATCGCCTACCGCCGCAATCGCGAGCAGATGTGATCATGAAACCGTAAGGTTCGCGACCACATAAGGAGCACTCCTTATTATCTCGGCCGGTGCCGGTCAGCAATGCCCAGCGCCGGCCGTTTTTGTATGAATCAGTGTTTTCCGGTCACCCAGCGGGCATCGGAATGCACATGGGGGATCATCATCACAATGACCGCAATCAGACAGACGATCATCACCATCAAAATAACGTCCTCATGACCGCGCGTCTGCAGCGTGGCTCCAGTCAAAGCACCGAGCGCCAAAGCCAGCATTACAATCGCGCGCCGGCCAAGTTTGGACTGCTCATGACCATGCGCCGAAGTGTCAGCGATAATCCCAGTTAACGTCATCGTCAACACAGTCGTGGGCAAATCTGGCACCGAAAGCTTACGAGCAGTGGAATTCTGAATGCCCATAGCCGGTGCGAGCAGCACAATCAGCAGAATAATATGCAAATCAATATGCCGAGCAGTTGGGAAGTTCAGACTGGGCTGTGCCGTGCGGGCGATGGCTGAAGCATCAGTGCCACCCATCGACGGTTCAGGCGCAAACTGATTGAGCAGATAAATGCCGACGAGCGCAGCTGCCACAAAAGCCAGCTGGATTGACGTGGACACCAGCAGATGGCGCGCGCGGTTGGCGCCAAAGTAATGAATAATGCGTCCGCCGATGAACGCACCAATCATGAACGTGGCCAGCGTGAGCGCCGAAGTCCACCAGACGAAGCCCTGCGCGTGGGCGAATGCAAAACCAAGGAACACAATGTTGCCGGTCACATTGGCCACAAATACATGACCGAGTGCCAAGTAACTTAACGCATCCACCAGTCCGGCGACAAACGTGAGAATAACCAGAGCTGGGGAAAGCAGACCGTACCGATCATCCTTGCGGGGAATCAGTGTGCGTCCTGCTTCGGCAAGGTGTGAGGTCATGGTGGGAGAGGCTTTCCTTTGCTGTTTGGCGGTATTCAATAGCTGGCGCGCGGCCTTGCACATTATGAAGTGTGTGCCGGACGGTATATGTCAATGAGTCTGCGCTCGCATGCGGAGTGCGTGCAACAGTTCGCTATGAGTTCACCTGCGATTCGCTGAACGCGCATAGTTCGGTAACGCGATTTCGCTATATCTGGTCGTAATACCGATGAGGCTAGGAAAAGGAATGATTATGCAGTCAGATAACAGCCATCATGAAGCACATCAGAACGACCTGAACTACAGCAGTGAGTACCAGTACGATATGTATATGTATGCCGAGTACGGCATCGAGTGGTGATTGAGAGCCCCGAGTGAGAATTGGACTCACGACCTCTTCCTTACCAAGGAAGTGCTCTACCACTGAGCTATCGGGGCGATAATGTGCGCACGGCTTAGGGCCGTTGAACGGCTTGCACAACAATACACGCAATCGCGTATTACGCAAATCGACGGGTGTGCGAGGAAGTATTCGGGTGCTCTAAGTTGTACACATGAGCGCAATATTGGCTATTTTGCGCTCATGTGGCATTCGGATGTGCCACGTAATCGCATTTTCGTGTTTTTATGCGCTGTTGTGGCACGAAAATTGTGGGAATTCGGTCGTCTCGGAATATGTGCCATGCCACGCCACTGCAAAAACAGTGAATGTGCACGATTGTGCACATATTTGGACCGCTGCGTATATGCATGTGGGTGCGGATAACAAAAGGGTTTTGACAAAAGCCAAAACCCTGATGGCGGAGGATACGAGATTCGAACTCGTGAGGCTGTTACACCAACACGCTTTCCAAGCGTGCGCCATAGACCACTAGGCGAATCCTCCATGCACTGCAGTGCTTGCTAGAAGTAAGCTCCGTAGGCAACTCGAATAAGCTACCACAGCTTTCGGATAAATGCACATTCAGTGCCGGCTGCGGCGTGTCGCTTTGTGGACAAGGACCACCAATGAGTGCCTGCGCTGATGTGCAGGTCGTTCGTACGGCGTGTGCAACAGGTGATCTCACCGGGGGATGAACCAGTGCAAATCAAAGCGACTCAAGGCAAGTCAGCAAACCCGAGGCAAACCAGAATGAACATGCGCATGCCATCGCGTGAATTATTGCCAGCCTCTTGCCGTGATGCAACATAGTGATTTTAGGCTATGAACCTTGGTGAAACAGTTGGTCATGCAATATGAGGGATGGGGAGTGGCCAGTCGCGGGGAGTTCATAATTCGGGAAGTCTCCCATCTGTGAGCGGGACAATATCGAATATTGAGACAATCTGCGGTAATAATTGATCGAAAAACAGTGCCTAATACCTCTTAAATCCTAAAAAATCAAGACTGTTCCTCAAAAAAGTTTTTCTTTATATTGAGTAGTTGGTTTTTGATTACTTAGCCGCGCAGAGAGAGGGATAGGCATGGTTCGTCGCGCCCAGGCTGCTCTTCGGTCCGTTGAACACACCAGCGTGAGGCAGCTGCGAGTTCTGGCTGCGATTGTATTTCTGTTCGCCATGGTCATCGCCACTGTGGCTCCTGCAGTCACGGCTCCGATGGCCTTCGCCGACAGCAGCACCAGCTCGTCCAGCGTTGACTACGCCACCTGGGCCGAAGTCTCCAAGGCGATGGACAAGCAGCTGAACAGCGGTCTTAAGACGTACAAGGATGGCAACACCGCTGGCGCCACCTCCGATTTCATGGGCGCGTACAACAAGATTTACGTGGCCTCCAACTTCACCGCGGTCGTGCACGACACCATTGGCGCGGACAAGCAGCTCGCCCAACAGCAGGCATTCCAAAGCGTTCAGAATCTTTCCTACACGCCTGGCAACGACGATCAACTGACTCAGCAGATTGATGCGTTGACCGCCGATCTTGACGCCACGGCCCAGCAGCTCGACACCAACGCCGATCTCGCCAAGCCGAAGGCGTACGCCGAAGCGCTGCAGGCGCAGCTGGCCAAAGAGCGCAAGGAGCTCGACGCCAAGAAAAAGAAGAACCCGGGCAAGGGCAATCGTTCATGGACCGACGTGGCCAACGAAATGACCCCGATTCTCGACAATGCATACAAAGCTTACGAAAAGGGTGATGGTGCCAAGGGCGCCACGCTCGTGAACAACGCGTACTACCAGTATTACGAGAAGCTCGGCTTCGAAAAGAACGTGATGAACGCCATCAGCGGCAACCGCGTCTCGCAGGTGGAATACCAGTTCAAGATGTGCCGCAAGTCCATGAACGCCGGCGCATCCCTGAAAGACACCAAGAAGCTGATCGACGACCTCAAGGCCATGCTGATCAAGGACGCCGGCATTCTTGACGGTGGTGCCGCCGATAAGGAAGACGGTTTCACCAAGCTGGTCACCAGCTCCTCCGGCCAGGCGTTCCTCGTGCTTATCCGTGAGGGTCTTGAAGCTCTGCTGGTGGTTGCAGCCATCGTCGCCTACTTGGTCAAGTCCGATAACAAGCGCTTCGTCAAGTGGATTTACTTGGGTGTGCTCGTCGGTCTGCTCGGCGCCGGCTTGGTGGCTGTGATCTTCGTGTTCGCCTTCGGCGGCTCCGGCCCGATTCAGGAGATCATGGAAGGCACCTGCGCACTGATCGCCATGGGCATGCTGCTGTGGACGAGTAACTGGATGCTGAACAAGTCCAGCGTGGAAGCGTGGAACCGTTACATTCGCAAGAAGACCGAGGCTGCTGTGGCTGATGCCGAAGCCGCCGCAAGTGCCGACAACGTGACGTTGAAAACCGTGGTCTCGCTGGCTATGCTGAGCTTCCTCGCCGTGTTCCGTGAAGGCGCTGAAACCGTGATCTTCTACGAGTCCATCTACACGATGAGCCGCGATACTCGCGGTATGTGGATCGGTGGTCTGACCGCCGCGGTGGTGCTTGTCGGCATCTTCCTGCTCTTCCGCTTCACCTCCGTGAAGATTCCGATTGGTCCGTTCTTCCTGGTCACTTCGATTCTGATGTCTGTGCTGGTGGTGGTGTTCGCCGGCGGCGGCGTCCACTCGCTGATCGAGGGCGACTTGCTGCCCGCCTTCTACCTGAACGGTGTGCCGACGAACGATTGGCTTGGCCTCTACCCGTACGTCGAATGCCTAGTGGCGCAGGCCATCGCAGCCGTTGCGGTTATCGCGCTGTTCGTGGTCGGCTTCATCAAGCAGCGCAAGCTGAAGGCGCAGGCTACTGTCGAGGTCCCGGCCGTGAAGGCGTAGCCCGTCTAGCTCGTCCGTTTCCTCCCATAACTGCAGACAACTGACAGACTTGCGGCACGGCCTCGGATCGATGCCAATTCCTCCAGCCCACGCCGCACTTATCTCATAACTGAATAATTGCAATTATCTAAGCGTGAATCCTAATTCACCAGAGATAGAGAAAAGGAATAACAATGATGAAGAACAAGAAACTGGCCGCTCTGCTCGGCCTGCTGCTCGCCGGTTCCATGACCGTGTCCATGGCTGCCTGCGGTTCCACCAACTCCGCATCCGACACTAAGGCTGACTCCTCCTCCCAGTCTTCCGACTCCTCTTCCTCCGATTCTTCCTCCGATTCCGGCGCCGGTTTCGAAGAGGTTCCGGTTGGCCCGTCCGGTACTGCTGAAGAGCAGGATCAGGACGCCGGCCCGCTGACCGTGGGCGCTGTGTACTTCCAGCCGATCGATATGGAGCCGTCTTCCATGGGCCTGAAGGCTGCTGACGCTTCCTTCCACCTCGAGGCCGACATCCATGCCAACCAGAAGGGCACCGAGCTCGGCTACGGCAAGGGCGACTTCGTGCCGGATCTGACCGTGAACTACACCATCATCGATAAGTCCACCGGCAAGGAAGTCGAGGGCGGCACCGCCACCTCCGGTACCTTCATGCAGATGAACGCTTCCGATGGCCCGCACTACGGCGCCAACGTCAAGCTCGACAAGGCTGGCACCTACCAGCTGAAGCTCTCCATCGAATCCCCGGCCTCCAAGGGTTGGATGCTGCACGTTGACCCGGAGACCGGCGTCAAGGGCCACTTCTGGACCGAGCCGATCGAGGTCACCTTCGACAACTGGGATTACACTCCTCGCCAGTGGTGATTGACTAAGCAGAAAGCCCCCTCGTCAGAGGGGGCTTTACGCCGCTTTAGGGAGATAATTCTTAGGACGGTCTAAAACTCCCCTCAGTCCGCTTCGCGGACAGCTCCCCTCAGAGAGGGGAGCCTAAGGTGAACAGAGAAAGGACGCGAATGCTTGAACAATTCGTGGCAGTGATGCCGGGCACTTTGGCCCCCGCATTGCTGGTGATGAGCCTGAGCGTGATGCTCACGGTCGGCGAGGGGCGAGATAAGCCGATAAGCTCGCATTGGCGTCTCATCGGCCTGATCGTCGGTCTGATCGCCGCCATCGTATTCGCCGGCCTGCGCGCCTCGGCCGTGATCAATCAGCGCACGTTCGTCAACTACCCGGTGTTGTGGTGCGCGATCATTGCCGACATCCTGACCATCGTCGTGGTGGTGTTCGCACGCCGCATCACCACCAATTGGCAGCAGCACAAGGTGTTCATGCACATCGCTAACGCCGTGGCCGCCATCGACATCGCACTCACCCTGTTCTACGCGCTGCCGGACGTGATTCTGCAGCTCACCATCTGGGTGGAACCAGGGGAGACCGCATTCACTTCGGCCATGCTGCTGCGCGCTCTTGGTTTCCTGCTTGGCGTGGCCATGTCCATTATTGTGGCCGCCATCTTCCGCACGATGCGCACCACTGCCGTGCGCTGGGCGTTCACCGTGGCCGTCGCGGCCATGATGGTGATTCTGCTGATTCAACACTTCACTGGTCTTGCCCAGATTCTGCAGGCGCG
>RCMY010002677.1_pt1 | contig 16051 bp, 16 predicted proteins | sample 2041341 | NCBI WGS metagenome assembly RCMY01 (sample SAMN09708234, study PRJNA481090) | Marine sediment metagenome, whole genome shotgun sequencing project. | reverse complement strand
ATGCCAAAACAACAGAAAGTAAAGTATTCAAAGCACCAGAATTCAATGTAAAAGATTGGATCGATGCCAACGGAAACAAAACAGACCAAATTAAACTGACCGATCTCGACGGTCAATTCAAAGTGGTGTACTGTTTTCAAAGCTGGTGTCCCGGTTGTCATAGCGTAGGCCTACCCAACCTACAAAAAATGGTCAACGCCCTAAAAGGAAATGATAAAGTTGCCTTTTTGGCCGTGCAGACCGTTTTTGAAGGGTATCATGAGAACACGTATGAAAATATGGTGGAGACCCAAAAGAAATATGACCTAAAAATACCTTTTGGGCACGATGCGGGCGATGATGGAAAATCACGCTCTAATATCATGACCAATTATAAAACTGGAGGCACTCCGTGGTTTATTTTAATAGATCAAAATAACAATGTAGTCTTTGCGGATTTTCATTTAAATGTAGATGCTTCGATAGATGTACTAAAGAGTGTTGAGTAATGGCAAAGAACATTCCAGAGATAAATCTATACCGCGGTCGCGGTTTGTTCCTATGTAAAAGCCATTTAAAATCGTAGTGAATATTGGAAAGTAATTATTGAATAAAAATAGAAAAGAAAGGAACATATTTTGATTTTAAAACTCAACATAAAAGATAAATTCAACGAGGAACTACCTGCCGACCCAATTCTTGAAAATTCAAGGCGACAGGTTAAGAATGCCTGTTTTTCGTACGTATCACCAAAAAAGCCTTCTAACCCTTCCATGATCCATACTTCGCCAGAAATGGTGGATGCTCTTGGTCTGAATGGATCGACCGAGTCTCAAGACTTTTTGGAAATCTTCTCAGGTTCAAAACTGTTGCCGAATACAAGTCCATATGCTATGTGCTATGGTGGGCACCAGTTTGGTAATTGGGCCGGACAATTGGGTGATGGCAGAGCTATCAACCTTGCTGAAATCGAACACAACGACAAAAATTGGGCGTTACAACTTAAGGGTGCGGGAGAAACGCCCTATTCAAGAACGGCTGACGGCTTGGCCGTTTTGCGATCATCGATAAGAGAATATTTGTGTAGTGAGGCCATGTTCCATTTGGGAGTGCCTACTACAAGAGCCTTGTCGTTGATGTTAAGTGGCGATATGGTTTTGCGCGATGTGATGTATGATGGCAATCCCGATTTTGAAAAGGGGGCGATCGTTTGCCGCACGGCCCCTTCCTTTTTGCGTTTTGGCAATTATGAACTATTGGCGGCACGACAAGATGTAACAACCTTAAAGACCTTGGTCGATTATACGATCAGACATCATTTCAAACACTTGGGGAAACCCTCAAAAAAGGTCTACGCAAAATTCTTTAAGGAAGTCGCCGTAAAAAGTATGGAAATGGTCGTTCATTGGCAACGGGTAGGATTTGTACATGGCGTAATGAATACCGATAATATGTCCATTTTAGGACTGACCATTGATTATGGTCCCTATGGTTGGCTGGAAGATTATGACCAGGGTTGGACGCCCAATACCACCGATAGGGCTAACAAGCGCTATCGTTTTGGCACACAACCCCAAATTGTACTTTGGAATCTTTTAAAATTGGCGAATGCCCTTTATCCACTTATCGAAGAGACAGAAGCCTTACAAACCATTCTGTCAGAATATCAAGAAGAAGTTAAGGTTGCCTATCTTGAAATGATGAAGTCGAAACTAGGGATATTCGAAGCAGATGCTGGTGACAACTTATTAATTGAGGAATTAGAGCGGGTATTGCAACTCTCGGAAACCGATATGACCATATTCTTCAGGAAACTAGCAAATTTCTGTAGTTCCGCTGATGGATTGGTTAAAATATCGGCTGCCTTTTACAAACCAGATGAAATAAGAGGAGAAGTAAAAACAAATTGGGAAGCTTGGTTATCAAAATACGGCGAACGCTTAAAAAAGGAAACTAAAAGCGCTACCGAACGTACCGAACATATGAATTCGGTCAATCCGAAATATGTGTTGCGGAATTATATGGCACAATTGGCCATAGACGATGCCGATCAAGGGGACTACGTATTATTGGATGAACTGTTTCAATTACTAAAAAAACCGTATGCCGAGCAACCGGAAAACGAAAAATGGTTCGCCAAACGCCCCGACTGGGCTCGACATAAGGTGGGCTGTTCCATGCTATCCTGTAGCTCTTAAAACAGTCTCTAAATCCAAAAAATGATGGGCAAGAATAAATTAAAAACGAAATTGATCAAGTTAGAAAAACAGCACATCGATGCCTAATACAACCAATAAAAGTCCAATTGTAAACACGAAAGACGTTGACCGTCTATTAACACTGGACCCAATATTCCATCAAATAAAAAATAAATATGGTCTACCACCAAACTGGAGTCGACCTGAGGGTTTTGAAACCTTGGTGCAGATACTATTAGAACAACAGGTAAGTCTGTCGTCGGCCAAAGCCCATTTTAGTAAACTAAAATCTGCTATAACCCATATTACGCCCACAAAACATAATGCGATTAGACGATCAAAATATGCGAGACAATCAGATCAGTCGTCAGAAATCGTCCTACTTGAGAGCGTTATCGCATGCTATTCTCAACAATGAGCTTAGCCTAAAGAGTTTATCCGATTTGACGGAAGAAGACGTGAGAACAGAACTTACAAACATAAGAGGCATCGGTAATTGGACAGCTGATGTATACTTAATGTCATGTCTACAGTTTAAAGATATTTTCCCGATAGGAGACATTGCATTAATAAATACGATGAGGGAGTTTACTACTATTCAATCGAAGGAAAACATTTGGGTATACGCCGATACATGGAGGCCATTTAGAAGTTTAGCCACCTATTTTTTATGGCACCATTATTTGAAAAAACGAAATAGGACTTTTGAAACCATAGCGTAGACACATGCTGAACTATTTGAATGCTATTTTAGAAGGCTATTCCGTAGGAGTATATAATGACAAGAAATATGGCATTATTAAAACCACTTTCAATAACGGAAAATCCATAAAACTATACAGCGAAGAGCTTGGTGGAAAAGATTTTATAAGTCTCAATTATTACATAACGGAGCAAATGGAACTGCTTAAACCCTGCGAAATGCCTGAAGCTAAGGTAAAGGACTTTTTAAAACATGTAAAACTTATCGCCATGGAGCAAAATGAACAGATATAAAGGGATTTTGTATAAGAAAATTGGCCTTTAAGCAGTATTTTTATAGGTTTGAATTCGACTGAAAAACATAACTGTATTACAAATTAAAAACTTGAAAATATGAACAATTTTAAAAAAGCATATATAGCAGGAGGCTGCTTTTGGGGAATGGAAGATCTTTTTAGAACACGTCCAGGAATTAAAGATACCGTAGTAGGTTACCAAGGTGGAGACAACGACAATCCCACATACAGAAACCATCCCGGCCATGCCGAAGGTATTGAATTGACCTATGACCCTACGGAAACCTCTTTTAGGGAAATTTTGGATTATTTTTTCCGAATCCATAATCCAACAACTGTAGATCAACAAGGTAATGATAGAGGTTCTAGTTATCGATCCGCCATATTTTATCAAAATGAAGCCGAAAAAGCAGTTGCGGAAGAAGTAATAAAGATAGTAGACGATTCTAATAAATGGGAAGGAAAAGTGGTTACCACATTAGAACCCTTTGCACCTTTTTGGGCAGCTGAACCAGAGCATCAAGATTACTTGGTTAGAAATCCGAATGGCTATACCTGTCACTATTTAAGATTCGAGGATAGCTTTCTAAAAACAGAAGCATATAGAAAATAGTAGAAATCAGTAGTTCGTCACTCATAACTGCCTCTGATATATTTTTTCTGTTCTGACCACTTTGTTGAGTGTATCCTTGTTTTGAGAACTATGTATTCTGAAGGGGAGTTTAATCTAAACTTATTTTTGAATAATAGCGCAGCAAAATATTAAATTTTGTTCCTTAAAATGCCTGCAGACCAACAACATTAAATGGTGATTTTCTTGAAAGAATTTCTATTTCTCTTTCAGGAACACCATACAATGTTGCCAAGGCAGATTACCGAAATTCCGCTCCAGTATCATCCCGGCCGCTTGCATTTCCTTTACGGCCTGGGCTTCGGTCATTTTGTGGAGTTCTTTGATAGGTACGCTGTCATCTTCGCCGCGGTATTCGATCAGATAGAGCTTACCCTTCGGCCGTAATGCCTTTTTTACGGAGGCAATCATTTCTACCGGATAATTGAACTCGTGGTAGACATCGACCATCAGTACCTTGTCCACTGAATTTTCGGGCAGGTTGATACTTTTTTCGCCTCCTTTTACGATGGCGATGTTTTTACTGTCACCGTTATCCTTTTTTTCGCGGAGAACCGTTAGCATTTCTTGCTGAATATCCACGGCATATATCAAACCTTCATGGGCCAAAGGAGCCATCCTGAAGACGTGATACCCCGATCCGGCACCGATATCAGCTATGACATCATCGGCGTTAATAGCCATATCATGAAGAAGTTTAGACGTATTCTCCTCTTCCTCCCGATTCGAACGTTCCAGCCAGCCCATCCCCTGAAAACCCATTACATGGGCGATCTCACGGTTCATATACCATTTGCCGATGCCGTTGGAGCCTCCCGTTTTAAAGATATATTTTTCGTTAGAATCGGTGTCTTGCCCGGCACATTGATTCAACGGCAAGAAAACAATAAATAAGGCAAGTAGTCGAAAGATCATTGCGCAGCTATGGTATTATATGGTTATCGATTCACCTATATCCAACAAGACCAATTCTTTCCCCGCCTTATCAAACTTTTGCTTCGCCGCTTCATGGTCGATCTTGATTAACGGGAAGGCATCGTAATGCACGCCCAATACCCTATCACATTCCACAAAATCGCTGGCTATAATCGCATCGTCGACCCCCATCGTAAACACGTCGCCGATGGGCAAAACGGCCAGATCGATTTTGGCCCACTTGGGAATTAGCTGCATATCCATCGTAAGGGCGGTGTCGCCCGCGATATAGACACTCTTTTCATCGCCCATGAAAATGAAGCCACTAGAGATACCGCCGTAGCTGCCGTCAGCAAAACTACTGGAGTGTATGGCAGCTACCCCTTTTACCTTTCCAAAATCAAAGCTTCGGATGCCACCCGGGTTCAACGGTAGGGCCTCGAGATCTTTATTGGCATAGTGTTGATAGACCTCAAAACTGGACACGATTGTAGCGCCTGTATTATTGGCAATCGCCTCAGCATCGAGTACGTGGTCGGAATGGGCATGGGTTAGAAAGATATAGTCCGCCTTGAGGTCCATGATGTCGACTTTGTCTTTTGCAAGTTCGCTTTGGGTGATAAAAGGATCGATAATGATGTGCTTCCCTCCTATTTCGAGGGACAGGCTGTTCTGCCCATAATGCGTAATTTTCATATTTTCATATTTTTAATATTAAGAAACAGTATTGGTCATCAGATGAATATTCCGTTTTCATCTAAAATCACAATCCTTTCATAGCATCCGCAAAAAGCTGTAATGATTGCAATCGGTCTTTTTGATGGAATAGATAGGAGGTCGTTATAACTTCATCCACGCCCGTTTCCTGAATAAACTGCTTGGTTTTTTCCCCGACTTGTTGCTGGTCTCCTATGAACGTATATTTTAACATCTGCTGCAGTGCCGGGTGATCTCGTAATTGACGGATGTCGTCGGACATGTCTGTTGGAGGCTGCATATAATCTAAACGATTGGTTAGCACGCCCAACATCATACGATACATACTTGTGGAACGGCGTTCGGCCTCTTCATGACTATCTGCGGCAATTATGTTGACCCCGGCAATTGTATAGGGCCGGTCTAATGTAGCGGATGGCTTAAATTCATTATGATAAATAGAAAGTGCTTGATGCAATTGGGCAGGCGCAAAATGACTCGCGAACACGTAAGGCAAACCTGCACTTGCCGCCAAATGGGCACTATCGGTACTGGACCCTAAAATATAGATGGGCATCTCTATCCCTTCGGCAACGGTCGCGCGTACTTTTACGGCAGCGGATCGGTTTTCAAAGTATCCTTGGATTTCTTGAACTTCATCGGGAAAGCGATGAACAGCTTGCATGCGATCACTGCGAATGGCATGGGCCGTAACCTGATCGGTGCCAGGTGCCCTTCCCAATCCTAAATCGATTCTATCAGGATATAGGTGTCCCAATGTCCCAAACTGTTCCGCAACGATTAGCGGGGAATGGTTCGGAAGCATAATGCCACCCGCGCCGACACGTATGGAGCGAGTATGGGCCGCTATATGGCCTATCAACACTACAGGGGCAGCACTGGCGATACTGATCATATTGTGATGTTCGGCCAGCCAAAACCGATGGTAACCTAAAGCTTCCGCTTTTTGTGCCGTTTCAACACTATTCTTGAATACCTCGTTATGGTCTATATGCTCTCCTACCATAGCAAGTTCTAATAAGGAGTATTTTATTTTTTTCATTTTTTAATTATTTGTGTTCTCTCGCCTTTAAAAGACTTTTTGAATTACATAAACTGGTACGGACCCCGAAGAATCAGGGCTACGTTATGAAAATATCGGGAGTGGTTGGAAATCTTAGCTTACAGATACTGCTGTAAATGTTTCTTAAAAAAAGTGGCGCTATCCGCGATGCTCTGCATGGAATTTTGTGCGAAATTGCTTCCCTGTTCCAAATAATAGTATTCCAGGGCATCGGTATCGATTTGGGATAGCATCTCGACATAATCGATGGAGCCGTTGCCGAGTTCGGTATAATCACGGGTTACCTTGTCCATATCCTTGATATGCCACATGACGTAGCGGCCAGGATTTTTCGCTATCCATTCCGAAGGCGATCGTTTGGAGGCATGCTCTATCCAATACATATCCATCTGGAGTTTGACCAGTTCAGGCTCGGTTTCGGCCAAGATAATATCGTATCCCGTTTGGCCATCGTGATCGGTGAACTCGAAATCATGGTTGTGGTAGGCGAATCCCAAACCGGAAGCCTTGACCTGCTCTCCCATTTTATTCAAAGTTGAGCTTAACTTCTTAAAATTGTCGATGTCACGAAATTCCGGTGCGAGCCAAGGCCAAGTGATATATTTGGACCTGATGGCATGTGCACCCGCTATGCATTGGTCCAAATAACGCTCTAGATCCGCAGAGGGCTTGTCGAAATAATCCGAGAAATTGTAATGTCCGCTTGTAGCTGACAATTGCAGATCGTCGAGCAGGTTTTTAAAATTTTCGGCCTTCATACCGTAGTACTGATGGCTGTCACCGTCATACCCATAGATTTCGGTATCTTCATACCCCAGTTCCCGAACCTTTTTCAAGGTAGCGACTGGGTCTTTTTCCATAGCATCCCGAATGGTAAAGAGTTGAAGCCCCATTTTATAGATGGGCTTACCGGATAGGGCGAAACTTGGTATGGGCAGCAACGTCGACGCTGATATGATGGCGGACTGCTGCAAAAACTTTCTACGCTGTATTTTCTTTGGAGGATTCATTGAAACGGAATTTCTTGTTAAAGATAGGACTTTTAGATACATTTTTAAAAGAACAGATCCGCCTATTGACGGATCTGTATGCTTTATCTAAAAAAGGATTAATTCTTCAATGAAGCCATATCTATTACGAAACGATATTTTACGTCATTATCCATTACGCGGTCATAGGCTTTATTGATATCCTTCATATCGATCATCTCAACATCGGATACAATATTGTGTTCCCCACAGAAATCCAACATCTCTTGGGTTTCCTTGATTCCGCCAATTAGGGAACCGGCAACACGTTTTCTACCCATGATCAATCCAGCACCATTAAAGGGATCCAAAGGTTCTACGGCTCCTACTAATACCATAGTGGCATCCCTTTTCAATAGAGCGATATAGGGGTCCATCTTATGGCCGACGGGAATCGTATTCAGGATAAAGTCAAAACTGCCCCGATGTTTTTTCATGGCGTCTTTGTCCTTGGAAATCAAAACCTCGTCCGCTCCCAAACGTTCCGCATCATCAGCTTTATCAGGGGATGTCGTAATCATAACGACATGAGCCCCCATCGCGTCGGCGAATTTCACGCCCATGTGGCCTAAACCGCCAAGACCGATGACACCTACCTTATCGCCTTTCTTAACGTTCCAATTTTTTAAGGGCGAATAAGTTGTGATACCTGCGCACAATAAGGGTGCCGCCGCTTTCTCATCGATGTTCTCGGGAATGCTCAGTACAAACTCTTTATCCACCACAATAGCGGTGGAATATCCGCCGTGGGTATGGTCGTCCATATGCTTATCTTTACTTCCGTAGGTCATGGTGGCCCCGTTTTCACAGAATTGCTCCATATCATCCTTACAGGCGGAACAGGTCTGGCAGGAATCGACCATACAGCCCACTCCGACCAACTGGCCTTCCTTGAAATCGGAAACATTTTCGCCTACCGCAGTTACGCGCCCGATAATCTCGTGCCCGGGAATCATAGGATAGACCGAATTGCCCCAGTCGTTGTGAACGGTATGGATATCGCTATGGCAAACGCCGCAAAAGGTGATATCGATTTCTACGTCATCCTTTTGAATGTCACGTCTTTTTATGGTCATCGGTTCTAGATCCGCTTTGGAATCTTTTGCTCCGTATGCTTTTACTTCCTTACTCATTTATTACTTATTAATTACTGATTATTAATTATTTGACTATGTGTATATGCCAAACGCTCTTGAACTGGCTACGTAGAGCGCATGGCGTTCAGCGAAAAGCGCTAAACCGCTTTTTCTAATGTAATGTTCATATGGATTCCCTTTAAGTTAACAACTAATTTGACTTAGGATAAACGTTTTTAATTCAGAATCGACTTCCGTGTTTTGGCTTTACAAATAGCTGGGTGCGATGTTTGGATTTTAAAACCAACCTATGGGATTACCGTTGACCTTAAAAAGGATAAACTAGTAAAACCCAATGTAAAAGAGAGTTACAATCAATTGGTTTTTTGACGTTATCAATAGGGACGGAATTTTTAAGTCTTTGGAAACTAGAGATCACTTGATATTGCTTTAACGGAACCACTATAGCGGATAGGAAACCGCTGCGAACTGTTCAAGTCGATTATGCTGTTCAAATTTGGAAACAGAGTAATGTTAACGTTGAAGGTTTCGGAGTCATCCTTCATCTTGAACCGGATGTCGTACCGCTGTTTTTCCTTGTCTTTCGTGATTTCCATACTTTTGGGTACCCCCTCAAATTTTATGCCCGGCCCATCCTTATTATAACCGCCACCCATCTGCCGCTCTCCAAAGTAGGGCAAGTATACCGCTACGCTATCCCCCATGATTTTAAGATAATTGGAATTTCCGATAAGACTGACCTGACTGGCGGAACTGCCGGGCGGGAAAAGTCCCGCATTTGAAATACTGTTCAAGCTGGCGGTCGCCGTGGGCATGGCCCTATCCGATTGGATCTCGAAATGTTTTTTTGAGACCAGCTCATCCAACTCTTGGGTTTGTGCATTCGCACCCATTGTCTTGGATGTACTGCCGCAAGACCATAAAACACCTCCGAAGAGCGCAACCAAAATGAGAGTTTTAGAATTCATTTTTCCACTTGATTTTATCATCCTACACAAGATAAGGCTAACCTTGACATGCCTTGCTTAAAGTTTTCACAAACCTATTGCAATTCCTCTATTACAGCTTTTCCAAAGCTTTAGCGATGGGAAGATCTCCCGAAACCATTTCAAAAATGGCGTTGTGGGCCTTAGCATCACGTAATGCCTCCACCAAAGTCTGGGCAACGTCCTCCCTTGGAATTTCCCCAACGAATTTTAGTTCTTTTTCCAATTTGATTTTACCATTTCCCTCATCATTATTCAATGTACCGGGTCTTACAATGGTATAATCAAGGCCACTAGTTTTGAGATATTCGTCCGCATTGTGTTTTGCCTTAAGATAGTCTTTCAGCTTATCGGCGTTTTCCGGATGCCCTGCTCCAATCGAACTTAGCATAATGAACTTTTTAATTCCTGCCTTTTTACTGACGTCGATTAAGCGTTTGGCACCTTCCTGATCTACTTCAACGACTTTTTTTCCGCCAGAACCGGCGGCGAAAACGACCTTGTCGATATTCTTCACGGCCTGGGAGAGGTCTTCCTCAAGATTAGCCACTACCGATTTCACATTTTGGTTGTTGAAAAATTCCACTTGATCCTTATTTCTGACCATGGCAATCGGTTCGAAATCCTTGGAATCCTTTAAAATCCGTACTATTTTTTGCCCTGTAGTGCCATGTGCACCAGCTACTAATATTTTTTCCATGTGATTCTATTCTTTAGCGTAAAGTTATGGACATAGGGTCCGCTTTTGTAATGCAAACCGGTTTAAGATTGACGGATACGGATTAAGAAAGTCCCCTCCCCAGCCCTCCCCGAGGGGGAGGGAACTCGATTCTGCCAGTTAGGCGAGTCTTTTTGTATGATTTGTTACTTTCTTAGAACTCAAAAAGCATAAGGTATAGTTGACGATAGTAGATTATTCTGAATCCTAGAATAAAGATATTCCCTCCCCCTCGGGGAGGGAACTCGATTCTGCCAGGTAGGCGAGTCTTTTTGTATGATTTGTTACTTTCTTAGAACTCAAAAATCATAAGGTATAGTTGACGATAGTAGATTATTCTGAATCCTAGAATAAAGATATTCCCTCCCCCTCGGGGAGGGCTAGGGAGGGGACATTACCAGCTAAATAAATCCTAAACCTAACTTTTTTAAGTTGTATTAAATATCTTTGCCAGTTTTAAAATAAATTTTCGGTATGTTTCCCTTTATAAAACAATTTCTTGTTCTACTCTTTTGCAGCCTTTACGCATGTATGAATGCGCAACTTGTCAATATCGAGTCCAAACGCATGCAAAAGGATTCCGTGCGTTTTGCCCTGAAGAGCGATGTGCTCTTCGATTATACCGATACTAACGGGGAGTATATTTTTGAAGTCGGTACAAATGTGACTACACAATACAAGTCAAGAGATTTGAACAAGATTTTCTTTTTTATCGGCAACTACGATCTCATCAGAAGCAAGGAACAGGATTTTCAGAATTCGTGGTTCTTTCACCTGCGATACAACCAAAGACTTTCCGATCTGTTTCGTTTAGAAGCCTTTGTTCAGAACCAGAACAACACTTTACTGACAATAACATCCAGAAATCTGATCGGTGCTGGAGTCCGGTTAAAAGTGGTCTCTACGGAGGCAACCAAATTGTATTTGGGCAATGCCTATATGTACGAAATCGAAAAAAGCGATGCGACGGACCAGCGTTTTTTCAATCATCGGAACAGCACCTATCTTTCGTTGTCCTATGCCTTTCAGAAAATTAAACTGGATCTCACCGGAACGGTATATTTTCAACCATTGTACGACGAAATCGCCAATCATCGAATCCTCAATCAAATCAAGGCTGAACTGCCCATCACGAAAATCGTTAGCCTTTCCGCCATCTACGATTACTTTTACAGCAGTTTTTCAACGACTACGGATATCGATCGCTCGTCGAAATTGAGCGTGGGGCTTACTTTTAATATTTGAAACCTAATCTATCTCCAATTATGGACTCGATATTAGACTAATGCTAACACAGGTACATTAGGGATATCTAACGGACTACTCCTCTATCGCCTTCTGCCACTTCAATAATACATTGAGCCGTGAAAAAGCCTATTTTTACCATCCATCCTCAACATCATCTATGAGTTTACTTACGGGACTGACACTATTCTCGTCAATCTCATTTCTATTTTTCGGATTGGCCTGTCTTTTCGATACGCGGATGAAAGATGAGTTCATTCGGTATCGATTGGCGGATAAAAGGAGACTGACCGGATATCTTCAGCTTTTGGGGGGGATAGGTCTTTTAATTGGATGGCTACTTTCACCGCTACTTGCGCTGATCGCAAGCTTTGGCCTATTTGTATTAATGCTTTTGGGTTTCGGGATTCGTGTCAGGATTAAAGATTCTTGGCTTCAATCTTTACCGTCGTTGAGCTATGCACTGCTCAACGCATACCTGGCGACAAGATATTTTGGCTTACTCTAACTACGCGAGGTAAATAATAATCAAACACATCATCAAAAAAAGAAAGGCTGGAAAGGATTTGATCAATGGATCTTTAATTTTCAGGTGCATAACAATTGAACCTAAAAGTAAAATGGCCAATCCGATGGCGGACGGTTGGATCAGGACGGGATAAAAGATACCGGCTAGTAGAACGATGGATAGACCCACTTTTAAAAACCCTACCACATAGCACATCCAAACGGGTAGACCGTACACTTGAAATTCCTCTATAATCGTGGTAGCATCGCCTCCCCGCCACCGGGTAGGCTTTTTATTCTGTATCAGCCATACATTTAACAAGCTTAACCCTACAATTATTTGAAGTGCGATTCTAAAATATTCCATGATTAAAATTTTGAACCAATGTAACGACTAAACATATGATTAATGTGTCCATTAAGGATAAGTATTAACGGCATCCTCTTTACATTGCATTACCTATATTTATGGTTATGGATTTAACCATACATCTGCATTTCAAACTCTACAAACCTTTCGGGATGCTCAGCCAACTGGATTCGAACGATACCAGACAAAAACGGAAAAAACGTTTCTTGACCGAATTGCATGATTTTCCTGAGGGAACCATGCCCATAGGGCGTTTGGACGAAAAATCGGAAGGCCTTCTTTTGATGACCACAGATGGAAAAATCAGCTATGCTATCAATCGATCTGGAGTCGAGAAGGAATACTATGCGCAGCTGGACGGCGAAATATCGGATAAGGCCGTCGAATTACTGGCCAAAGGCGTTGAAATTGGCCTTGAAGGCAAAAAATATATCACCAAACCATGCACTGCAAGAAGATTAATTCATGACCCTCAATTTCCCCAGCCGGATGCGTCGCTTCGGTTAGGCCGGCATAGACCAACTTCTTGGATTTCGATAACCGTAGCGGAAGGCAAGTTCCGTCAAGTACGCAAAATGACTGCTTCCGTAGGGTTTCCTACATTACGGCTTGTACGAGTTCGGGTCGGTACGATTTTGTTAGACAATTTGGGGCCTGGAGAGGTTTTGGTCGTTTCCCATACCCATATTGAGGCATCCTTGTCATCTAAACGTTAAATGTCTTCATGTTGGTATTTCCTCAGAGCGAGACCTACATAAGCTACAAGGGGCTTCGCCATCGATACGGGACTGGAGCACCATGCCCTCAAGGCAGTCATAAAACAGCGGCCCAAGTACGGCGTATTTCATATACAGCACGTGAACTCCACACACACAACAGGATAAAGAAATGGCTGGACGCCACATTTAGGGGCGTTGCCACAAAATATCTCCAAAACTACCTGAACTGGTCAGGATCAAGGCACATCTAAAAAACAGTAGGGATATGTTAAGGGACTTCGCACCAAGGACTATGGAGAGCTTGCTCGCCGTGGAAAAGTACCTTGATATCGAAAAAGATATGAAATGTTACTATCAACGCAAAAGTAAACTAGAGTCAATTTATACTATGAACTCATTTAGACTTTATGTTTGGAACCGAGATTTTTGGCTTTTGTGCCCTGTTGAAGTCATTTTATAATTGCATAGCCATAGCTACGGAATTCAAAAATGAGGAAATTAGGGTGTAAAATGTGAAAATCGCAGGTAAAAGAAAAAGTCTAAATGAGTTCTATAAAAAACAGATGATCTCTGCAAGGTATTTGCTTTAATACGGTTCAATCTTTAGCTTTTGTCCGACCTAAATCTCAAAGCAATAACAGGAAACGAAAATGTACCAATGCCAAAAGGATGTGTAATTTCAAGCATTCCATATGGTCTATTTCCAAGTAGAATTTATTTTTGAAGGGCTGTTCTATTTTGACCTGACTTTTATATCTTAGTGAAAATGATTGTATCGATTGTGTATTTTAAGACAGTCATTAAACGAGTATCTACTTTATATACAACGCAATGCTTACCAAAGAAGAAACGGAAACCCTTGAAAACGAAGGTTATTTGGCCTTAGGTCAACTCTTGTCTCCAGTTCAATTAAAGGATGTTAACGACCGGATTGATCAACTGATCCGATCGGAAGGTGAGGACGCAGGTTCCGAACTATTCGATTCTAAATATATAAGACATCCCAAGGAAGCGGGTGCCGATCGTTTAGCCGATCTGGTGAACAAAGGAGCCATTTTCGACATTTTTTATACCCATGCCAAAGTTTTGGCAGGTATCGAGGCAGTTTTAGGACATCAATTCAAACTTTCATCACTAAACTACCGGGCTGCCAAACCGGGACAGGGACTCCAAAAATTACATGTGGACTATGGCAATGCCGTGGCCGATGGCGAATATAAAGTCTGTAATACCATCTGGTTACTAGACAACTTCACCGAAAACAATGGAGCTACTCGAATTGTACCGGGCAGTCACAAATTGAAGGTATTGCCCAACGAAGTCATGGAAGATCCGGAACTATGCCATGCTGATGAGATCAAGATTATTGCTCCCGCCGGATCGGTATTTATCTTCAACTCCCACGTATGGCATGGCGGAACGACCAACCGTACGGATAGCTATAGAAGAAGTATCCACAGCTATTTTTGCACTTCGGACCAACCCCAGCAATTGGATCAAAGAAGATATATAACGCCGGAAACTAAAAATCGAATCGATTTGGGGGCTCAAAAAATACTGGATGTGCTTTGAATTTTTAAACAAGGTTTTAGATCGAGTTTAAGGCTCAAACCTTCCCGTCCGGCAGCTAAGCTGTACAAATATCTCGAGCAGGGAGGTTTTTGGCTCCCTCTTTAGATTAAGAGGGGTGGCGGCTTTGCCGACGGGGGAGATCGAACCGCAAACTTGCTAACGCACAGTTGTCAAATGCTCCGTTAGCAAGATTACGTGAGCAAGTTTGCGGTTCAATCCCTCCGACCCGCCAAAGGCGGCCCACCTCCCTTTATCCAAAGGGAGGAACCGTAGCCTCATTAAAACCGAACCATTTATAGATGTGTGTACAGGATAGCCGTCCGGCAGGTGAGTCTGCCTTTCGCAGTTTCAAGGTTCAAAGTAAACTATTTTGAACAGTCCCTTAACTACGCAGTAGTTTTTGAACTTTGAATTTTAACTCTGATGAAGTAGACAATCATGGTTTATCCGTCTTTCAAATCAACAATTCCGCCCTGCCGAACGGACAGATTTTCAAATTGCAGCATTACTTTTGCTCAGAAACGCTAAGTTTGGTAATCGGTGTAAGGGCCAACTTTCGAAATTCTACTTCAGAGCCTTCGGCCTGTACGGCAATCTGTCCGCTATTGGCCGTCGCATCGTAGCCATGGTTAACAAAATCGTCGTTTACCCAGACCTTTATTTCGTTGTCAAAACATTCAATAACCATCCGATTCCACTCCCCTACCAGATTCTCTGATCCGTCCGTCAGGTTTAAGATGCGCCGTTTTTTACCTTCTGTGACGCCCCATTCATCTTTCGGTCCTCGACGTTCCAACATGTTTTCCACGGTAATATCCTCAACGATACACCAAAAGTCCCCAGCATTTTCGTGCATCATCTGCACTTCAATCGATTTTGGGAACATCTTGTACAATGACCTCGGGGTCGAAGCGAATACCAATACACCACAATTACCGGGTTCAGAAGCAAAACGATATTCTACCTCCAAACGGAAGTCCCGATACTCGGCATCGGTAATGAGATGCCCTTGGGGAGTGCCCAAACTGACCAACATTCCATCTCGGACGATAAAGGGATTTATGGTGTTGGGAATGCTATCCATTTCCGGAATATCTATGTGCCAACCTTCTAAATCTACCCCGTTAAAAAGACTAACGGTGGATTGAGCGGAACATAGGAATGTTGTGATACCTACGACAAAGAAGAGATAGTATTTTCGCATTTGATCGGAATTATAAGAGCAATTTTTAAAACAATACACACTGATAATCAGTAGTTTTGGTCCATAAATTAATTGGGTCGCGCCCCCCCTTTTTTTGGGGGGGG
>RCMY010002676.1_pt1 | contig 16052 bp, 12 predicted proteins | sample 2041341 | NCBI WGS metagenome assembly RCMY01 (sample SAMN09708234, study PRJNA481090) | Marine sediment metagenome, whole genome shotgun sequencing project. | reverse complement strand
ACTTGTCCAGCGCGGACTCCCCGCCCTCACTTTCGGCGGAGGTGACGCGCTTGCCACCGCGGGAGCCGTTGAAGGCGGCCGTGAGGACGTCGGAGTCGACCCCGGCTGCCTTCAGTACGCGGCTGGCCTCGGACTCGACGTCCACGAGCGCGATGAGCAGGTGCTCTGTGGCGACGAACTGGTCTCCGAGTGTGTCGGCCAGAGTTTCGGCGGCGGCCAGCACCCGGGCGAATGCACCCGAGAGGGTGGGCTGCGTCACGCTGCTGCCGGTACTCGAGGGGAGCTTCCCGATGGCGGTGACGGCCGAAGCGTCGATTGCCCTGGGGTCTGCGTCCACCGATTCCAGCAGTGGGGCGACTGTGTTGTCCGGCACGAGCAGAAGGCCGTGCAGCAGGTGTGCTGGCTCAGCGCTGGGGTTGCCATTGGTCAGTGCTTGCCGGACTGCCGATGTGACGGCGTCGCGACTCTTGGTTGTCAGTTTCTCCGTGTTCACAGTGGTCCTCCGGATGGTCAGGTGTCTAAGTTGAGTCTACCCCACTCAACGCTGAAACACTGCACGGTATTCCCTGCTGCGAACCCAGCGACGAGTTCATCCGGCCCAGATCGGGCGCAAGCCCCGAGCAATGGAGAACGCGGGGGGCGTCCGTGTTGTTGCAACTGACGGCGAGAGGTGTCCCGGTCCGCCGACACCCCGAACACTGTCTCTGTGCCGGCCAAGAACCATTGTGGCTGAGTTCACCGTCTGGACTCACCTCGATGCCTGCTGCGGTGTCTCCGCCCATGGCTGTTCCCGGTCGTGGGGTGAGAAGTGGTGGCAGAACACGCTCGCGCAGTAAGCGGCCAGTCGACAGGCCGTGGCGTAGCCAATCCCGGCTCGGCGGCTCGCCCCGGTCACCACGACGGACCGGACAACGGCAGCGGATCTCGCGCCAGTTCGCCGTTGCGCTCATGGCTCCTACCCCATTGCAGATGCCGGACCTCATCGGCGTCAACAATGCTTCTCGCAGCCGTCTCGAGGTCAGCGCAGTGGGTGTTTGGCGTACCAGTCGGCAAGTCGGGAGAACCCCTCATCGAGGCTGATGCGTGGGCTCCAGCCCAAGGCCTCCCGTGTCCGGCGTTGGTCGAACCAGTGGGCCGTGGAGAGTTGCTCGGCGAGGAAGCGGGTCAATGGGGGATCGGTGGACATGTCCTGTCCGAGCCGCTGCCTGATGGCCGTCACCGCGTCGACGGCGCCGCCGGCGAATCGCGCCAGACCAGCGGGGACGTGCCGGGACGGAGCCGGGGCGCCGGTGGCGCGAGCCCACTCACCCAGGATCTCGCCGATGGGCCGGGGCTCACCATTGGTGACCACGAACGCCTGTCCGCGCACCGCGTCGCAGCGATCCAGGGCAGCGACCATGGCGTCCACGGCGTTGTCGATGTAGATGGAGTCCACGAGCGGAGCACCCGATCCGATGATGGGCAGCCGGCCGGAGCGGGCACGTCGGCCGATGCGCTCCACCAACTGGGTGTCGCCCGGCCCCCACACGAGATGGGGCCGGATGACGACGACGGCTTGCTCGTCCCGGGCCTCGGATTCGAGAGCCAGCAGTTCAGCCATGGCTTTGCTGCGCGCGTAGTGGCCTCGGGCATGCGCGGGATCGGCTGCACCGGAACCGGCCCCAACCAGTGAGCTGCCGGCGTGGGCCACGGATGGGCTGGACACGAAGACCATGCGGGCCACACCCGCGTTGCGGCAGGCGGCGAGCAGGGTCCGCGTGCCAGTCACGTTGATCCGGTGATAGTCGGACCACTCACCGGTCACGTTGACCTTGGCCGCGAGGTGGATCACCGCGTCGCAGCCTTCGACGGCGCGGGCGACAGCCGCCGGATCGGTGATGTCGCCCAGAACTTCGCGCAGCCCCAGGCCCGACGCCCGACGCTGCAGGACCGTGACGTCGTCGCCGCGAGCAGCCAGGGCCGTGGCCACGCCACCGCCCAGCAGTCCGCTGGCGCCGGTCACGAGAACCCTCACGGCGTGCCCACCGGCCCGCCAGCGAGCACGCCCGATGCCCACTCGGCAAGGCGTGCCCGATCCACCTTTGACTGATGGCGAACATCCACGGGGAAGGCCGATGTGGTGAGCACGGCCGCAATGGGATCATCACCGATCGCAGCAGCAGCCTCGCGCACCGCACGCGTCAGGGCGGTGCCTGCGATGACGTGCCCGCGACGCCGCGTGACGGAGACCGTTCCCGTGGCATCGTCGACGATCATGATGGCAACCACCGCCTGCGTGCCAACGGGACCGACGCCGACGATGGCAGCATCGCGGATGCCGGGAATGCGCTGGAGTGCAAGTTCGAGCGCGACGGGCGTGAGCGGGCCGGATGCCGTGTGCACCACGTGCTGCCGGCGGCCCTCCACCCACAAACGGCCTTCGGTATCGAGGTGGCCGACGTCTCCGGTGCGGTGGGAATCGCCGTCACGAGCACTGGCGCGCTGCGTGGCCCAGAGCTGGTCGTAATGATCCTTGACGTGGGCGGCAGAGACGATGATCTCACCGGTGACATCCGGGTCCGTGGTGGGATCGCCGTCGGGATGCGACGGGTCCTGTGGCAGGGGCGCGATGCTCACCTCGACTTCGGCCAGCGGCCGACCAACGCACACGCCGTTGCCCGGTCCGGCCTCCTCGAGTCCTGCAAGGGTGATGTCGGAGACCGCCAGGCACTCGGTCATTCCGTAGGGGGTGTGCAGTTCGGCGTTGGTGAGCACGGACTGCACCCGGTGCATGAGCGGCACGGGGATGGGGGCTCCGGCAGACATGGCCACGCGCACACGGGCCAGGGTGTCCTTCTGTCCGGGGGAAAGCGATGGCGCTGTGGCCACGACGTTGCGCAGGGATGCCGGGGAGGCGAACACCGTCGTGGCGCATGCAGCAGATACCGCGCCCGCCAACCCGGCGGCGGTCAGCGTGGACGGGGAGGTGACGTCCATGTCCGGCACGGCGGAAGCAACACCCATCGCCGGCCCGTAGAGGGCGAACGGTGCGAAGGCGGCCACGAAGGCGTCCTGATCGGTCAGGCCGTAGATGGCCTTGATATGTCCGGCCTGGGCCCTGATCTGGTCAGAACGGTAGACGACACCCTTGGCGGGCCCCGTCGCGCCTGATGTGAAGAGCACAGCCGCCTCGGCGTCAACGGGAGGCAAAGGTGGAATCGAGGCTGTGGAACCGAGCCGACGTACGCCGTCGAGTGTGTCAGCGATGTGCACGAGGCCGGGTCTGCCGGGGCGACGAACAACGGAGCCGAGCAAAGATGTGGGGCCCTCCACCAGGATGCGACGTCCGGGAACGCCGAGCAGCGCGACGGCGGCCAGACCCTTGCCGATGCCGATGACGTGATCAATGCCGGCGCCGCGCAGGGCCCTGCGCATGCCGCGAGGGCCGAGACCCGCGTCGGCCACCACGACGACTGCACCGATGCGCCAACAGGCGTAGAGGGCAACCGTCAGGTCTATGCCGGGTGGCACGAGCAGCGCAACGCGCTGACCGAGCCTTACACCGCTGGCCGCCAGCCCGGCTGCCACCAGGGCAATGTCAGCCTCCAGTTCGGCGAAGGTCATGCGCCTGCCGTCCGCCACCTCGACGACGGCGAGGTCATCGGGGGTCTCGGCGGCCCGGCGCAGAAGTTCGGACCAGGCCAGCTCCCTGGTCCCATCCGGGGTGGGATCCATGGGGGGTGAAGGTGCAGGTGTGGGCGTCTCGATGCGGTCCGCCACCCAGTTCCAGGTGTCTTCGGCGGAGCGCGGCGCATCCTCTGTGACCAGATGGCTCGCGCCCTCGTAGCGCTGGAGATCGGCGTGGGGCAGCCGAGCCTGCAGGTCCCGGAAGTGTTCTTCGCTGAACACCGGGTCGGCCGGGCCGCGCATCAGCAGGGTGGGGACTGTGAGACCCTTCAGTCCCGCAGCGATCTCGTCAAGAGCCGCGCGCGAAGGATGATTCGGCTCGGCGGGGATGTCGGCGACGAACTGGCCGACGAAGCGTCGATCCTCAGCATGACGGTAGGGCGCGGCGAAGGCTTCCCTGATCTCGCGGGGGATGCGGGAGCCGGACAGCGCAGTGGCGGCGCGCACGAACATTGGTGTGTTCACGCAGGTCAGGGCAGCGAGTGCGCGCGCGGGGCGCAGCGGCATGGGAATCCCGTTGTTGAAGTCATGGTTCACCGCTGTGTTGGCCAGGACGAGCCCAACGAGCTGCTCCTGATGCCGAAGGGCCCATCCACTGGCGATGATGCCGCCCCAGTCATGCCCAACAGCAACCACCGGGCCGGTGAGGTCAAGGTGGTCAGTGAGTCTGCTGAGGTCCTCCACCCGCTGGGCGAGGGTGCGGGGAGAGTCCAGGCTGCCGGACGGTTCCTCGGAGTAGCCCATGCCCAGCTGGTCGACGGCGATCACCCGCCAGCCCGGACGGGCCGCAGTCAGGAAGCGACGCCACAGATAGGACCAGGTGGGGTTGCCGTGAACACACAGCATCGTTCCTTGCAGCTGAGTTTCGTGCAGCTCAGTGCCGCGCCCGGGAGTGCCGTCGCTGTCAGCAGCGGTGTCCAGGACGTGCCAGACGCGGGGCACGCCGTCGGCATCAGGAGCGGTGACGTGTCGCGACCACGACGGGTCCAGGCCCGGGAGTTCAGGGACTGGGCTCACCACGCGACTTCCGTGAACGAGGCGTTCAGTCCTGAACCGATGCCCATCAGGAGAACGCGGTCTCCCTTGTTCAGGTTCGGCACTTCCTGCGCCAGGGTGAAGGGGACGGCCGCGGCGGCAGTGTTCCCGTGGTGCACGAGGGAGACGGCCAACTTGTCGTTGTCGAGGTCCAGTGCTTTGGCCAGGCCACGCAGGTGCGACGTCGAGGTCTGGTGCGGGATGTAGGCGTCCATGTCCTCCCAGCCGAACTCAGCCTTGGCATCCTCCCAGGCGTCCTTCACCAGGGCCATGCCGTTGACGTAGAGGGCACGACTGTCCGTGTGCATCTCCTCCATGGTGCCGATGCACAGGCCGTGGTGGGAGGTGCCAGCCCGGCTCAGTCCGCCCACGACGCGATGCCCGTCCGGATGCTGATCGCTGCGGCCCAGCACCATGGCGGCGGCGCCGGATCCCACCGTCAGCGTGGCGAAGGCTTCCTTCAGTTCATCCTTGGTGGTCTCACCGTTGATGAGCCGGTCCATGGTGCGTTCCTGCGGTTCGCGGGTGCCCTCGGAGGCGACGATGAGCGCATAGTCCATCTGCCCGGCGTCGATCATGGAACCCGCCACCTGCATGGCGTTGACGAAGCCAAGGCAGGCATTGGTGATGTCAAAATTGAGGCAACTGGTGGGGAGATCCAGCTCGTCGTGCACCTGGGCGGCCACTGACGGCTCCAGGTGAGGGCGGGAGACCGACGCGTTGATCAGCAGACCAATCTGTCCGGGTTCGACGCCCGCCGCCTCCATGGCACGGTTGCCGGCCTCAACTGCGCCCGAGATGTAGCTGGTGCCCTCGGGCCACCAGCGACGCTCCTCAACGCCGGCGAGCCCGGCCAGCCCACCGCGAGACATGCCGATTCGGGCGTACATGGCGTCCAGACGGTCGTCGAGAGCATCGGAGCTGACGACCTCGGGAGCTTCCACTCGCGTCACGGAAACGATGGAAGTGTTCGCCAAGCGGTAGACGGCGTTTCCAGTCATACTTGTTTTGTCCTTCCGGCGGACCCCTGACCCCTCGCCCCACGTCCGCGGTTGCCGAGCGTACCAGTGCGCGCAACGCACCCCTCTCTGTTCATGTCGTAGGAAAGGCGCACTCACCCTGAAAGGGTTACGTGTTCCCGTTGGGGTGCCAGGGTTCACGTGCCCGGCCTGAGCCACGCGTCGCCCCTTTGGCGCCACGCGAGAGTGACGGCGCGGATCCCCATGAAGCCGATGCTGAAGGCCGCCCACAGCCACACGAGTCCGGATGCGCCGTCCGGCGTCCATCGAGCCACGGCCAGTGCAAGGGGCACGTAGACAATGAGATTGACCACCCCGACGCGGGCGAGGTAGGGGCCGTCGCCGGCTCCGATGAGAACACCGTCGGCCAGGCAGACGTAGGCAGCGATCGTCAGGGTGCAGCCGATCACCAGCAGGGTAGACGTGACCCCCGCCCGCACTTCGGCGTCCGAGGAGAAGAGGGAAGCCAGTGGGCCGCGCAGCAGGACAACCCCGCCACCCAGAACGACGCCCGCGCCCAGCGACCACCACAACATCCGACGCACGAGCGCTCGCACCTCGTGGAGCGCCCCGGCGCCGAGAGCCATGCCGATGAGTGTCTGCCCGGCAATACCGACGGCGTCCAGGGCGAAGTTGAGGAAGCCCCAGATGTTCCATGTGACCTGGTGGGCAGCCAGAGCAGCGGCGCCCTTGCCGGCGGCCACCCACGTGGTCAGCACCAGCGCGCCCCGAAGCGTCACGGTGCGCAGGAAGAGGGGACCGCCCACGATGAGACTGGAACGCATTCCGGCCACCGTGGGAGCCATCGCGGCTCCAGCACGGCGGCCACCCCGTCGGACCACCCAGGCAGCCGCCACCCCCATGGCGGTCTCCGCGATGGCCGTCGCAGCGCCTGAACCGGCGATGCCCATGTTGAAGCCGAAGACCAGAAGGAGGTCCAACACGACGTTCAGCGACGCTGCGCCGATGGCCAGCACCATGGGTGTGCGGCCGTCTGCCAGCCCCCTGAGCGTTCCCGTCGCCGCGAGCACCAACAGCATGCCCGGCAGACCCGGCAGCGACCAGCGGGCGTAGGCGAGCGCCTGTGCATGGACCTCGCCGCTGACACCGAGCCACGTCAGGAGCCAGGGGCTGGCGAGCCACGTGAGACAGCCCAGCACCACACCCAGGACGACGGCGAGCCACATGGCCTGGGTTCCCAATCCGAGAGCTCTGGTCCTGTTGCCCGCCCCGAGTTGTCGCGCCACCACGGCCGTTGAGCCATAGGCGAGGAAAACCATCAGGCCCACGAGCGTGGATGTCACCGTCGCCCCGGCTCCCAACCCGGCGAGCGGTTCCGTGCCCAACCGCGCGACGATGGCGGTGTCTGCAAGGAGGAACAGCGGTTGTGCCACCAGCGCCGCGAACGCCGGCAGTGCGAGCGCGAGAACACGTCGGTTGATGCTTGGCTCAGTCATCTTCCTCCGCGGCTCGGCTGTGGGACAACGCGCCAGTCTAGGTGTACCAACCCTGTCCGATCAGTACATCCAGGACGGATCCGTACACTCTTGACCCATGCCTGATCGACTCTTCCCCGACGACTCCGTCCCGGGTGCCTTCCAGGTGCGGTTCGGGCACACGTCACAGTCCTGGGTGGATCCTGAGCGCCCGGACCTGTTGATCTTCGAATACGTCCAGCACGTGGCCATGATTCTCGAACACACGCTCCTCGAGGCGCTCACAGACAGAAGGCTGCGCGTCGTCCACATCGGTGGCGCAGGCATGACGTTGCCGCGTTGGGTGGCGTGGCGGCGGCCCGGAACGGCGCAGATCGTGTGTGAGCCCGACGACGAGCTCACCGCCGAGGTGCGCCTGAAGATTCCGCTTCCGGCGCGCTCGGGCATCAAGGTGCGCGCGGTGGACGGTCGCACGGGAGTCGCCGCCATGCCTGCTGACTATGCCGAGGCCGTCATCATCGATGCCTTCGACGGTGCCCGTGTGCCGGCGGAGTTGGCCAGCGCCGAGTTCCTGGACGAGGTGCGCCGGATCGGTCGGCAGGAGTCATTGGTGGTGTTCAACGTCACGGATCGTGCACCCTTCCACTGGGCCCAGCGCGTGGTGGCAGGGCTCCGGGAACGCTGGCGGTACGTCGCGCTCGGGGCGGAGGTGCCGGTCCACAAGGGCAAGCGGTTCGGCAACCTGTTGCTGTTGGCCTCCGAGGAGCGTCCAGACCTGGCGGGCATCCGGCGCGATTCCAACCGCCTCCCCTTTGGGTATCGCTGGCTTGACGGCGCGGAGCTCGACGGTTGGGGCGGGGGCGCGGAGCCGTTCACTGATGCGGACACCCGGCATTCGCCGGATCCCTCGGGGAGCAAGCTGTGGTTCTCATGACGACCTGTCTGTGCGAATCACGAGGGGACGGCCCAGGAGACATACCGCCTGCCCCGCATGAGTTGTGCAGGTTCTTGGCGAATACGCGAAGATGGCGTCATGGCACAGGCTGAGCGGGGTACGGATGCGCCCTCAACGGCGGAGTCTGCTCCCGGCGCTGCGTCCACTCGCGCGCGGCGACAGGTGTCCCCTCTCACAGTGTTGGGCGTGATCCTGCTGGCTGCCGGATTCGTGTGCCTGGGATGGGTCGGCTGGCAGTACTTCGGTACGAACATCGTCTCCAGGCAGGAGGCCGGTAAAGAGGTCAGTGCCCTGGAGCAGACATGGGGGCAACCGGCCGCAAACGGTGAGCCAGCCCCGGCAGAGCCTTCCCTCATCGCGGATTCCGACATGGGCGACGCGCAGTGGCTGATCCGCATTCCCGCGTTGGGCGATGACTGGGTGTGGCCCGTGGTTGCCGGAATCGGCGTCGACGACCTCAAGAAGGGGGTCGGCTGGTATCCCACCACGGCCCAGCCCGGACAGGTGGGCAACTTTGCGCTGGCGGGCCATCGTGTGACCAATGGTGAACCGTTCCGGCGCATGCTGGATCTTCGTGTGGGCGACGAGGTGGTCATCGAGACCCGCGAGACCCTCCTCACCTACGAGCTGACCTCCGCACCTGGACAGCTGACAGTCCAGGACACGGAGACGTGGGTGTTGGACCCGGTGCCGGGCCACGACGACGTTCAGCCCACCGAATCGCTCATCACCCTGACCACCTGTGAGGATCTCTTCCATTCCCCGGACCGCTCCGTCGCGTTCGGCAAACTCGTTTCAGCGGAGGCCAAATGAACGACAAAGACGCTCTCATTTCTCATGTCAAGGACCTCGCCATCGTGCGCGGCAGAGTGACGCTCGCCAGTGGCAAGGAGGCTGACTACTACGTGGACATGCGTCGGGTGACCCTCGACGGCGCGGCCTCACCGCTGGTGGGACGGGTCATGCTTGAACTGACCTCAGATCTCGATTTCGACGCCGTTGGCGGACTCACGCTGGGCGCGGACCCAGTCGCCACCGCCATGTTGCACGCCAAAGCGGCTGGCGGTTCACGGCTGGACGCCTTCGTCGTGCGGAAGAGCGCCAAGGGCCATGGCCTGCAGCGCCGCATCGAGGGCACCGAGGTGGCCGGTCGCCGGGTGTTGGTGGTGGAGGACACCTCCACCACGGGCGGATCCGCGCTCACCGCAGTTGAAGCCGTGCGCGAGGCGGGCGGTGAGGTGGTGGCTGTCGCAGTGGTCGTCGATCGCGATACCGGCTCCGCAGAGCGCGTCGCCGAGGCCGGTCTGGAATACCGGTACGCGCTCGGCCTGACTGATCTCGGTCTCTGAGCGGCGCTACAAGCTACCGTTGTGCTCGTATCAACCTCAAGGAGTCATCGTGGGAACTCTGCTCGTCATCATTGGAATCATCGTCGCCATTGGCCTCATCGCCGTGCTGTGGGGCGTCAGTGTCTACAACGGCTTCGTCAAGGGCCGCAACCTCATCCAGGAGTCATGGCGCCAGATCGACGTCGAACTCAACCGTCGCTATGACCTCATCCCCAACCTGATCGAGACCGTCCGCGGTTTCGCGGCGCATGAGCGCAACACGCTGGAAGAGGTGACCAGGCTTCGCAACACGGCTGCCCAACTGGCCAGCGAGTCCCATGGCGCGCCCAGCCAGCAGCGTGCCGCTGTCGAATCGGAGTTGGGCCAGGCGGTGCGCAACCTCATCGTCTCGGTGGAGGCATACCCGGATCTGAAGTCCAACGTGAACTTCCTCGAACTGCAGCGTGAGCTGACGGACACCGAGGACCGCATCGCAGCTGGCCGCCGCTTCTACAACGCCAACGTGCGCGACTACAACACCAAGCTGGAAACCGTGCCGAGCAACATCGTCGCTGGCTTCGCGAAGTTCGAGAAGGCCACGTACTTCGAAGTGAACGACGCGATGGTTCGCCAGGCCCCGTCGGTGAACTTCGGTGAGATCTCGTCGCGCCCGGGCGTCGGTCAGGGTGACCAGAGCTCCAACGCTCTGCCCAACCCGGGGCAGTTCAACCAGCCGTACCCGGCACCGCCGGTGAGCCAGCCGCAGCAGCAGCCCCAGTGGCAGCAGTCGACGCCACCGCCGCAGCAGCAGGGTGGACAAGGACAGCAGCCACCGCAGGGCAACCATTGATTGAATGGATCCATCGGAAGCGGCCCATCCCAACAGGAGTGGGTCGCTCTCTGCTTTCCGGGTGCCTTTGGTGACAGGACAATCCCGCGATTGACAGGGCACAGTCGAACTGGCCACCACGCTGACTGACAAGGGCGTCCCTGTGGCCGGCTTCTGAGGGGCGACGCTCGGCCTGGCTCGGGCCGGGTTACTGGGATCATCGGATCCTCACGGCACCACCTCAACAGCGGCAATTGATGTTTCCAAACACGCCTGACCCTTGGCGCAGCTGAGGAATGTAGGTGTCAGCGCGCCACTGAACCGGGTTGGGGCCAGTCTGACAGCGTCGCGAAGCCGTGAGCCGCTCGGTTTCGGTGGCGGCCTGATCCAGTCGGCCCATTTGTGTGGGCCCTGGCTGCTGGTGGACCGGCACCCAGGGCCCACACAATCCGTCGATGCCGCAGAAGGCTGTAGCGTCTTGTACTGATCTCTCCTCCTCGAAGAAGGCTTGACGCATGACCCTCGAAACCCCTGAGTCCGACGCACCGGAAGCCGACCGGCTCCCGAGGGCTACGCCGTTGTCCATCATCACTCACGTAGTTCGTGGGGCGTTGATGGGTCTCGCCGAGTTGGTGCCTGGCGTTTCCGGCGGCACGATCGCACTCATCCTGGGTGTTTACGTCCGCATCATCGATTCTGCCAACCACGTCGTCACGGCAGCCCGGAAGCTTGTCACCGGGCCTGAGCGTCTGCGCAGCTTTCGCACCGAGTTCGCGCGCGCCGAGTGGACGCTTATCGTCCCCCTCCTTCTGGGAATGGGTGCCGCGGTGGTGACCATGGCAGGGGTCATGAAGCACTTCGTGGAGACCCAGCCGGAATTGTCGCGCGGACTGTTCCTCGGCATGGTGGCGGCCTCTGTGACCGTCCCCCTGCTGCTGGTGGACCGCAGGAAGATCCAGAGTGGCGGCGCGCGTCTCCGCGTCGCTGCGGTGTTCATTGTCCTGGCTGTCGCGGCATTCATCCTGACGTCGCAGGGTGGAGCCGTTCCCGCGGAGAATCCTTCCCAGCTCCTGGTCTTCGCCGCAGCGGCGTTGGCCATCTGTGCCCTCGTCCTTCCAGGCGTCTCCGGCTCCTTCCTGCTGCTGGTGCTCGGTCTCTATGAGCCGACGCTGGGCGCCGTCGCGGACCGCGACCTGGGCTACATCGGGGTCTTCGCCGCTGGCGCTGTCCTGGGACTCGCGGTGTTCGTGAAGGGGCTCCACTGGCTGCTGCATCACCACCACACCCTCACCATGGTGGCAATGGCGGGTCTGATGCTGGGATCCCTTCGAGCGCTGTGGCCCTGGCAGGACAACACCGGTGCGGTGCTCGCGCCCGATGGCAACTGGCCCTGGGTGCTACTCCTCGCGGTCGTTGGAGTCGTCGGCGTGCTGGTGCTCGTGGCGGTGGACCAGAAGATGTCCCGGAGCGTCGCCGTCGGCTCGGCCGAGTCTGACGCGTCGGGAGAGGGGATCTCGTGAGTCGGGACCCTGCGGCCGGGGACCCAGCCGCCGAGGATCCGACGGCGCCCACAGTCGGCGTGGGACCGCATCCCGAGCCATGGCCGGACGAGGCGCACCTGGACCCCGAACTTTTGCGCGACGGTGATCGTCGCAACGTCCTGGACGAGTATCGCTACTGGCGTCTGGAGGCGATCGTCGCGGACCTGGACCGGAGCCGGGCTGCTCTGCACGTCGCCATCCAGAACTGGGAGCATGATTTCAACATCGGCTCCATGGTGCGTACCGCCAATGCCTTCAACGTCGCCGCCGTTCACATCGTGGGGCGACGGCGCTGGAACCGGCGCGGCGCCATGGTTACCGACCGCTACCTCCACATCCATCACCACGAGGATGAAGCCGCGCTGCTGGGGTGGCTCGCTGAGCGGAACGTGACACCGATCGGCGTGGATAACCTGCTCGGTTCAGTTCCTCTGGAGACCGCCGATCTGCCAGAGCAGAGTTGTCTGGTGTTCGGCTCCGAGGGTCCGGGCCTGACCGAGAAGATGGTGGCGGGCTGCGACACAGTCGTCGCGATCACCCAACACGGTTCCACCCGATCCATGAACGCCGGCGCTGCGGCCGCCATCGCCATGTACCACTGGTCCCTCCAGCACAGATGGGGCGGCCCACATCTCTGATGGCCCACCGCGCTGCCGATACGATGGGCAGATGCTGCCTGAGCGTTTTGCCGTCGGACTGACGCCCTTGCCCACCGCGGCACGCGTCGCCCGCAGACGCTCCGCACTTCGTATGCGCATCATTTCGGCGTTCATCTCGCTGGCCCTGCTCATTGGCATCCTTGTTTTTCTGAACCCCGGTTGGAGCGCAGGGCTCGTCGTCGGATTGGTTGCACTCTGGTTGGCCTCCACGGCCACCTGGATGACGATCGCTGTCGTGGGCCTGCACCGGGCCAAGAAGGATCTGGCCTCCATTGGACACGGCGACGCCTTCTACATCGATGCGGCAGGCATCGAGTTCGTCCACCCGGAACCGATGCGGGCCACCTGGCCGGAGATCAATGCGTTGCGCATCGTCGGCGGCAGTTTGGGAGCCGGTCCACGCCTGATCATGGAGGCGACGGGGGACCGTACGGTCCGCATTCCGTTGAGCTTCGTGGATGCCTCACCCTCGGCCATCGATTCCGCCACCAGCGCCCGCTCGCTCGGGCGGGTGCGGGTGGACGTCAGCGGCCTCGACAAGTTGATCTGAGCGCTCCTCACTGACTGCTTCAGCAGTTCGGTTGTCCATTGCCAGCCCGCCTGCCAGCCCCGTGGGCCGAGACGATAGGCTGATAACTGTCAATTCTTCGACTCGGAAAGAGGCGCCATGCCAGTTGCAACTCCTGAGGTCTACAACCAGATGATCGATCGGGCCAAGGAAGGCAAGTTCGCCTACCCGGCCATCAACGTCAGCTCCTCGCAGACGCTCCACGCCGCCCTCCAGGGCTTCACCGAAGCCGGCTCCGACGGCATTCTGCAAGTCTCCACAGGCGGTGCCGACTACTTCTCCGGCCCCACCATCAAGAACACCGTGGCGGGTTCAGTCGCCTTCGCCATTTTCGCGCAGGAAGTGGCCAAGAACTACCCGATCAACGTCGCACTGCACACGGACCACTGCCCCAAGGACAAGCTGGACGTCTTCGTGCGTCCTCTGCTCGCCATCTCGGAGGAGCGTGTCGCCCGCGGCGAACTGCCACTGTTCCAGTCGCACATGTGGGACGGCTCCGCCGTGCCGATGGACGAGAACCTCAGCATCGCCAGCGAACTGCTTGAGCGCTGCCACAAGGCCAACATCATTCTTGAGATCGAGGTTGGCGTCGTCGGTGGCGAAGAGGACGGTGTCATGGCCGAAATCAACGAGAAGCTCTACACCACGATCGAGGACGGCATGCACACCATCGAGGTCCTCGGCCTCGGTGAGAAGGGCCGCTACATGACGGCCCTGACCTTCGGCAACGTGCACGGTGTGTACAAGCCGGGTGCCGTGAAGCTGCGCCCTGAGGTTCTCAAGGAGATCCAGGACGCCGTCGGAGCCAAGTACGGCAAGAAGGACCCGTTTGATTTGGTCTTCCATGGCGGCTCCGGTTCCACCGCACAGGAGATTTCCGACGCGGTGGACTATGGCGTCATCAAGATGAACATCGACACCGACGCGCAGTACGCCTTCAGCCGCCCCGTCGCCGAGCACATGCTCCGCAACTACGACGGCGTGCTGAAGATCGACGGCAACGTTGGCAACAAGAAGATGTACGACCCTCGCGCCTGGGGCAAGGCTGCCGAGGCGGGCATGGCCAAGCGCATCGTCGAAGCCTGCGAGCAGCTCCGCTCCGCCGGCACCTCGATGGGAAAATGACCGCTCTGCGGGGCTAAACACTGGGCAAGTGAGCCTGCACCCCCCCGCAACAACCAGACAGGCCCGGCCTCCCCAACAGGGGAGGCCGGGCCTTCTTGCGTTCAGGCGCTCAACTCAGCTGAAGCGCACGATGTTGTTCAGCACCCACTTGGTGGACCACTGGTAGGTGGAACCCCGACCCTGGGGGACCACACCGATCACCTTGACCTCCGCGTAGCTGCGGCAGCCATTGCGACCGGTGGCCGGAGTATCGCACTCGGTGCGCCACTTGCGGCCGTCCGTGGCCGTCCAGCTGCCCGTGCGGCCCAAGGGATTGTTCTTCCACAGGCTTCGTGGCGACGGAAGGTAGGTCAGGTTGTTGAACACCCAGCCATTCTGGGGGACGAATTTTCCGTCCTTGTAGGAGACCGTCGTGGCGAAGATGCTCGTGCGGCACCTGCTCGTCTGCGAGTACTTCTCGCAGGTGGTGAACCAATTCCGGCCATTCACGGTGTGGTAGCCGGGAGTGGAGTAGACGTCGACGGGGGGTGGGGTCGATGTGGGCAGAGTCGTCTGCGTCACAGTGACGGTGGGCTTGGGACTCGGTGATGGAGCGGGAGCGTTCTTGACCCCGAACGCAGGGGAGGTCCAGGACTGGGTGCCGCCGTCGCCGTCGGCTGCCAGCGCGGTGAGCCGCAGCACGTAGTTGCCGGGTTTCACTTCCTTGACGACGCCGGACTTGTCGGCCAGACGGCCGTCCCATGACCACAGGCTGAGCCCGGGATCGCGACCAACATTGTCCACGGCGTAGGCCGTCCGCTTGCTCTTCTCGAGGGGTGTGCCGGAAGCGGAGACCTCCAGCACGTCCACGGTCAGGCGGGCGGCCGGGTAGGCGATGTGCGCCAGCACGGTGGGCAGGTCCTTGCCCAGCTTGTAGATCGTCTTCGCGTCTGCGTCCTCGATTTCGGCTTCGGGGTCAACGCACTGCTGGTCTGCCCAGAAATTGCACTGGGTCACCACCACGAGGGCGGGCAGTCCACTCTCCAGATCAGGGAAGATCGGCAGCGCCCCGTAGTCGCCCACCATGCCGGCGAACGGTACGGAGATCGTCCCCGCACCCTCACCGGAGGTGAGGTGGATGAACCCGCTGTACTGGGTGCCCGCAACGGCCTTGTCGTTGGGGGAGATCGTGACGTCCACGTTCGTGGTCCTACCCGCCTGGACGGTGACGGACGTCGCCGAGAACTGCACGGCGGCGGCGGCCGAGGAGAACTCGGCATCATTCTGCGTGGCCTCGGGATCCGCGGGATCGACGAAGGTGGACATCGCAGTCTCCGCTTGAAAGGTCCAAGTGTCTGCGGCACTGCCGCGGTTGGTGATGGTGAGGGTCTCGGTGTGAGGGCCGTCGGCTGACTCCCCGGTGGAGATCTTTCCGGGGGTGACATCCGTGGTCCCGAGGATGGCGCGGTCCACCTGAATCAGGCCTGCACCCTGGTGGTGGGCTGCGTCGAGAATGCCGTTGTCCGGGATGACAGCGAACTCGGTGGGCTCGGCCGTGTTCTGCAGCCTGGACAATGCTTGTGCGGGTGTCAGGTCCGGGTTGGCCTGCAGCATGAGCGCGACGGCGCCAGCCACGTGAGGACTGGCCATGGACGTTCCGGAGAGCGTGGCGTAGCCCTCCTCCTCCAACAGGTAGGTGGAGTAGATGGAACCGCCGGGGGCGCCCAGGTCTGGCTTGAGCGTCAGGTCAGCCGCGAGGCCCCAGGACGAGAAGTCCGAGATCAGGCCACCCGTGGGGTTGGGACGTGTTGTCTTGTTGCCGGTGAACTCGACGGTGGGCACCTTGGCGTCGTCGGTGAGCCACTGCACGATGGACAGGCCGTCGGTCTCTGGCACCGCGACCACCGGGGCC
>RCMY010002675.1_pt1 | contig 16052 bp, 16 predicted proteins | sample 2041341 | NCBI WGS metagenome assembly RCMY01 (sample SAMN09708234, study PRJNA481090) | Marine sediment metagenome, whole genome shotgun sequencing project. | reverse complement strand
TTGGTTTCCCATCGGGTAGAAATGACCAGCTGGATCAGTCCGACCATGTCGTTGTCATTGGATTATTTCTATCTTCAGGCCGATCAATTAAATAACGTAGGCGGCCTCCCTCCTATCACGAATTTGAGCAGCAAAACTTTGGGGCACGAGACCTCGCTGACCCTAAAAGGATTGCTGAAAGAACATTTTACATTACTGGGAGTACTATCGTATGGAATTCCCGGTGAGGGCCTCGATACTGCCTTTGCCGAATCAATACCCAATTGGCTAACGGTACAGGCGGCCGTATTCATCAACTATTGATAATACTAACAACACTAAACCAACGAAAAATGGAAGCGCAAAAAAAGTCTGAAATCACCAAGGGAGCCCTTATCAACGGAGTAATCAACGCCGTCATCAACGGGGGACTACAATATTTTTTCCTAAAGGACAAAGCACCCATCGCGCTTTCGGTCGATTCGATCACCAATACCGAAGAAACCGTATTGGGAGCAACGGTCGGATTGGCCCTATCATTGGCTATGATTCTTACTGTTGTTGCATATTTTACGATTAAGGGCGAGAAGGTCCCGTTTTTTCCCACCGCATTTTGGCTTACTATCAAGCACGGATTTTTCACATTTGGGATAATCACGGCACTGGCCGTATTGTGGCAAAGGTATATGGGTACGGTCGAAGTATCACTGGTGACCGCCTTGATCGTAATTGGTGTCATTGCAGGTATTGTCGCAGGTGTTGTCAATTATTTGACTATGAAAAAATGTGTGCTGCCTGAACCAAAGAACATTTCCTAAACCCCAAAAGAGCATTGTATTATGACAAAAAGTATCCTATCACTACTACTAATTCCAATATTCTTTGCCTGTAAATCCGAAGAAAAGGAGACGAAAGCTTCTGCCTTCGATTCCCAATTGTTCCATAACGGTACTATCATCACGATGGAAGGCGACGAGCCGGTAATGGCGGAGGCCGTTGTAGAAAAAGATGGCAAAATTGCATTTGTAGGCCTATTGGCCATTGCGGAAAAAGAATTTCCGAATGCCGAAAAAGTCGATTTGAACCAGCGGACTTTATTGCCTGGATTCATCGATCCGCACAGCCATTTCGATATGGTTTCCAATACCATGGGGCAGGTAGATTTGAATCCTGAACCCGTAGGCACTATCACTACTATTACCGAAATCGCGGAAAGGCTCAAAAAATACAAAGAAGAAAATGCCATCCCCGACGGTGAATGGATCTTCGGTTGGGGCTATGACGACGGGCAGTTGGAAGAAGGACGACATCCCAATAAAAAAGAAATCGATGCGGTATTGCCGAACAATCCGGTGTACTTGGCACACACAAGCGGACATATGGGAGTTGCCAATTCCATGGCCCTTGAGAAACTAGGCGTGAACGCGGAAACACCTAATCCCGATGGCGGAAATATCGATAGGATGCCCAATTCTAAAGAACCCAATGGCCTAGTGCAAGAAACCGCCATGTATCCCTTCGTGGGCAATATGCTACAAATTCTATCGGCCAAACAAGCAGATTATTTCGAGGGCACACAAGACTACTACGCCTCGAACGGAATCACGACCGCCAACAATGGCATGACCGACCGTAATGGAATCGCATTCTTTAAATCTCAGGCAGCTGCCGGGAAACTGAAAATCGATTTGACCGTTTTAGGAGGAAACCATGATCTAGAGGCCAATCTGAACGATTCGACCATCCATTTTAAGACCTACAACAACGGTTTGAAAATTCAGGGCACCAAAATAGTTGCCGACGGTTCGCCCCAAGGGAAGACCGCCTATTTTACAAAACCGTTTTTAACCCCCGTACCCGGATGTAAAAGCGATTGCAGGGGACTGCCGAGCCTTACACAGGAAGATTTGAACGCACTTTTTGTCACTGGATATAATAAAGACAATCAATTGTTTATTCACAGTAACGGCGATGCCACGATCGACATGGTAATTGCCGCACATGAATATGCCTGTGAGGAATTGGGTCAGCCTTTGGACAAAGATCGGAGAACCATCGTTATCCACTCGCAATTCGCACGCCCCGATCAATTGGAAACTTTCGTCAAATACAATATGGAACCCTCCTTTTTTACGAATCACGCCTATTTCTGGGGCGATGTACACGTAGAAAATCTTGGCGAAGAACGCGCCAACTTTTTGAGTCCCATGGCAAGCGCAGAACGTTTAGGCCTAAAGCCTACAAACCATTCCGATGATACGGTCACACCTGTCAATCCACTTTTCACCATTTGGTCGGCGGTAAATCGGGTGTCACGCTCCGGTGCGGTCATTGGCGAAAATGAAAGGGCGACGCCCTATCTCGCTTTAAAAGCGATTACGGACAACGCCGCTTACGAGTTTTTTGAAGAGGACATAAAAGGTACTTTGACGAAGGGTAAATTGGCGGATTTTGTGATTTTGGATAAAAATCCGCTGACCGTTGAACCAATGGACATCAAGGATATTCAAGTAGTAGAAACGATTAAAGAAGGTAAAACTATTTTTAACAAGTAAAAAACAAAAAAATTGGTTAAGGTCGCGGAGGTTGAATAGAAGCAAAATCCAATGCAATGCAACACCGGAGCTTTCTAAAAAACCAATATCTTATTACAGCAAATTAATAGTAACTTAAAATCCTAAAAATGAAAACAAAACGAATCTCCAAAAAAATGGAAAAATTGTTGAACACCCAAATGACCACCGAGGCCTATCAAGCGCAGGTGTACCTATCTTACGCATCGTGGGCGGAAGTGAATAGCTTTGCAGGAATCGCAGCCTTTCTTTACGGCCATATGCACGAAGAACGTGAGCACATGTTCAAAATCCTAAAATACATCAATGACCGCGGCGGTGAGGCAAAAATTGAAGCGATCAAGGCAGCACCGGCAAATCCGAAAGACCTCGGTGATTGCCTACAAAAAATACTAAAGCACGAAATTGACAACTCCAATAAAATCGACGAAATCGTAAACTTGGCCCATGAGGAAAAAGATTGGCCCACCTTCAATTTCGGACAATGGTTCGTGCAGGAACAGATCGAGGAAGAGAGCTTGATTAACGGGATTATCGACAAATACAACCTCGCGTCTACCGAAGTGGATGGCAACACCAGTCTCTATGAACTGGACAGAGATCTGACGAACGCCTCGCAAGAAGCAGAGACACCGAGGGAAGAACAATTTTAAGGCACTGAAGTGACCGAATGAACAGAGGAAAGAGACAAGAGACAAGAGAAAAGAATTTAAAAACAAATGCGGGGGAAATAACGGTTCATCCCTCAATTTATCACGTCTGAACTCTCGAGTCTGAACTCTCGAGTCTGAACTCTCGAGTCTGAAATCTAAAATCTATTTAAAATATGAACACTACAGAATTATTTAATTTAACAGGAAAGACTGCAATCGTAACAGGTGGTGCAAACGGCATTGGAAAAGCGACCGCTATGATGTTGGCGAAACACGGTGCCAACATTTCTATCGGCGACTTCAATTTAGACGATGCCAAGAAAGCCGCGAAAGAAATAGAGGGCTTGGGTGTAAAAGCGATCGCTGTTTCCTGTAACGTTTTAAAGGATGATGATTTGGTCAACTTGGTCGAAACGACCGTTAAAGAGTTGGGCGGCATCCATATTTTGATCAACAACGCCGGTGGTGGCGGAGGTGGTAAAGAAAATCCCTTTAAAATATCCGTAGACGATATTAAACGTGATTACGAGCTTAATGTTTTTAGTGGGTGGCGGCTTTGCCAATTATGCGTGCCATATATGAAAAAGGATGGTTACGGATCTATTGTCTTTACGACCTCGATGTCAAGTGTGAATAAAAGTCCGAATATGAGTGGTTATGGGGGTTCAAAAGCCGCCGTAAACCATACCGTCGCCAACTTGGCCCATGATTTCGGGCCTGAAGTACGTATTAATGCCGTAGGTCCCGGAGCGACGAGAACAGCTGCATTGGAAAGTGTGCTAACACCGGAAATCGAAAAGACCATGCTCAAGCACACCCCGATCAAACGTTTGGGAACGGCCGACGATATCGCCGGTGCCATGTTGTATTTCGCGTCGCCAATATCCGAATGGGTAAGCGGCCAGACCATTTTTGTGAATGGTGGCGGGGTACAGACCCTTGATCAGTAAAAGCATGCAATTATAATGTAGCCGTTGTCTTATCGGGGCAACGGCTTTTTATCAACGGCAGACTCGAACGATAGATTAATTTTTTGAGTTTTTTACAACACTTAATTTTCAGCTATGTCGGAACAGGAAATGAAAAAATTGGGCTATCAGGTCATTGATGCCATTGTCGAATACCGCCAGAACCTAGCGTCAAAGCGCGTGTTCAACATGCCCGACTTTGAGACACTCAATAGCGAAGTAGCCTCCGAAACGCCCATGGAGCCTGAAAGTCCCAATGAGGTCTTCAAGGAGATAGCGCATTTGATTTCGGAAAACATCACCCATTTAGATCATCCGCGGTTTTTTTCGTTTATTCCCGGGCCCAGCAACTATTACAGCGTTCTTGCCGACACCATGGCCACCGGCCATAACGCTTTCGCCGGTCATTGGATGGGCGGGGCATACGCCGCGATGGTGGAGACCCGAACCTTGGATTGGCTGGCCCAGATTATGGAATATCCCCAAGGTAGCGGCGGAATCTTTACCAGTGGCGGTTCGATGGCGAACCTCACCGCCATCGTTGCGGCCCGGGAAAACAAACTGCCGGATGACCACTCCAAAGGCACCATCTATTATTCCGAACAAACCCATTCCTCCTTGGCCAAAGCCCTGAGAATTCTAGGTTTTAAACCTGAAAACATGCGCAAAATCGATTCCGATGAACATTTTCGAATCGATACCACGGACTTGTTAACCGCAATTGAAGAGGATTTAAAAAACGGTTTCCGCCCCTTTTGCATCATCGGTAACGCCGGCACTACGAATACCGGAGCGGTCGACGACCTCAACGCCTTATCGCAATTGGCCAAGGAACACCAATTATGGTTCCATGTAGATGCCGCCTACGGAGGGGCAGCTATGCTATCCCAAAAACATAAAAACAAAATCCAGGGCATCGAAAAGGCCGATTCCATCACTTTGGACCCGCATAAATGGTGGTTTCAGCCCTATGAAATGGGATGTCTTCTGGTACAAGACAAACAAACCTTGAAAGATGCATTCAGCGTTCGCGCCGAATATCTAGACGATACTGTCGGCGATCCCCGGGAAATCAATTATTATGAACATGGGGTTCAGCTATCCCGTTCATTCAGGGCTTTGAAATTGTATACCTTTTTTAGATGTGTCGGCTTGAACAAAATTGGCGAAGATATTACAAGGGGTTTTGAAAATGCCGAATACATCGAAACGCTATTGCAACAGAAAGACTATTGGGAAATTATTACCAAACCTTCTTTGGGCATCATTTCCTTCAGGGTGAAACTTTTCGATAACGAGGCCAAGAACGATGCAATGAACGCCAAGCTCTCCCAATATGTGCTCGACGATGGCTATGCGATGATCAATACTACCAAATTGCACGGTCACGTCGTGTTGAGAATGTGCCCCATACATCCCGAGACGACTACGACTTTTTTGGACAAGACTTTTGACATCATGAACGCCTATATCGAACAGAAGGGCATATAAAAATAATATGCAACGCCGTTGACAGGGGCTTGACGATTCCACTCACAGTTTTACACGGCAGCGGCTTGCTGGTTATTGATTCCCAAGTTATTTTTTTTTGACCAACATAATATTCCAATTATCATTAACTTAATCGCCCATTCAAGAAAACTGACATCTATAGACCCAAAAACACTCGCTAAGAAAAATATAGTTCCAACCTAAGGACCACCTTAAATGAACTGGCTACTACTGTTCGAAATTATATACGTCATCGTCATATTCTTGGTCAGCCTTCGGGTATTGTACGATACCCGCAGCAGTGTCAAGGCATTGGCCTATATTCTATTCATCGTTTTTGTGCCTTTTGTCGGTATAATTTTCTATTTTTCTTTCGGGGTCAATTATCGCAAAAGAAAGCTGTACAGCAAGAAAATAGTGCATGACGAGAATCTACGCCAACAGATTCGCACCCGTATGTTCGCCTATTCCGATCAAGTTCTCAATTCGGGGGCGATAGACGACAAACATCGCAATCTGGCAGAATTCGTAAGAAGATCCGCCAGTAGCCCGTTGACCGCAAATAATTCGGTAAAACTCTTATTGAACGGGGAAGAAAAATTTCCGGAAGTCCTAAAGGCTTTGGAAGCCGCCCAACACCACATCCATATCGAATATTACATTTATGAGGATGACGCAACGGGAAATTCCATTGCCGACATCTTGATCAAAAAAGCGAAAGAAGGGGTCGAAGTCCGATTTATGTACGATGATTTTGGCAGTTACGGTTTAGGAAAATCCTTTATCAAAAAGCTCGAGGTAGCCGGCGTTAAGACTGCCCCGTTCTACAAAATAAAACTGTTGGTCTTCGCCAATCGCCTAAACTACAGAAACCACCGTAAGATTATTGTCGTAGACGGAAAAACAAGTTTCGTAGGCGGCATCAACATCAGCGATAAATATCGAAATGACGGCGTGGGCGATAGCGAGCTATTTTGGCGCGATACCCATTTAATGCTCACCGGCACGGCCACCGCCTACCTGCAATACCTGTTTCTGTGTGATTGGAATTTCGCAAGCCTTAATACCCTGATCTATAGCGAGTCTTATTTTCCGCCACCGTCCCCAACGAAAGAGATCGGGAAAGAAATCGTACAACTGGTACCCTCGGGTCCCGACTCAAGCCTTCCGGTTATTTTTTATTCCCTTTTGGAAGTCATCGGAGCCGCAAAGAAAAAGATCTTGATTACCAGCCCCTATTTTATTCCCGGCGAAAGCCTGATGGATGGCTTGATCATTGCAGCACAAAGCGGTTTAAAAGTGCAAATAATAGTCCCCGGCATATCGGATTCCAAAATGGTCGATGCGGCGGCGCGCTCGTATTATACCGAACTTTTAAAAAATGATGTACAGGTCTTTCTATACAACAAGGGCTTTGTACACGCCAAGACCATGGTCATTGACGATGACTTGGCCATAGTAGGTTCCGCCAATATGGACTATCGCAGCTTCGACCTAAATTTTGAGATTAATGCCTTGGTTTACGGAAAGGAGATTGCAGGACAATTGGAAACGGCTTTTCTAAAGGATTTAGAGGAATGTTCGCAAATCGATGCTAAGGATTGGTTGAACAGGCCTACCTATGTGCGTCTTTGGGAAAAGGTTGTACGGTTGCTGTCTCCCTTCCTATAATCCATTTCTAAATCCCAATCAACATATTTTGAAACCCACTTTATGGAAATGAATAAGATATTTACAATCTGCTTACTAATTCTTTGTTTTACGGCTTTTGCACAGCGTTCGTCGGAGGATGAAATTCAGGATAATTTCCGCTCTATAGAAATTAAACCCAAGTTCGGTAGCTACCTCTACACGGGTTCTGCATTGAGCGATGCCGGATTGCTCGATGCCGGTTACGGGGCGTTGAGCATTAAATTGGGATGGCAATCGAGCAATACTGAAAGTTGGTCCAGCTACTACAAATATCCGACCTATGGCATAGGTCTTTACTCCGCGTTTTTGGGCAATGCACAGGTTTTTGGAAGCCCGAATGCAGTGTACGCTTTTATCGAATTCCCGGTAGGAAACCCGAACAAAAGAAACAAATTCACCATAGAACCGGCCTTGGGTATAACCTACAACCTGCAAGAGTACAATGCGGAAGAGAACCCCATCAATGATGCTTTCGGAGCCAGGGCGGCCGTCTATTTCGGAATTGATCTCGGTTTCGAATACCGTTTTACCCGAGAGCTAGACCTCACGTACGGGTTCGACTTTACCCATTTTAGTAATGGCAGTATGTACCAACCTAATCTCGGCCTGAACTTGTTGGGACTAAATCTAGGTATAAAATATAATTACAACGCGGCACAGCGACGTGTAGATAACGACCCATATACCGAAAATCTGCTCCAGGCCCGGTATAAATCTCCGGAAAAGAGCAAGGTTGAGAGACTGAACGAAAGTTCCATTTCGCTATACTTGGCCGGTGGGGCAAAACAAACTTCTTCCGACCGTGGACAAAACCGACAATTTGGAGTTTTCACAGGCGTGGTCGATTTCGAACATCGATTCAATACCATACACGGTATCAATGTCGGTCTTGATTTCTTCTATGACAACACCTTTAGGGAGTTCGACAAAGCAGCCGACCGGAGCTCCATCGGTATTCATGGCGGCTACGACTTCCATTTTTGGAAACTCGTCATAAAGGCACAGATAGGCGCCTATCTAACCGACAATTTGGGCAAAGGAGCCTACTTTTTGCGACCCGCACTCCGTTTCAACGCAAACAAAAGCATTTTCGTACAGGTCGGACTAAAGACTTTGGATGGTGGTGCCGCCGACTATGTGGAGTTCGGCATCGGATTCAGGCCGTTCAAATGGTAAATGGGAAACGAAGCCCTTGGTACTAGGTAGCCAGCGCAATGGACCAATGGAACTATTCCCAATTTGAAAAATTGTTCGGAGGTATATCATTGGAATCTGGCGAAACTTAAATTGGCTTCATACCTTTGCAAGTTATCATGTCCACCATTAAAAAGAACGAACTTCATACCAAGAAAAAATATAGGTTTCCGAACGGATGCTATGCTTGCATCCTGCTTTTCTTGTTTGGCTTGTTTATGGCTCCGATCCATGGGCAATCTTCGACGACCTGGTCCCATGAGGTTGCGTTCTCCTCGGCCAACGACGCCTTTGTAATCTGGCAGAATTCCGATCGCTTTTACAGTTATGGTTTGGGTATCTCCCTAAAATTCAAATCCGAAAAACTGCTAGGGTTACAGCACCTTTTCCCTCAAAAAACAGATTATTATTTTGAAAGCGGATTACGTCTGGAAGGCTACACCCCAACCGATAAACGGGTTTCCGTCTCTGAAATCGAGGAAAACCGCATTGCGTTCGACCGCCCCTATGCCGGGCTCTTGTACGGTACCTTCGGCAGCGTCTACGCCTTTGACCGTTCTTTTTTCAAAGGCGGACTGCTGCTCGGCGTTATGGGTCCATCCTCTTTAGCCGGGAAATTCCAGGATTGGTTCCACGATAAGATCACCCACGACCCCATGTTTGGGGAGTGGAAATATCAAGTACCCGACCAGTTCGTTTTTAATGTCAATCTGAACTACACCTACGATTTTTTACCCGGCCAAAACTGGTTTGATGTATACGGTTCCATGGATGCCCGCCTAGGAAACCTGTACATCGACGCCTCCCCTACCCTCGGCCTCCGATTCGGAAAATTCAACAAACTGACACAATCGCTGGGAATGGACAATGCTATCTTATCAAACCGGACAGATTGGGAACTTTTTCTGCAATCTACTATCGGTGGAAGTATAAATATATACGACGGTACAGCACAGGGCAACCTATTCCATCAAGATTTCGAATATGCAGTGGACGAGCTGAGAACATTCAACTCGGTTATGACACTAAGTATTTACTTTTCGCTGAAACGATTTTCGTTGGGCATTGAGCACCATTTTTTGTTCGGAAAAGTAGTGCCCAAAGAACGACATGTGTATGCTCGTACGGTTTTTAAGTACCGGTTTTGAATGGGTGTTTTTTCTCGCCCCATTTAACCTGAGCCGCGTGTTCAAATCCGATTAAAGGCTTGTTTATAAAGGTAATTCCAATACCCGAAAGAAGTATCATCCCACCAAAAACCATTTGCCACGTAATGGCTTCCCCTAGAAAGGCCCAGGCCAAAATGGCCGTTGTAAAAGCCTGTGCCAACAAGCTTAAGGAAACCCGTGTAGTTCGAATGTGCTGAATGGCATAATTGAGCGCAAACCAAGCGAACAGCTGACAAACGAGTGCCTGTATCCCTAATACCGCCCACGAGGTTAGTCCAAATCCATAGAAAGCTTCCCCTGCGAAAAGATTAAGGATAGCCAAAAAAATGGAAGAGGCAAAAAGGTTGATGAGCATAAAAGAGGCAATATTCATCTGCGCCAGCACTTTTTTGGAGACCAACAGATAGGCCGCATAGAATACACCCGAGAGTATGCCAAAAATAAAGGCTCGGTCGAATTCCAGTTGTGTGAAAAAGTGAAACCCTACGATGACCACCATGCCCAATAGGGCTACCACAGTACCGATCCAAAAATTAATGGAAGGCCGATCTTTTAAAAAAAGGAACATCCCCATGCCCACCCAAATCGGCGAGAGATTGGTCAACAAAGAAGCCTGCGTAGCAGTGGACTCTAGAATGGCAATATTCCAGACCGCCACATCCGAACCGAACAGCACTCCGCTTAACGCAGCCAAAAGCGCCATTTTCATACCTGGCCACTGCCATTGCTTTTTCAGAAGTACTATTGGCAGAAGCACAACAAAGGCGATCGCCATCCGATAAAACGCTGAAATCAAGCCGGAATTATACCCTAATTTTACTAGGATGGGAAAGATGGAAATACCGAGAATTCCCAATGCCAACGCGATTCTAGGTTTGGTCATGTCTGATTTTTTTAGAACCGGCAAAATTAGGGGTAATAAGGATACAGCTGTGTTAAGTATTTGTCAAATGATAAGGATATCATGGTTTACGCCGGAAATATATTCATCAAGGGAACTTGTTAGGTATCAGATGATCTTATGAACTCGTCTTGAGTTGTTCTTTTACCTACCCCCGTATTCTTCGGAATCGGTTCTAACCAGCAACTCAAGACGATTTTTATTCATGACTTCTTCGTTAGCACTTTGATGTCGTGTATTAAACGCTGAATTTCTTCATCGTTCGTTCCATCATAGATACCTCGGATTCGTCCTTTCGTATCTACTAGAATGAAATTGGGCGTATGTATAAAATCCTGCAAGCCGCCATCGCCTTGTTCCACTACGGCGAAGTAGCTTTTGCGTGCCAAGTTATAGATATGCTTTTTGTCCCCCGTCGTAATATTCCATTTGGCGGCAATGGCTCCATTTTTGTTTGCATAGTCTTCTAAGATAGGAACGCTGTCTAGTTCGGGCGTTACCGAAAGGGACAGCAACATCACATCGTTGTCTTTCAAGAATGTTTCTTGAAGCTTAGCCATATTGCTGGTCATGATGGGGCAGATACTCGGGCAACGGGTAAAAAAGAAGTCTGCCACATAAATTTTACTTTTGTAATCTTCTTGGGTAATTGTATTTCCATTTTGATTGATAAGCTCAAAATCGGAAACGGTATGATTTTCAGTACTATGCTGCATAGAAATATCGACCAATTCCGGATTGAGATCGGATGGGTTATAAATAGGTAATTCATTTTCTGTAATTTGCTTACAGGCGTAAAGACATAAGACGCTGAAAATGAGCGAAATTAGTTGTATGCTACGAGCTTTCATGGCCAATTAAAGGATCTGTTGTTCTATAAATTCTCTCGCTTCCTTGAGTTCTTCCCTATCCTGCCCAGTTTCGACAACTAGTTCAAGCAAAGCATTATAATACTGCATCGCTTTAACAACATCATCGGTTTTTTTTGCTGCTCTGGCGGCACCATAAATACCATTGAACCTATTTGGGTGCGCTTTTAGATTTTCTTGGTAGGCGGCCAATGCCTCTTTGTTCCGACCCATTTCCAAAAACATATCACCCAATAATTCTATGGCGGGAAGAACGTCTCCCGGAGTGACCGGGTGTTTGCTTGTTTTGTTTTCGATCGCCACGGCTTCCTGCATTAATGATACGGCCCTTTTTATATCGCCCTTGCTGAAAAGAACCCAAGCTTGTGCCGTTTTCATCTGAATTTCAACCTGTTTGACCTGAATGTGCTTGGAACGGTCTTGCTGTGCGATTAAATTTTGATGGAGTTTTTTTAGGATGTCAATTTCGATTTCGGCTGAACCAAAATCTTTTAGATGCGCCGCTCCCATAGCCTTGGCAAAATGATGAATCGCTTTTTGCCAAGGAAATTTTTGCCAATCCACTTCAAGATTTTGTAATTCTAAATTTGCCGCACGTTCCCAGTTTTTGTTTTCTAGGGCCATTCTTGCGGGAATAGCGGCTACGGAATACATAGATGCCGAAATACCAGCGGGATGGACTGTTTTTAGGTCCTTTATTTGGTCAAGGTAGGTTTTGGCATTGACAGTATCCCCCCTTTGAAGATAGGCGTACACTAGATAATCTAAGGCGTGCAGTTCCTCATAATAACCGCCTTTGAATGATCTAGCTTCGGTATAGCACTTGGCGCTTTCAGCAGATGCAAGGTTAGATGCGATAGATTCCTCCCAAATACCCAATCTCGTAAAAATATGTGAAGGCATGTGCTGCGCGTGCGCCGAAGAAGGTGCGATTTTCGCATACTTACGAGCCGTTTTCAAAGCTTTTTCCGCCAAAACGGGATTGTCATAATTGTGAATGATATAATGGGCGATACCTGGGTGATCAGGATTATCGGCGAAAAGGGATTCAAGGATTTTCCCTGCCTTCAACTCATTTTCATACGTCTTACCTACCCTATCGCGAGTAGAAAACAAGGCCAGCGAATAAAAAATAGCCGCCTCGACATCTTCCGGATATTTGAGAGAGAGCTGCTCCATCTTTTTTTCATAACGAATGGCCCTTTCGTTATGATCAACATTGTCCCAATTCGTATAAAAAGCATCGATTGCCTGGATGTAATCCCTCTGTTTTTCATCCATAGCTAATTCCTTGGCGACAGCCAAAACTTGCGCGCCTTTTATCAAGTCTTCTTCCGTAGGTGGAAACCAGGCTGCATGGTATATGCTCATGGCAACGCCCCAATACGCCATCGGACAATTGGGGTCGGCATCGATAACCTTAACGAAGGCTTTTTCAGCTTCGCCATATTGAAAGGAATGTAATAATGCCACCGCCAAGTCAAATGTTTCCCTGGTTTCATAGCTGCACGAGAGCGAAAATTTCAATGTTCCAAATTGTCCATCACCACACAGTAAAAGATCTCCCCTTAAAAACTCTATGGAGGCCAATGCTGCATTCGGTTTTGGCGTAGTGTTCTTACAGGCGGTTAGGCTTAAGACTAGTATAAAAAGAACTGTTATAGTTTTTGAATGCTTCATGGTTTAAAGTTTAATAATAGGTATGCCAAAATTATTTGTGATACTACATTTAAATCATGTCTGAACTTGACTTGAGTTGGTAGAAGCTCGTTTGAAGAATCTTGAGAAAGTCCGTTTTTTAGGTTGAAGTATTTGATTCTTGGCTGATTTTTCTCTGTAAAAACGGAGATAGGACAGAGAAGCCATAGTAAAATTAATCTGGAATCTATATGACCTTCAATTACCTTCATCAGTTTATATTCAGTTGAAACTAAATAGGTTGTGATGATTTTAAAAGCAGGGGGTTTGAAACCTCTTAAAAAGTCACAGATGTTTAAAGGTAGGGAAAACGGTTTAAAAAGGGTGTATTTATGTGTGAGAGGCTATAAAACAGACTTGATTGACTTCAATTTCGAACCGAAGTGCCACTTTGAAGTGCTGCCGGAGAAATCAAAGCCCTTACTGCGAGCTTTGCCTTTCAAGTGGGAGCTGAATGTACTCCTTACATTAATACTTCTAAAAGTCAAATTGATCCTAGGTTGGATTTATCTTGTCGTTTTCGGAATTTTATGTTTCCAATTTTGTTGTGTAACTCCCCTTTCTCAACATTCTCATATGTACTTATAAAATCGACTTTATCAATCCGCCATCTACGCGAATAGCTGCGCCATTAATGGCGGAAGCCAATTCACTGGAATAGTAAACAACCGTATCTGCGATTTCATTAACGGAAGCAAAACGTTCTATTAAGGAAGTCGGACGCATATTTTTAAAGAAATCGACTTCTACTTCGTCTACGGATCTACTATCGGCTTTGGCAAGATCCTCAATGAATCCCCTGACACCCTTTGATTTTGTTGGGCCGGGCAAAATGGAATTTACCGTTACATTGGTCCCTTTGGTGAGTTCCGCTAATCTCCTACTTACAGCCAATTGAGCAGTTTTTTTCATTGCATAATGCATCATTTCATCCGGAATAAATGCCGCGGATTCACTTGAAATAAAAATTATCCGTCCCCAGTTTTTAGCCAACATTTTAGGAAAATAGTGTCGCGAAAGACGAATTCCGCTCATCACGTTCACCTCAAAAAATTTGAACCAATCTTCGTCCGGAATTTCAACAAAATTCTTTGGTTCAAATATTCCTGCGTTGTTTATTAGAATATCTACCTCAGGTAATTGCTTTAATAACCTGTTAATATCCGCTACTTTTGAAAAATCGGCAGCAATACCGGAAACGTTGGTATTGTGAGCTGAAGCTTTGAGTTTTTCCACAGCTGCTTCAACACTTTCTTATTTTCTGCCGTTGATGATTACCTGGGCGCCTTCTTTTAAAAAACGCTCTGCCGTTGCATAACCGATACCAGCTGTGGAACCGCTTACAAATACTACTTTATTGTTAATTTTTAAATCCATTTTCCTTGCGTTTTGCTATTTTTACTTTATGAGTGATTGCAGGATATAGGCAATTTCTTCATGTGCTTGAATCCACGGTTTTCATTTTTTAGGGTTTTTATTTCTTAGAATACGATTACATTCTTGCCGATGCTTTTACCCGACTCCTGCATACGATGTGCTTCTTTAAGGTTTTCTACCGTGAAACCATCAAGTTGCGTGGTCATGGTGCTTTTTAAGGTGCCGTCATCCAATAACTTCGAGATATGATTCAAGATATCGCCCTGCCTTGCCATATCATCGGTCTGGTGCATGGAACGGGTGAACATCAACTCCCAGGAGAAGCTGACACTCTTATTTTTTAAGATATCGAGATTCAAGGGTTTACTACTTTCGGTAATGGAAACAATATGGCCTTGTGGTTTGATGATTTCGGAGGCGGTTTCCCAATAAGCCTCCAAATCCACAAAATCCAGAATGTAGTTGACTTCTTTATGGCCTATCTTTTTTAATTCTTCTTTAATGTCATTATGATGGTTGATGACAAAATCCGCACCCATATCTTTGCACCATGCAACCGTATCTTCCCTGGAGGCCGTTGCGATTACCGTTAGGTTTCCTAATTTTTTTGCCAATTGGATAGCAATAGAACCTACGCCACCTGCCCCGGCCAGGACCAAAACGGTCTTACCTGTGTCGGTTTCAGGGTTGACCCTAATCCTATCAAAAAGAGCCTCATAAGCAGTCAATCCGGTTAATGGTATTGCCACCGCTTCCGCTATACTCAATTTTTTTGGCTTATGACCAACGATGCGTTCATCCACCAGTTGGTACTCTGCATTACTACCGCTTCGGGTAATATCACCCGCGTAAAATACTTCGTCACCAACCTTGAATCTCAAAGTTTTATCACCTACCGCCTCTACCGTTCCCACGGCATCCCAGCCGATGATTTTAGGGGTGTCGAGTACGGTATCTTTCGCAGCATTCTGTCTTACCTTAAAATCGACCGGGTTTACCGAATTGGCGGCTACATTTACCAAAAGGTCGAACCCGGTTGGAAGCGGTTTTTCGGTTTCAAATGCGATGAAACTGTTTTCTTCGTTAATCGATAATGATTGTTTAAATCCTATTGCTTTCATTTTAATTTACTTTTTGATGTTTTAGAATAGTATTTGTGGCTTCTACAAGCTTCTCAGTTTCTGTATGGTCATAAACATCCAGATGCGCTTGGCCAAAACTTCCTTAATACCGCTAAACAGTTTACAGGCACTTCCATACGTGAGTTTAAAAAATGGTGAGTATATGCTTTTAAAACTGAACGCATGTCTGGCTGATTTAAAGGTTTAACCCAAAAGAAATTTTGACCCCTTCAATGACCATGCTCGTGCCGATTATCGCAATGATCAATCCCATAATTTTTCCAATAACGGAAATTACGTTTTGACCTATTTTCTTTTCGATCAGGTTGCTCAGCCGAAAAGTAATATAGGTAAGAATACACATCAA
>RCMY010005546.1_pt1 | contig 16057 bp, 17 predicted proteins | sample 2041341 | NCBI WGS metagenome assembly RCMY01 (sample SAMN09708234, study PRJNA481090) | Marine sediment metagenome, whole genome shotgun sequencing project. | reverse complement strand
CATGACCCGCCCTGGCCTGGGTATGCGTGGCGTGACACTGGTAGAGATGGCCATGGTGCTGCTGATTCTGGGTGTCTTGACTCGTGCAGCCATTGCGCCATTGACCGCCTCCCAGAAGCATCGAAACCATCGACTGGCAGAAGTGAGTTTGCAATCGATCAGGGATGGGTTGTGGGCACACGTGGTTGCAACAGGTGCTTTGCCTTGCCCCGTAGCTTTGGATCAGGAACGTAGCGGAACGGTGAGCCCCATATCGGGGGCGCAATCGATGGAGCAACGAGTGCCGCGCATTTGTCAGACTGCCCATGGCGGTGTGCCCGCTCGAGAATTGGGGCTGGCCGGTCCCACGGGTATCAACGGCGCCCTGCTCGATCCATGGAATCGCCCCTATCGATTGGCCGTCAGCCTGACCAGTCATACTGAGCGAGGCTCCTCGCAATTACCGGACTGGACCACGCCCGGAGAGGCATCCAGTGTCGGTATTGCGGAGCTGACGGCAGATCTGGTCTTGTGCACCAGAGCCGCTCAGGCACGCTGCCCCAGCAGTGACATCCGTGCCAACCAGTTGGCTTATATCGTGGTATCAACCGGTGAAGACAATACAACCCGTGGTGAGCAGTCTGAATCAGGATAGCGATGCAGTATTCGTGTTGCGGGAAGCCTCCATCAGGGCCGATCAACCCTTTGACGATCAACTGGTCTGGGGCACCGCCGCAGAAACACTGTACTGGATGTTGCGGGCAGGGTGGTTGCCGTGATGCAATAAAGGTAGGAACACTTTCAAAGGAACGCACTCGAATGAGTTGTAGTCCAGAGCGATGAGTAAAAATCCGATGCTCGATACTGTTTTCATTAATGCGACCAAGTGGCAACCAGTGGCACAGACACTGAGAAAGATTCTTCTTGAAGCGGGCCTGAGCGAAGAACTGAAATGGGGGAAGCCCTGTCAGGGCCCGTCACATAATAACTTGCGCAATTCAACCGCCGATTCATCCCGCCCCGCGGCGTTGCTCGTCGGTTAAATGGCTAGCCATTCGCCCTCCTCGCGCCTTGCTGGACGGTCGCCTCGACGCCTGAATTGCGCAAGTTATTATGTGACGGGTCCTTATACCCATGATGGCAAGAACATCTGCATCATCCAGCGAATGAACGATTTCCTTGCGCTCATGTTTTTCAAGGGTGCCTTGCTGAAAGACCCGGACGGCCTTCTCGAAGTACAAGGACCCAACTCGCGCGCTGGATACCGGATGCGGTTCACCGGTGTTCAGGATGTTGTCAGCAGAGAGGCCGGTATCAAGGCCTGTATACGTGAAGCGATTGAGGTTGAAAAATCGGGTCTGAGGATGGAGAAGGCGAAGGACCTTGATTACCCGGAAGAGCTTGTCGCTGAGTTTGACAGTAATCCCGAATTCAAAGCGGCATTTGAGCGATTGACGCTCGGAAGAAGACGCGGCTACATCATGCATTTTTCTGGTGCCAGACAATCGAAGACGATAGTGGCGCGTATCGAAAAATGCCGTTCAGGCATCATGAATGGAAAAGGTTTGCAGGATCGTTAACAAGCCCCATCTTAATTTTCACCTAAGTTGCCTGCTTTAGATTAGTCGGTGTCGGCAGGAACAGCCTGTCAGCAAAACTAGTCTAGTCAAGAGGAAGTTTCAAATGTTGAACAACAAGAAAAGTATTGTGGCCAGTGTTGCAGGCGCCCTGTTGTTGGGTACCGTACTGGCAGCGCAGGCTGATCGCTCAAAGCCAGACCCCAGCGCTGCGGAGCTGAATCTGGGCGCCGCCATGGAGCTTGCACTGGCTGAAGTTCCTGGCACAGTGGTAGACGCCGAGCTGGAGCAGAAGAAAGACGGCAAGCTGGTCTGGGAGTTCGAGATCGTCAGTGCTGACGAGGCAGCGAGAATGGACGTGGACATCGACGCCAATAGTGGTGAGCTTCTGAACAGCGAACCGGATGGAAAGCATGGGAAGCACGGAAAGCGTGGTCATGATGAGCACAAGTAAGCTACCGTATCAGCATGACACCGGGCCGGACTGATTGTCGGCTCATATCAGAAGTCCAGCCCGTGGAGACACGGGCTGTCTTTCGTTGTAGATCTAGCTGGGGAGCACTGTGCGCATTTTGCTGGTTGAAGATGATCCGTTGATAGGTCATGGGGTATCGCAATCATTGATCGAAGCCAATCATACGTGCCAGTGGGTAAAGGACGGTAAAGCGGCCATGCCGGCGCTCAATGGAGATACGTTTGATGCTGTACTGCTGGACCTGGGGCTTCCGGGCATGGATGGCACATCGGTTCTCAGGCAACTGCGTGAGCGGGGCAAGAACATTCCGGTCATCATCATCACGGCGCGTGATGGGGTGCAGGATCGCATTCAGGGCCTTGATCTGGGTGCAGACGACTATCTGGTCAAACCCTTCTCACTGGGCGAGCTACAAGCTCGTCTGAGGGCGGTTGCACGCCGGCATGTAGGGACAGGTAGTCCGCAACTGGCGACAGCCCTGCTCTGGATCCGGCCACCGCCGTCGCCAGGGGCGAATCCGGTGATGTCTCGCTATCGGCGCGTGAAATGGCATTGCTGCAGGCATTGATGTATCGTCCGGGGCAGGTGTTTTCGCGGGAACAGCTGGAGTCCCATGTCTACAGTCAAGGCGAGGAAGTTGCGAGCAATGCCATAGAGGTAGTCATTCACGGTCTGCGAAAAAAACTCGGTAAACAGTCGATCCGGAATATACGCGGCCTTGGCTGGATGGTTGACAAGTGAAACACGCATCCCTGCAACGAGACCTCAATCGCTGGCTTTTTATCGCAAGTCTGGCCTGCGCCCTTGCAGGAGGACTGCTCTCAGCCGGATTGGCCTATCTGAGTGCGGAGGACATGCAGGATTCCATGTTGCTTGAAGTCGCCCGTTGGGTGCCGGACGGCGAGGAGCAGGATAAATTCTGGGGCCGTGAACGACACGATGAACAGGTTCTGGTACAAACACTGGGCAAGCGCGGTTATCTCAAGCTATCGGAGAAACTGAAGCCCGGATTCCATAATATCGAAGCTCGTGGCAATTTCTGGCGGGTCCTTGTGGTCAGGCCCAAAGATGGAGACGATGCCTATGCAGTGGCTCAGCAAACCGAGTTAAGGGCAGAGTTGGCGGGCAAGAATGCGCTGTATGCCTTGCTGCCAGTGGTTCTGTTGGCTATCGGTTTTTTTCTGGTAGCGCGTTGGGTTCTGGCGCGTGGTTTGAAGCCCGTGCGCAAGCTGGCAGCAGACATCGACTCGCGTGAGTCATTGTCTCTGGAGCCGCTGTCCGATGCGGGTATTGCAGAAGAGATTCTGCCCTTTACCCGAGCAATCAACCGTTTGCTGGGCCGCACCCGTAATGACATTCAAAGGCAACAGAGATTTATTGCAGACGCGGCGCATGAGATGCGCACACCTGTTGCTGGCCTGAATATTCTGGCCGAGAGCGTATGTCGCGACCAAACACAGGAAAACCAGGTGTTGATGCGTCAGGGACTGAAACGTCTGGAGTCACTGGTCACCCAATTGCTTGATCTGGCCCGCATGCAGTTCAACTATCAGAGTCATACTCAGGTGGTCGATGCAGATGGGTTGCTGCGAGAAATCATTGCCAGTGTCTATCCGTTGGCGATGGAGCGGTCGGTGGATCTTGGCGTGCTGCGTATCGAGAATGTCCGAGTCGAAGATCTGGATCATGGCTTGTCGAAGATTTTCCGCAATGGCCTGAGTAATGCCATTCGCTATATTCCGGCAGACGGGCAGATCAACGTCAGTCTGTTCGCTGAAGCGCAGGATATGGTGTTTCGCGTGGATGATAACGGCCCGGGCATAGACCCTGCCGCACTCAAGTCAGTTTTCGAGCCTTTTGACCGGGGTTCCCGGGCGGGCAATGAAGGCAATGGTCTCGGCTTGGCCATCGCCAGGCAGGCAGCCGTCAAGGCGGGTGGTGTGTTGAGCGTTGTGAACCTGGAAGGCCGAGGGCTGCGTTACGAATATCGTCAGCAACGCGTTGCTGCCATACCGTCACTTGCCTAATTTTCACCTAAGTTGCCTGCCGTAGATTAGTGAGTGTCGGAAAGGGAGTTCCTTTTCGAAGAAACTGATAACCAATCTGAACAGGTGAAAGAAAAATGACCAACACAACCGTAAAAATGGAAATCAATCCGGACAAGTTCTGGAGTGACATCCCAATGGGTGCCAGAGTAGCTGGAAGTATCGTGGCAGTTGCATTGATTGGCGCCAGTATTGTCGCCAGTGTATTTCTGGCGGGAGCGGCCTTGTTTGGTGCACTGGTGATGATGATGTATGGCGCACTAGCTGGAAAAGGCAAGGGTAAGAAGGATGCTGATGTAGGGGAAGTGACCGGTGAAGTGCATGGCGAAGTGCACAACGAGGCTCACGGGAATTTAGTGAAGGCGGAGTCGTAGATACGAATGTCTGCTGGAGCTTCAACTCTGTGTTTCACAGCTGTTGCATGCATACAGGTTTGCGTATTGTAGATGCCGTTAGATACAGATACTTGTCCGTTTTCCATGCCCACCGGCACCGGGGTAAACCCGGGAAGGTGGGCAGCGCGCAGAATGTTGAGAGACGGGCCTGCTAGTAGTTGTGTCGTTGCTGAACTATCCAATGTCCAGCATGGCATGTTCACTGAAGAATCTGTATAGCCCTGAAAATTAGAACCGGATATCCCTCGTTCGAATGTACCACCTGATATATCGTATAAAAAGACTATAAAACAAGCTGTTTTTGATCAGTAGGTAGGCGAAAAGTAATGAGCAATGCAAAGAAAAAAGCTCTTTCATAGCCTCTCAACTACTGCATATTCAATACAAACGACTAGTCCGGCGGCAATGGACCCTTCGAAAATACGGACTTGCAATAAATCAAGTGGCTCAGATAAAACGCTGAATATACAGTTAAAACGCGTTTATCTATCACATGATTGTCGCGTGAGTGAGTAGATTGCTTCAGTAACTAAGACATACGTCTAGTAGTCGCGCTGGTCAAGCGAGGCGTATGTTGTCTATCAAGCCTGCGATGCTTGCAACCTTTGTTGGTCATGAAGCAATCTGAAAGATCCTCTATTCAATAAGTTGATTGCTTGATCAGATAGTTGGTAAGCCCTCGTGATAAATGCAGATGTCTTGACGCGCTGAGTTCGCACGGAGGATATACATGACCAATGCCAGACGTCGTTTTCTAAAAGGCGGTGCTACGCTCGTTGCGGGTGCTGCTCTACCGATTGCCGGTCACGCACAAACACAACGCTCGGTTGCTGAGGAGATGGGCAAACGATTGAAGCATCTGATGGCGCCATCAGGGACACCGCCGGACCGATGCCCAGTCCGCCGTTGACCCCCTTCAACGAGTACTCACTGGAGGAGCTAAGTCCTCCGGTTGGCAAGCCATTGTTCACACTGAGTGTGGAAGAGACCAAAAACCTTGACGATCAACAATGGTGGGAGCTATTCCGAACCCGATTTTATGAGGCAGCTAGCGTACTGCGCAGAGAAGGATTCGTTGCGCCAGGGGATTGGTCTGTCCAGGGAGAGCAGATTGTCGGGGGCGGCAGCGATGAGCGTGTGCGTATCGATATTGGTGATCCGCCCAGCCCCGACTCACACCAGCGCTTCTACGAGTTTCGACCGCAGAAGTTCTACATCAATCGCGAGGTTGAGTTCCGCTGGAATTTCCATAAACAATACAGCGGCGATTGTTTGAGCTGGGGTTACCATAATATCTATTGGGACGAAGACACAAGTGTGTATAGAACTACTCGTGCATGTTCTCCGGGCACGACATTCCATGCGCGCTATGGCGAACCTATACTGATACGCCGTATAAACGACCTTCCAGAAATCGGGCACGCCGACGACCACTCGCAGCTGCGCTTTGCATTGCCGTCAACAACTTCTCATTTGCATAACGCCCATACCGCTTCAGAAAGCGATGGCTATCCCGGTGATTGGATAAACCCGGGTGAATACTGGGATCATCACTATTGCAATTTCCCCTCAGGTAATGATGATAAGGAAAAACTCTCGACGTTGTGGTATCACGATCACCGGATGGATTTTACCGCATCTAACGTTTACGCTGGACTGGATGGCTTTTATCTGCTGTTCGACGAAGAGGATGCAAACGATGAAGCCGCCGGATGGCATTTGCCCAGTGGAGACTACGACATACCGTTGATTTTTCATGACCTGTTATTTGCTCAGCAGGTTAATGGAAAACCGGTAAAATTCCCACGTGAGCAGACCACACGCTGGACGTTTGAGAGCAGTCAGGACTGGAGCGACTATGCCGGTAGTGATCGTGGCTCGCTGCTGGCAGATGGAACACGCAAGGCCATAGAATTTCGCGAGTCTGCTACGGTTTACGAGCCATCGCCACAGATCATTTTTGATGGATTCAATACTGACGGCATCATCGGGGATCGCTGGACGGTCAACCGACGCATACAACCCTTGGTGCAAGTGGAGCCCCGCAAATACCGATTGCGCTTGCTCAACGGCGGCCCCTCGAGATTCTATGAGTTTTTCCTGCACGCTACCGACGTACAGCCGGCGCTCTACCGTAACTATTCCAAGGGAGAAGGTGATGTCGTGGGTCCGACCACGGAGCTGGATCATCCGTTCATCGTGATCTGCGGGGATGGTAACTTCCAGCCCAATCCCGTACTTGCGCACAGTATCTACCTTGGGGTGGCGCAACGGGTTGATGTGATCATCGATTTTTCCAAGTTCCCAGGCTCTACAGTTTACCTGGTCAATCGGCTCGAGCAGGAGCATGGCCGTGGGCCCAGTGAACGCAAGATTGACCCTGCCGACTATGCCAGCGATGAGGACTTCTACAAGGCTAATGCCTTTATGGCATTCGCAGTGACAGGGGCCGGTGCACGTTCTTTGGAAAAATCCGATTATGGTTTTGCCAGCGTGACTGCGCGCGAAATTGACCCTGATCCAAGTGCATTCCCGTTGTTGTTTCGTGAGTTTCCAAAGATAGATTTCTCCGAGGTCAAGCGCGAGCGACTTTGGGAGTTTGACTACGATGGCGGTCTCTGGACCATCAATGGTGATGTATTCGATCCGAATCGAGTGGATGCAGGGATTGAGCAGGACTCAGCCGAGATCTGGACTTTTCGAAACGGAGGAAATGGCTGGCATCATCCGATACACAGTCATTTCACCGAGTTCATCATTCTTGAAAGGGATAGTCAGCCGTTTCTGCATGGCACTATTCAAACGCAGCTGTTCACTCAGGAGAATGAACTGCTTGAGGCAGCTGGCAGTTTCGTTACACCGCGTAACATGTCAGAGCTGTTCAGACTTGATGGCTACGAGGGCAAGGATTCCTACGGTGACTCCGAGACTCTGAAGATGGAATTTCTTGATAATCTGAGTAATTCCCTGAATGAAGGAGCCGCGGAAAACACCTTGGGTTCACGCGGTGTGCCAGGTGCCGGCACCGTGGAAAAAGTTGACCAGCTGATCTCCATGCTGGACCAGGAGCAGCAAGTGATGTTGATGGACACACTGCTTCGAGGTGCATTCGATCAGACCGAATTCCGCAGCTATGACTACTTCGCACTGTGGGTGGAACTGTTCCCGCTACTGGGACTGGGCAGCCCGAAGGTGGACCGTTTTCTGGGTGGGCCGCGACGCGACGTGGCGTTGTTGCTGCCCAATACCGAAGTCACTGTATTTGCCCGCTGGAAGGACTTCATGGGCAAGCATGTGATGCACTGTCACAACGTGGTACATGAGGACCACGCCATGATGATCCGTTGGGACATCGTGCCGCAAGGGCATGGCTTTGATATTCCGCAGATGTCTGACGAGATTGCGCATGCTCTGGGTGATGACATCGAAGTGCTGCGACGCAATCACTATGAGACGCACCCAGAAGGCGGTGCACATCAACCCGACGACAGCTAACAGGAGAATCCCGTGCAAACATTGCAAACCCCTGACTTTCAGGGCGTGCCTGCGCGACTCAACCGCCGCGCCGTTCCCAACGTATCCGTGCTGGCACATGACGGCAGTGTCCATCGTTTCTATGAGGATTTGGTTCGTGATCAGCTGGTGCTGATTGCATTCATGTCCATCCAGCATGACCAACATTATCCATGTACACCGCGGTTACGGCACATTCGCGATCTGCTGGATCGTGATCCTGACAGTCGCGTGCATCTTTTGTCTGTCACTGTGGATCCGGAGCATGACACGCCGCGCCGCCTGGCCGAGTACGCAGCCGTCAATTATGCGGATGCGGGGCGCACACCCTGGCGTTTCCTCACGGCGGCACCTGAGGATATTGATCTGTTGCGTGCGTCGTTCTATGTACATAGAAGCCTTGCGCCTGAGGACGGAACTCGCAAGCTATACGAGCGTGAAGATCTGCTGGCGCTACCCCATCACAAGGCGGTCATGGATTGTTCCATGGGTTTGATGCGTTACGGCAACGAGGCGCTGGATATCTGGGGTGGTGCTCCGGTGAAGGCTTCCGCAGAAGATATCGTGGCAAGGCTCAGCTGGCTGCGCGGGAGTACTCAGCAGGCGTCATTGTCCACTACGCGTCGTCGCGGTGGTCCATTTCGAGTATCAGGATAGGAGATTGCCATGAAAACATTCAGGTCATTGAATACACCGCGACTGGCAACTTTGCTACCGCTGGCCGTCCTCTTGTTCAGCTCAACAAGTCATGCGGAATGTAACAAGGGGCTGGATCCACCGGTATTTCATGCGCAGAACAAGATTCTTGACTTCACAACGATGAACGATACCGAAAAGGCACAGGTAAAGGGCTTTGAATCATTCCAGGGTATCGATTTGCAACCGCCTGGCGTCGCACCCACCAGTGATGAGGCTGACGCTAACTACCTTGATCCGATACACCCGGGTGCTCAGCCTGACGTACCGCAGTCAGCGTGGAAAAGAGTCAATTGCGTGGATGGAATCGAGCCGTTCAGCTTTATGCGACCGTTGGAGGAGCAGGAGGGAATGCGTTATCCCACCCTGCCGGATGTAGAGGGACCAATTCTGAGTCGTGCTACCTATGTGAAGACAGGGCACTCTCTGTTCCCATCCGAGGTGGAAGTGGAGGGAGTGTTCAAGGTTGTCGATTCTTATGCCAATCCCCCGGGCACGAACATGCTGCCGGGGGCTACCCGAAATCTTGAAGACAGCGCGGGTGGGGAGATGGTAAATACTTTGCCCTCCTCAAAAAACCGTCCCTACAACCTGCATGAATCAGATCCCAGCGCCATACGCATCAACCCCGAATCACCGATCGATGATCTGCGCTACATCATGGAAACACTCTTTGAGGTGATTACCGATAAGCCGTATCGGGAAATGTTGACCCGTCCCGACGACGTCACCGTTTTGCGACATATTAATGATGCTGCGGATGCCACCGATCGTATCAAGGCGGCACGCAACCTGGTGACGCACGAATTGAATTGGGCAGTCGATTTGATCGAGGGAAACGACAAGCCTGGCTCTCACGTGCCAGGTGATCGTGCCTATCGCGGTTATTCCCTGCTGAACCATTCAGGTTTCAATCGGGTGAAGCGAGTGTTACCAGTTTTTGACGCTGACGGTCAGGTAGTGGGCGGCGAGGTTACAGTGGGCCAAGTGTGGTACGGCGGAAACATCAAGTCTGACACCATGTTCTTTGATTTCGGCTGGGAGAAGATAGGGCCAACAGTCACCGATTATGCCAACTGCGGTGGCCCAGGCCAACCCAGCCAGGTGGCGTGCGAGAACGCGGCCCCCATACCACCCAATAAACCCTGGACTATTCACTACGAAGTGAACGTGCTGAATCGGGGTAATGATGATTTCTCCCCCATGACCATGCAGTTTGACTGCCCGTCAACACTACTGATTGGAGGGGTCAAGCAGGAATGCACGGGGCCCGAAACAAGTCTGCCGACGGGTCCTGTTGACTGGGTCAATGGCGCTCTTTATGCCTCGCTCGATCAGAGCTTCTTTCCTATGAGCGATGGTACCAAAATGTCCGTGAGCGTCAAGATGGCACCGCCTCAATATTTCAATCTCACCTACACCTGGGGTTGGCGTGTACATCCGCCACGCGCGCAGGCGTCGGAGAATGGCCAGAAATTTGTGCCGCCAGGATTGCCTACCGAGGCCATGTACTGTCATCCAATGCGTGCGGGCATCATCGACCATGAGCGGTTTGCTTTCCTGGGATTTCCAGGGCCTGCGAGTGTTGACGCACCACCGGATGCAGATATGATCCATAGCTTCGGTCTGGCTTCATTGGATCCCGCGCAATTGGAAACCTGCCTGACAGGATTCCGGAAAGTCCTGGGGCAAGATAAAGCGCCACTGGATATGATCAATGCGCGCTTGGGACTTCTGTCCAGATTATTTCCCAAGCCGGAACCAGCCTTGGAAACTGAGCGAGAAAAACTGGACTACGCCATCTCCAGGATCAGTGATCTGGCACCAGCCAAGCGGATGTGGCGTGCGTTCAAGCTGATGCAAGAGGAATCCCAGACTGATTTCGCGGGTGTGAATGTGGCATCTGAGCGCATGCAACGAGCCGAGCGCTGGATCACTTTGTTGCTCGACGCTCGGGATGCCTACCTCGACTGGCTTGATCGTACCCATCTGCCCAGCGGCCTGCAGCCGGACCAGGAAACCGATCTCACCATGCTGTATGTGAACAACACCATATACGGGCAGTTGCGCAAGGGCGGGACCGTTGAATTTCCTGAATGGCGCCGCCGCAGTGATGTGGCCAAAATCACGCTGCTCAACGGCGATTACTTCCCGCATGGGTACCTGAACGTGGACTTCGGTGGTGCACGCGGTTGGGAGAATCTGTGGCAGTCCACCGTAAAGAATGCGGGTTCCGGTCCCTGGTTCAGCTTTGGCCGGTTCCATGCCCGATTCAATACGGTTCCCGGTTCCATCGCTGTTGATGCTGCCATCTCAGAAGGTGGTGATGGGTATCTGCAACCTCCTGAAATTGTGAAACCTGGGGTGCATCGTTTGATGGTTCAATTCAATTTCGAGCCATCACCTCGATTGCGCTTCTATCAGTTTGATCCTTTGCATCACGATTCTGCAATCTATTCGATGCATTGATTACAACCATCGACGGAGGAACTCAGCGTGACTGTTTTACTTCAACGACGCAAACTGATAAAAGCACTGGGTGCGAGTTTCATCGTGTGCAGCAGTAGCCGGGCTGTTGCACACTCGCAGCATCAGCACGACAATGAACAGATGAGCGGTGATGCCGTTTCGATCATGCAGTCCGATACCGGTAATCCAGTAGCCGGGAATTCGCAAAATCAAGCCACGTATACGATGCCACCAGTGCTCTTGCTGGATCAGAATGGCTCATCAGTGGACCTGGAACAGCAGCTGAAAACACCCGGGCCGATACTGTTGAACTTCATCTTCACCAGTTGCCCGGGTATCTGTCCAATACTGAGCGCTGTGCTGGCGCAAGCCTCAGAACTACTGGGCGAGGATCGGCAGCGCGTACGTATATGGTCTGTGTCGATAGATCCGGATAACGATCGTCCCGAACAGTTGCGACGTTATGCCAGCGCGTTCAATGCGCATGAGCAATGGCGATTCCTGACGGGTGAAGCCGCGGCTGTCATGCAGATCCGTCAGGCCTTTGGTGCTGAAAGCGACAACAAGATGGCTCACCTGCCGCTCTTTCTGATTCGGCAGCAGAACGATGAATGGTTGCGAATGGAAGGTGATGTCACACCAACGATGCTGGTTACAGAAGTACAGAGCCTCCTGTTGGCATCGCAAGAATGAGCGTCCTCCTGGTACGCCGATCATTGTTCGCCTCGCTGATACTGGCGTTGTGCACCGTTGCTGCAGCCAGTTCCTTACGTGATGGCGAGCGTCTGTATAAAGAGGGCATTCTGCCAGATAACACAGAAGTGATAGCCAGCGTTATGGGGGGCGCTTCATTAACCGGTCAGTTTGCTGCATGTGTACGCTGCCATCGGCCCAGTGGTTATGGCAGTAGCGAGGGGAATCTGCAGATACCAGCAATTGCCGGTAGCGTATTGTTCAGCCCGCTGGAACCTCGCCGTGACAGATTGTTTCGCCAGCTCTATCAGGAGCGTCAGGGTGAATTGGCGCGAATGCGCGCGAAAATACCACAGACTCGAAAAGCTTACGCAGGCGCAGCTGATCTGGGGCTGGCAGTGAATCATGGTCTGGATTCAGAGAATGAGCCTCTGGCGGCCAGTATGCCGCGCTACTCGTTTTCGCCGGATGCACTGCAGTCTCTGACTTTGTACTTGCAACAACTGGGCACTTCCGCTGATCCAGGAGTCGATCAGAATGAGCTGCATCTGGCTACTGTTCTGGGTCCGGATGTATCGCCAGAAAAGGCGAAGGCCATGCTTGACGTCATGGAGGCATTCGTCACGTTGCATAATCGCGAGACAGAACGGGAGTTGACGCATCCCGGGTTTTCACCCAACTACAAAGTGCTTTATGCACCGTCTCGACGATATTGGCGCTTGCATGTCTGGAGGCTTGAAGGGTCTGCTGAACAATGGCCGCAACAATTGACCAATTACTATCAGCAGCAACCAGTGTTCGCAATGCTTGGCGGCCAGATCGAGGGTGCCTGGTTACCCATTGATCAATTCTGTGAATCCATGAAGTTGCCCTGTCTGTTTCCGTTGACACAATGGCCGGCAAGCTCTGATGGGCACTTTACCCGGTATCTATCGACAGGACGATCAGGTGAAGTGGACCTGGCCGTTCGTTACCTTGCTGACGCGGGAGTACAGAAGGTCAGTATCGTTCGCGATAATCAACCAGACAGCAAGCAGTTGGCGGATCTGTTTCAAGCACTTGCGCCCTCAGCCCAGCTGCGGCTACAGATGCTTGACTGGGCGTCCGAGCCTGGCCTGTCATCCAACGATGGTACCAGCGACGATGACTCTGCCTGCTTTCCGTCAGGTATTGCAGATCGCCTGCCGGTAAAAATGCAGGCTCTGGTCTTGTTGCTGTCACCTGCACACTCAAGACAGGCTCTGCAGTGTCTTGAGGCTAACGGGTATGCAGGCTCGCTCCTGCTGATTGGCAGCCAGCTTGCTGATGGCCGTGGTCATCCAGTGCTGACGACAGCGCGGCCGGTGCTGATCACCTGGCAGACCGCGGTACCAGGTCACGAACCGCGCCGGCTCTACCGATTGCGCCGCTGGCTGCAGGCACGGCGCGTCGCAGATATCAAGCACGAGCAGCTGCAACTGAACACCTACCTGGCATTGGACGCGACACGTCACGCATTGACACATCTGCTTGATCGGTATTCAAGAGAGTACTACCTGGAAACCATCGAGCACGAGATCGAGAACGGGTTGAACCCGGGAACATTCATGCGGCTAAGCCTCGGCCCGGAGCAACGCTATGCCGCCAGGGGCGGACAAGTGATGGAGCTGCAACCCGCTGGTGAGCTTACAACGCCTGTTCGTTGATGGAGTTTCTGGGTCAGTTTCCGATAGGTGCTAAGCCACCGGACGCGTAGCAACAACTTTGACACTGAAAATTGAGGCGGTACACGATAAAATGCACAACTACACGCTCGGCTTTACCCCTAATGGAACCGCTGTGCCTAGTCCAGCGTTCACACGAAGCCTCCCCATCTTGAGCACAGACTCGACTCAGTCGTTTACAGCCGTAGAGTCGGAAACACGAGCTGATCAGTTGTGGTATCGCATGTACCTGCTGAAGGAAGAATATGTGATAGATGCATCCGCAAGTAGCGCCACAAAAACTCTTATCGGCCTTGAATTCGACATTCTTGCACCATTTGGTGATTCTGAGAAAAGAATTGCTTATGAAACTACGAATGAATTCGTGCTCACTACCAGTGATACATTTGAACCGGATGTTGCAGGGCCTGCGTGGATACGCTTTGAAAATGTATACAGTACAGAACCAGCAGTAGAATTTACTGTGACTGCTCCGTAAATACGGACACGCTCAGGGCAGATCGTATTGATTCGCCCTTATTGATCTGCTTTGTAAGTTGTTGGTGCTGAACAATGCTTGTTCAGCACCAGTAAATTGGCTGCGACCTGCGCATTAACTCCCCGTCAGCAAGTCCTCTTCATGTTGTGAATACCTTGAAAACACCGGTATTACGCAGTCTTTACTATTCCACCGTCACTCTACCTGTGTAGAGTACGCTGACAATAAACCAGTGAGTTGCGATGAAGCAGCATTGAGATGCGCGGTACTTGCGGCGGTATGCTTCGTCGAGCGCTGACTGAGTGCGGCTAACATGGCCAAGTGTCAGCAATTACAGTACCTTGTGCATTCAAGTTCTCGAACAAGGTGGCGAACGGTGTGGAAGGTTGTACTTGGTCTAGTACTGGTGGGCGTTGCGGCAGGCACCTATTGGTTGCAAATGGGGGACTCGGCCACGTCCGTGGATACGGCAACGGTTAAACGTGGCTCCATTGAATCCAGCCTGCAACTGACCGGCAAGGTTATCAACGACCGCACGGTGACCCTGACGGCTCTGCTAGATGGTGAAATCATGGCCATCCGGGCGCGAGAGGGTGATGTCGTCAAGGCTGGCACCGTTCTGGCAGAATTGGATTCACGGCAAGCCCGTGCATTGCTGGACAAGGCGAATGCCGAACTGGTATTGCAACAACAATCTGTCGATGCTGCCTCGCGCAACTATGAGCGCACCAAGCTCCTGTACCGTGTAGAAAACACATCCGAGCAAGCACTGGATGACAGTCTGGATTCGAAACTGGCTGCCGAAGCCTCGTTACAGGCAGCGCGGGCCACTCTTACGCTGAACAAGCTGAGGCTTGATAATGCCCTGATCAGATCGCCCTTTGATGGAACCGTAATTCAGCAAAGCGCTGAAACCGGCCAGTGGCTAGAAGCAGGGCAACCTTTGTTTGAGGTTGTGGCCACCGAAGGTATTGTCATTGAAACGCTCGTCAGCGCCACCGAGCGAGACATCCTGTTGCAGTTCCTCCTGGAAGCCGGATTGATCAGCGTCACTGGCGGTGTACTCGGCTTGCTGATTGGTGGCCTGGCCAGTGTGGCACTGGCACTGGCCACCGGTTTTCCGTTGATGCCTTCTGCGGTCAGCATCGTTGGTGCACTTGTTGTGTCGATTGTAGTGGGCATCCTGTCCGGCTATCTGCCGGCCCGCAGAGCGGCGAAGATGAAGCCTGTGGATGCGTTGAATACGCAATAAGCGTTGTTGGTTGGAACAGGCCCGTTCTGTAACTGGAACCCGTAAGCCCCACCATCCTTGCGAGGATCAGACCCGCCAGCATGGCCACCTCCGTCCAGCGGATGTTCTGCGGTCACCTCGTTCATGCAATTCAACGCCATCGAATGATTGCGATACCGTGCCACACCAGTCAGGCACCAATCAGCAAGCCGAGTACACCGCCAGTACCGCTTAACGTTTCAATGGATAGGCAGTTGGATAGGGAAATTGCATAGTCAATGAATGTCCTGGAACATCAGGCTAAGGTTTTTTCCGGAGCTTGCGTTGCGTTGCGTTATCGTGCAGATTGGCCAACAAGCGAATCATGTCAACTCTGATTGGAGCAGTAATGACCTCATTCAGTAATTCCTCCGTTGAGTCAGCCTTTCTTTCATTGCCGCACAGCCATCAGCTTGTTGCGCTGCAATTACGTGAATGGATTCATGAGGAGGCCGGTGAGCTGGATGCAACCGGCGGCATCGAGGAATCCCTCAAGTGGGGACAGCCAGCTTATCTTCCAGTAAAGCCGCGTGTTGGCAGTCCTATCAGGGTGTGGCGACATGATGAGCAGCATGTTGCCTTGTACTTCAACTGTCAGAGCACGCTTGTCGAGAATTTCAGGTTTTTGTTCGCGGACGAATTGAACTACTCAAAGAACAGAGCCATTCTGTTCGATGTCGGTGGCCCCATTCCGGAGGTACTTGTGAGGCAATGCATACGCATGGCTTTGTATTATCATCGCGACAAGAAAACACACTAGAGAT
>RCMY010002674.1_pt1 | contig 16057 bp, 8 predicted proteins | sample 2041341 | NCBI WGS metagenome assembly RCMY01 (sample SAMN09708234, study PRJNA481090) | Marine sediment metagenome, whole genome shotgun sequencing project. | reverse complement strand
AACTTGAGGATGCAAAGATAGAAACAACTTCTCCACAGAGCAAACGAAAGGGAAAGATTTTCTTTCTCTTTTAGCTCTGAAAACATTGTATTGAATACTCTTCACATTCCTTTTGTTCTAATCAGTTGCATTATTAACTTGAATTCTGATAATAAAAAACTATCTATTTTCAAATTTATCCTAATAAAAAAGCTATCGTTGTTATTATTTCATGTGACGATACCAAGGCAATTATATACAAGGTAGTCTTTAAAATACAAGTTACACAACGGTGAAACTCAACCCAACTTTTTGATTTAACGCTATAACCAACAGAAATTATGCCATCCAAGTTATAGTATTCCAAATCATACATTTGGCTTTTCCTTTAATCGCACCAAGTCTTGTGGTAGACGCAAATTTTGCGACAACCTCTGAGCCTGACAATTCCTCTTTAATTTCATTACGAATAGTTAAAAAAATCTTTCCCAAACAAATCAGCCATCTAATATACATTTCATACTGTTTAGTTTTCTAAAGCAACACGCAAAAAGTGCGTGTTGCTCTCCCTGTATTATTCGTTTCCAGAAAACACACCATAACCAATTCTAACAAAGAAACAACCAAGTGTCTTATAACATCATGAATATCATTTCAGGATCTATATTATAACATTACATTTTATTTTTTTGCATGTTTAGTACCTGTTTCCTACATGTTAAGACTTAACAATATATTAATCAACACGTTAGGCCATGTATGATAACTCAATATCATACATAAAACGGAGTGATTAGGGCCTAATCACTCCGTTAACCTACATGCTTTATTGAGTGATTAGGCCCTAATCACTCAACGGCGTAACGAAAAAGGTGATTTGATAATCGTTGCGCAAATTGATTATGATGGTATAATAAACTATGTTCATAGATCTGACCAATGTAGGATTAATGTAGGAAACATGTAGGATAAGGCACATACATACATTACCAAATAGACTGTATATCAGCGACTTGCGCAGTTTATGTATATAATGTAGGTTATTTTTCTTTTTTTCTGGAAATTATTTTTTAAAATACCCCATTTTCAGTGAATAAATAATCATATACACAATACAAGTACTTAAAGAAAAAAGAACCTATTCAGCTCATACCTTTGTGGTTTGTAATACTAAATGAATTAAGTAAGAATATAAATTAAAGATCTGCTTTCATTTCTTTTTACCACTTTAAGCTTACTGTCTCTATCTTACTATAGATAAATGAACTATATCATCTATTAATTAAAACTATATTTCACAACAATTGGCTATTATGTTTGGCTAAACATTTGAAAATATGTAACTTTGCCACGTCAAAATTAATAACAATGACTAGTAAAACTAAAAAGACAGTGTTGACAATCGTGGCGTTGTTGACTCTATTACCATGTATGTCACAAGAAGAAGGACAAAAGAAATGGGGACTGCAAGTGGAATTCGGACAGACTACATTACAGAATGACGATGAAGCCACACATGATTTTTATCCCTCAGACGATCAAGGTAATAGCTTCGCTATTACTGCCGACTATTATTTAAAGCCAAGACTTGCTTTGGTCGGTGGAGTGTATTTTGAACAAAACGGAATACTTACTGATTATTCAAACGGAATTGGTCTGGCAAAGGTAAATCAAATGGGTCTTCAAGCTGGAGCTAAATTTTATTTCTTTCCTAAGAAATGGATTTTCCAACCACATATCGGAGCAAGTATATACACAAACTTCGTGAACTGGGACAGAAAAGGCAATGGAGATTATCAACTTACAGAAGGATACCCTGACAGTCATTTACATGTAGACTGGAACGTGAAATGCTCACCAATAAGTATTGTTCCTAGATTTGGATTTGACATTCGTCTTATTAGTACGCTTTCATTGACATGTAATTGGGATCTACGCTTCCCATTAGGAGGCAGCACAGAATATAACGCTCACTTTACAGACGGACCAATGGTTGGTCGAAAGACATTCGTGAAAGAATCATTACGCCAAGGCGTTTCTATAGGTATAAAGATGGATTTCCCTGCAAAACCTATAACAAGTAAAACTAGAAATAGCTTGCTTATGCTTCTAGGTGGTTGGATAGAATCTAAAGCCGGAAGATATTAAGAAGCATCTTTTTGCTAAACATGATGCTAAAGAAGCAATAATGAGATTAGCCTGACGAAATCGTCAGGCTAATCTATTTTAATCCATGTGGAATAATTCCTCTAACGGTATACTAACTGGAGAGTTATCCTTGTTGGTATCCATAATATCAGCCATCATTTCCCACCACTTCTGTGTTATTGGGTCTACGTTGTCTGTGTCCTGACTATTGGTATCTTTTGAACACTCCTGATAAGCAAACAAAAGGTTGGTTTCCTTATCCCAGAAAATACTGTAATTGCTCACACCTGAGTCTTTAATCATTTGTTTCAGCTCTGGCCAAATAGCAGCATGTCTGCGTGCGTATTCTTTTTCACAACCAGGTTTAAGATACATTTTAAATGCAAATCTTTTCATCATTAAACTATTATTATTAGGTTTATTTTATTTTATTTCCATTAATCACTAAGTTCTTTACAAATGTATTATCAATAACGCTTTTAGAGAATGCATTAGCCTCATCTTTAACATTGACATTGATAAAAGAGAATGTAAACAGCTTGTATTTATCACTCACACCAACATCAAAGAAATTACGGCAATTTGCTTTTATGTTGCGTATCGTAATGTTATTACATTCAGACAACGGCATGTCATCACGCTTCTGTGGATTAAAAAATTGAGACCATGGGCGCACAACAATAAAACTACCTACATTTCCACTCACGTTATCCACGGTTACATATTCATAATGCTGTGGAGTGTCAGGACGCATTTTAAGCCATAACACACGGTTGGCATTATCTGCAACGCAGTCACGCAATATTATATTACGATCGTTCACACTTTCAGAACCTAGTGTAAGACATCCATGAACTGTTCCGTAATGGCAATTCTGTATCAAGATGCGTTCGCATGGTCCGTTAGTAGAGTCCTTATCAGCAAAAGTTCCCTTTCCACCTTTCAGAACAACAGCATCGTCATTCACATTCATGTAGCATCCATTTACAATTAAGTCTGTACATGCATCAATATCTATTGCATCGCTACTCGGAGCTTTCACACCAGTTGTAGGCGCAAATATATAACAATTTAAGTAACGCACATGACTGCTCTTATAAACATGATTTGTCCAAAACGGACTGTTTATTAATCTCACATCTTGAACAGTTACATTCTTGCAATTAGAAATATATGTGAGGCGTGGACGTTGTGCATCCTTATTAGTACATTGACGATTCCAGTCACGTCTGATCCAGAACTCACGCCAATAATTATATCCATTTCCGTTTATTGTTCCATGTCCTGTTATTGTAAATCCATCAACATGATCTGCATTTACCAATGCAGCAAAGTATCTGCAAGTCTCACCTTCAATACGAGTGTTGACAATACTAAAGTCGGCAATGCGGTCAGAACCTTTCAAAACACCATTTACATGAAGATGCGTTCCTGGTTTGAAAAAAAGCGAACCACTAAGATATGTTCCTTGAGGTATCACGATCACTCCACCACCATTTGCAGCAGCTGTATCTATCACCTTCTGTATAGCTTCAGTCTGGACAACATTACTGTCATTAAGCACTCCGTAATCAGTAATCACATACTGTTTGCCAAGTGTAGCAACGTCTACGTGAGTCGTATCACTAAACCATTTATCCTTTAGCGAACCATCAGGCCATTTATCAGCCATCGCATTTCCGGCAAGCATACACAAAACTGCCACTAGCACTGTCTTCCTTATACTTTTTAATACAATCATTGATTTATTTTTGTTTGTTCGATTAATAATTACTTTTGCAAATATACATAAATTTATTTATACTACTTAATTGACTGCAAGAAATCAACTTCCACAATTCTTAGTTTTACATCGTCTTTTTTTGATGAAGCAAAATCAAGCTCGTTTGTCTTTCCACCCGCTAATTCCTTTATCTCGCCATACTGAGAACTATCTATAGTTGGGCCAAGCATTTTTATGGTTATAAGATTGCTTTTCTGAGGATGCGAAATATTTATGTGTACATATCCTAACGTAGGGTATGTGTTACCTTGCCAGACCTTCTTGCTGCCTTCATATATAGCCAATGGATAACATTTGCTACGCCAACCAGTAAGTTTTATAGGTATCTCGCCAATAGCGCCCTTATGCGCAAGGGTATATGTGATCCAAGCATTCTCACGCTTTCCATCACTACTCCACTCAGAGAGTTCATTATCATCAAAACTATTCTTCACGCTGTCAGAATTACTTCCTGATTTGGCAGAAAGGATATCTATTTCATTCTTTAAATCCGTATAAGAGGGAGTTGATGGAGTTTCACCACGATCAAGACTACCATTCAATATGAACGATGGTAAATATTTGCTCATACCATCTTTACTTTCCACAGGTATTGTCTTCAAGGTGTCACTTACCATTGGAAGTCCCTTTGCTCCAACACATAAATATATGTTACCCGCATTGGTCGTACTGCGTACTAATATACGTCCCACTCCACATTCAATAGGGAGATTTGTCTGATGAATGTAGTTACCATCCTTTGTAGAAGTTGCAATACCTCCAATCCATTCACCTTCGCCATATTGATTCCAATGTATCATACGGTTATCAAGCGGGCAACGTCTGCCAACACTATCAACTACCTCAACCTGGACAAGAGCCATGTCAGCACCGTCAGCCTTGAAACCTAACGGATTCTGTATCGTTGTAAGTTTCAGATGATCTGGTCTACCTACTGTCTCAACAGAATATCTTGATAATTCTTTCATATTGGCATCGTAGCTTACAGCCTCAAGTTTACCAGGTTCATAGGCTATCTTATCAAAGGTAAACAGATAGCGATAACTATTTATTCCTGTTGCTATCTTCTTCCCATTTAAAAATAAATCAACATTTGTTCCATTACTAATGACATACACCGGTTTGACTGTACCTACATTGTAATTCCAATGTCCTACAATATAAGTATGACTTTTCTCAGGAGTGACCCAGCCATCCCACATTACCTGCATGGCATAAAAGGCATCTTTTGGTATACGCATGGCATCAGTAACACCGCTTGTACGGAAATTTGCTTCACCGCGCCAATGAGTATTGGTATCAGAGAATACTATTTTAGCACCACCTGCATTTACACGACTTCCAGTTCCAGGGCGTTCAAGATAATAATCATACCAAGACTTTACCTGTCCTACAGCAAACATATCCATATTGTGATTATAATCAGCAGCTGAAGCTTTGCGATACAATGGTCCATCCCCCTCCTTATGATAAGGATAACTATACTCATCCCAATACTTGCGCAGTCCCTCATCACGATAATATTCCATCATCCACATAGGATGCTTGCGACTCTTGTTAACATATAGCATTTCACCGCCATATTCAGCCTCATCAATATCCAGCATCTCACGACTACCCATAGCACGACCACCATAAGGATCATACTCGTCGCGAATAGCTTTCAGTTCAATCATGTGTTCACGGCTTATGCTCTCATTGCCTCCTTCATAAAAAAGGATGCTCGGATTGTTTCGATTATATATGATGGCGTCACGCATGAGCATGCATCGCTGTTCCCATCTTCTACCCGTAACATCATGTTCAGCGTCTCCAGCTGGCATAGACTCTATTATTCCTACACGGTCACAACTTTCTACATCCTGTTTCCAAGGTGTTACGTGCATCCAACGAACAAGATTTCCGCCACTTTCAACTTGCAGTTTGTTGCTATAATCACTGAGCCATGCAGGTACACTCATTCCTACTCCAGGCCATTCATTACTTGTGCGCTGAGCATAACCATGAATGGATATGACACGATCGTTAAGCCACACCTTTCCCTCATCAAAGCGAGTTTTGCGGAATCCTGTACGTGTTGCCACATGATCAATATCACGCCCATCATCAGACTTAAGAATGCTATTTACTGTGTAGAGATAACCATATCCCCAACTCCAGAAATGAGCATTACTTATGTTTCCACTTACTTTTACAATACGAGTTTCACCAGGTTGCAAAGTATAACGTTCACCATTAAAAGATCCAACAGAGTTTCCTTCAAGGTCTATTACATTTGCAGAGAAATGAAAAGAGCGTGGAATACTATCATCATTACGAACCTGACTTTCAACATTAACTTTCACCTTATGAGCTGCAATATCATAATCAGAACCATATATATAAGTGCCGATAGTATTCAGATTACTGTATAAAGGAAGTGTTTGATAAAGTAAGTCTGAAGAATAAAGAAAAACATTCTTTGGTATACCACCATAATTGGCATTGAAATTCTTATCATTCCATTGGTAGCGCTGATTGGTAGCACGTTCACGATAGTTCCAATTATTGTCGACACGAACTGCGATGACATTATCGCCAGATTTCACATAAGGAGTGAGATCAAAACCAAAAGCCATAACACCATTCTCAGATATTCCCAATTTATGACCATTGAGATAAACATCTGCAGCCCATTTCACGCCTTCAAATTCAATAAAATATTTGCGATGAATGATATTATCCAGTTTAAAATGCTTTCTGTACCACACCACTGAATCAGAAAGATCATGACATGGAAGGCGGAAAGCCTCATCTTCATTCCATGCACGTGGAAGAGATACAGCCGTCCAACGACTATCATCAGCACCAGCAAGTTCTGAATCTTTGGTATCTCCTAATTTCAACAACCACCCTTCGTTGAAATTAAATTTCTCACGAGCTGACAAGACATTACAACATGAGAGAATTATCACAGTTAATGTTAATAATCGACTTAAAAGAGGTTTCATTAGTAATTTGTTATTTGATTGCTATGTGCAAAGTAAACTATATTAATTGATTCATGAAATGCAATATAATTCAAATATCGGTATTTTTGTACAGTTATCGTTTTTTTTTAGTATTTTTGTACCCAACTACAATACTAGACAATTAAAACATTATGATAGCAAGACTATTAGCCAGTTTAACATTATTATGCCTATCTGGAATATTCACAAATAGCTATGCCGAAAATACCGAAAACAGATACAAAGCAAAAAGTATCTCCACAACCAATGGATTGCCCGGTAATACGATAAAGGCTATGGTACAGGACCCATACGGATTCATCTGGGTTGGTGGAACCAGTGGACTGACAAGATATGACGGCTATAGATTTGTAAACTTTAACGGATTTGGCAAAAACGGATATAAAAGTCTTACACAGCACATAGGACAATTATATATAGATAAAAAGAACAACCTGCTATGGGTGGGAACATCTACATATACGCATGCTTGTTTTGATATCAAACAAAACAAGTTTGTTGACTATACTGGTATAGGCGATACAGAACGACCATATCGTAAAATAAAACATTATGGAAGTGACACTTGGATGTTTAGCAACACTTCAGGAATAAGACATATCGCATTCCATAGCGGAGAGTTTTCTGTAACTGACTACACTGCAGATAACCATGAACTTAACAGTAACGACATAAGAGAACTTTGTGAAGACAATCATCATGCTGTGTGGGCTGCATCCACAAAGGGCATGGTTAAGATATCACCACAAGGTAAAGCACGCACCTTTGAAAGTGATATTGAATTTTTAGGATGCATTTCATATCAAGATAAAATATTAGCATTTTCAAAGAAGAATCAAACAGCCTACATATTCAACTCGAAAGGTAAACTTATAAATAAATGCGTATTGGCTTCGGTCATGGGTAGAATCGGCGCTATAAAGGGCTCAATTGTATGGCGTGGAAAATGGATTATATTTACCAATGATGATACATTCCTACTAGATATCAATGCCAGCATGTTTGAAAAAGACAGCAAGTTGCAAGTACCTGCGGGCGCACAGCAGGGATATATTGACGGCTATCAATTTGTAGGTAATAAGAGTGGTAACCTTTGGATTTTTCCTCCAACGGGAGATTTCAGAATATTGAAGATGATACCTAACCTTCAAACTACAAACGAGAAAAACGGTATCTTTAAAATTGTAAGAACAAAAAATGGTTTGTTCTACATAGCTACATATGGTGGAGGATTATTCACCTATAATTATGCTAGTGGCGAAATGCAACGTTTCACTGCCGAAGATAAAAATCCAATCATACATTCTAATTTCCTTTTGGAAATCATGACCGACAATACTGGCTGTATATGGATAAGCGCAGAAAATGCAGGATTGAGCAGAATCACTCCTGCGGATAATAATGCGGCCTATTATATGATAGACTATAAGCAAAAAGGTGACTGGACAAACTACATGAAAAACATTTTCATGGGAAAAGACGGAAATGTGATTGTCTCTACAATGTGCAATAATCTGTACAACTTTAACCAAAACACGAAGACTTTCACCTTCAAGCATAAACTGAAAGCCGGCATATACGACTGTCTAATAGATTCTAAAGGAAATGAATGGCTTGCCACACGTGGTGATGGCATTTATCTGAACGGAAAGAAGATGATTTTGCGTGCAGACGGAGAGCATGTTGATGCCAATGATTTCTTTAGTATAGAAGAAGACAAATTCGGCAGAATATGGATTGGAAGTTGGGGATATGGTATTTATTTAACAAGATACAGCAATACAGGAATTCTAAACGCAAAGAACCTCCTCACAGGAGAATTCAACGAGAATAGAATCCACGACATGAAAATCACGCCTAATGGCAATATGTATATAGCTACATTCAACGGACTTTATTATGCAAATATCAACAAGCGCAACATAAGCAATAATGACTTTTATGCATACAACGTGATAAACGGCAAATTCCCGGTTGATGAGGTTAATTGCATTTTGCCAGACCGTGACAACGTTGTCTGGGCTGGTACTGTCGGTGGAGGACTAGTAAAATGCGACTTTTCAAAAGGGCCACGCAAAATGACATTCAGAATGATTTCTAAGACCGATGGACTATCCAACAACAACGTTCGTTCATTGGTAAAAGATCGTTTCGGCTGTATTTGGGCTGGAACAGATGAAGGATTATCACGAGTAGATACAAGAGATAACTACGTGAGGAAGTATATTCTTACCAACAACGTACAAAGCAACAGCTTCGCCGACAATAGTGCAATGAGACTAAGTAATGGTAAACTTGCTTTCGGAACCTGTTACGGATTGGTCGTTCTGAATCCTGCCAATGAAAGAAATATCAAAAATAACGAATCTGCATCCAAGGTATATATAAGCGACATTCATGTAAACGGCAATTCCATCTACGACGGACAGGACTCTGCTAGTGATTTGAACTCAGCTATTGACGATACAGGTCGCATGACACTTGAACATACACAAAACTCACTGACATTATATTTCTCAAACTTCGCATATCAGGATATAGAATCACAGTTATACCAATACTACCTTGAAGGATTAGACAACACTTGGAGACGCGCCACAAGTGATTCACATGTGGAATACTCTAATCTCTCACCTGGTAAATATGTATTCCATATAAAATCATTGGCGAAAAATGTATGGGGCAGCGAAACACAACTTGTTATCGTGATTAAGCAACCTTGGTATAACACGTGGTGGGCATGGATAATATATTTGTCAATAATAGCAACGGCAGGATATTCTTTCTACAGAAATGCGAAAGAGAGACTAAAACTTAGTCAGCAAATGCAAGTGGAGAAGGAACTGGCTGATTTCAGGATCAACTTTTTCACACACATAACTCATGAATTCCGTACTCCTTTGGCTATAATACAGAACGCAATAGACAAACTAGCACAACCTGGCGTGCCTACAAGAAGTAATATTCAAACAGCCAAACGAGGCACTCACAGACTGTTGAGACTGGTGAATCAATTCATGGAATTCAGAAAAATTGATACTGGAAATGTGAAACTTAGCGTTGAGAAGGATGATATCATTGCATTTATACATGACATCTACCAAGACCTATGGAGCGTAGCAAACCAAAAAGGAATAAGCTATAGTTTTCTTCCATTCAAAAAAAGTTATGAAATGCTCTTCGACCACCAGATGGTTGAGACAATGGTTTATAATCTGCTTTCAAATGCCGTGAAATATACAGCCGAAAATGGCAACGTTCAAATACGTTTAAGGCATGATGAAGAAGATGAGAAACTATATATAGAAGTTGAAGACAATGGAACGGGAATAAGTCCGGAACAACAAGCAACACTATTTGAACCATTCATGCACGGATATGTTTCAAAAGGTGGAATGGGTATCGGACTATACACCGCACACATGATGGCGCAACAACATTATGGAGATCTTACATATCTAGAAACTTCGCCAATGGGTGGATCTTTATTCACGATTACTCTCCCTACTGATGAAGATATATTCCAACCTGAGGATTACAGTGCTGACACAGCCATAAACACTGATGACAAAGATGATGAGCGCAGTGTTCAATTGATAAAAGAAATGGCGCCTGAAGCACTTAACAACCAGAAGATTGTAATAATAGAAGACGATCCTGACATGATGGAACAGATAAAGGGAGAAATCGGTATTTATTTCAACACGGTTGGATTCTGCAACGGAAAAGCGGGATACGAAGGTGCTATAAAAGAAGAGCCCGACCTTATACTATGCGACATTATGTTGCCGGATATGAATGGATATGAGATTGTAAAGAAACTCAAGGAACATAATGAATTCAAGCATACACCAGTGATCATGCTTACCGCTCTTGATGATGAGAACCATCAGATAAAAGGATATCAAGCAGGAGCGGATGACTACATGATTAAGCCATGCAATTTCAATTTACTTATTGCCCGCATGATCCAACTGATAAAGTGGAATTCTGCAAGTGGCAATGTAGAAAGTACTCCAATAGAAAACAGTACTGTTGCAACAGATACGCCGATATTAACCAATAAAGCTGATAAGATTTTCCGTCAACAGGTTGCGTCTATCATCAGTCAGCATATTAGTGACGCTGATTTCAACGTAGACAGACTTGCACAAATTATGTGCATGGGACGAACTAAGTTTTATGGAAAGATGAAAGAAGTTTATGGCGTTTCTCCAAACAAATATCTAATTAACGAGCGTATGGAATGTGCCGCGAAACTGATTCTTGAAAATAAATACACTATATCAGAAATCAGTTATAAGGTTGGCATCTTGGATTCGTCATATTTCAATAAATGCTTTAAGGCAAGATATGGTATTGTTCCAAGTAAATATCAAGGATAGTAATTACTTTATATGACTTTGTAGAGCTGAAGGTTCCAATACCTTCACTTTGCTTTCATCGAGTTTTGTCTTATCCAGATTAAACACTTTTATAAAAAAATCATAATTGGCTTGGCGTTTATTTATTCCGAAATCGTGACGTTCATTTGGCAAATGCACATTCGTCAGTTTATCTTCTGCACCATAGAAACCATATATACGCTTTAAAAAAGGAAACTCTAATTGGGGAACACTTGATGTCCAGTCGCCACCATCACTGACGATAAGCAAAGGGCGCGGAGCGAAAAATGATATCAATTCGGGATTGCATGTTCCACCACCTGCCAACTGGATAGGTTTGCCGCTTTCGCAAGGACAACCTCCATCGAAATGACTCGCCAGATTCACTGTTGGTGCAGCTGCCGTGATACGGTTATCGAGAACTGTAAGCAAAATTGTATGAGTTCCACCACCGCTACCGCCATTTACTCCAATGCGCTTTTTATCAACATCTTTTCTGTTATTCCACATATAATCAAGCAATACTTCCGCATTCAAAGCCTGTATTACATGAGCTCGATCTGTCTGATGGCTATCCTTGCCATATTCCATCTCGCTTTCTCCCCATCCATATAGGTCAAAGTCTACACAAATAGCTCCCATTCTGGCAAGAGTGCCAAGGCGCAATTGTTCGTCTTTGCGATAGCGTCCTCCATTAAAATGTCCATCAGGACAGATTATAAGTGGATGCTTTCCTTTTGTGATAGGACTATATATGCTTCCAAACAGATGTTCGCCTGGCAAAGTCTCTATACAAATGTTCTGTACTGTATATCCGTCATTCTTTATAATCTTACCAAGTATAGCCTTATGATGCACAAGACTGTCTTTGTATTTATCTATTTCGAGAAGTTTTCGAACTTCACGTCTTACGCTGTCGCGACGCATCTCAAACTGTTGTCTGTTTGAATACATACCACTGAGGTATTTAAGCATCTGCTCACCTTCCTGCACATGACGCCGAGGATATTCATAAGGTTTTATCTTATATATCTTATCAGACTGCTTCCAGTAATTGAAATCAAACTGAGCGAGAATATTCCTCAACGATTCTTCCAAAGAATAGGCACGCACCCTGAAATCGGCATAAGTCAATTTCAAACCTGTTGTGTCTACATTATATTTGAACTTTACTTTAAAGCGCTTTTCCAGACCGTTCATCACAGTGCTTAATGGTTTTTCATATTTTGTAGAATATGTCTGTGCCTGAATTGGAGATTGATGCATAAACATCAAAAGTGCCAATGCCAATATTGATTTAATATTTTGCATAATCAGTTTGTTTTGTATATTAGAGTTACTTCAATATATCTTTAACGATTATTCTGCCAAGTTTATTGCTGTTGGCAACCTTCTTTCCGTCAACGAATATCGTCATTCCTCTTCCGATATGGTATCTACCGCCATTCTCATCCCATACAATACATAAGTTATGGCCATGATAAAGAATGTTGTCCAGACAGAACCACTTCCATTTTCCGTTTGGTAATAATGGATTAATTTCGAGGGTATCGTCCTGACGCGGGCGAAGTCCGCACAATCCTGTGATGACAAGATCAGCAAAAGTGCTGTGGTTGTAATATCTGCTTCGTTCCTGATCGCCTTTCAACCAATATCCTGTTGTCTCATCAAGATATTCACCGATATATGGTTTACCATGATAGTTCTGACTCTGTACATATTTCTCAAGTTGCGTGAAATATGCTTTGTGCCAAGAATCATAATTATCACCATCTTTATTTATTATAGGTAGATGGGTATAATCATTCAGAAGATTAGCCATTGAAGTAAGCGTCTGGCTAGTGGCAAAAGGCCATACAGCACCGTCCCATTCACATTTACCAGTTCCATGACTACGGAATGCAGGATGACGTTGTTCTGCCGTAGTTAATCCAAAAGGTGCCGAAAATCCCTTTACATCTATCGATTGAAGCCATGCTTGAGAAAATTTACTATTGTCTGCTGGAAGATTGAAATACCAAGGAAGGAAACCAATCTCCTCACGAACAGCAGCAAACTTCTTATTTGGATATTTCACTTCAAAGAACTTTGCACTATCGTTCCACAATTTTGTCTCCACAAGACTCTTGATGGTATCGGCCTTGAGATTATATAGTGTGGCAACATCATTCTTTCCAGCAAGACCTGCTATGTTAGCTATTGCACGATCGTTTCCATACATATAACTGTTAATGCTAGGGCGTGCATTCTTCTCTTTTCGTCCTCCACTTATAGTTTCTTCCATAGCGTCTCTCACGTCATATTGCCAATATAGAGACGGTTTGTTTTCATTTATCCAACGATGACTATCCCACAGTTTATTTTCCCAGACCAAATCATTCAGCAACGCTGTTGCATTGTCCTTGCGGTGATCAACGAGATAGCGGTTCCATATACTTGACGCAATCCATGAACTATAGAAATTAATCTTCTTCATTGGTTTCCCGTCATTGCCACGAAACCATGTATTGATTATCTGATCAAGGTAAACAGGATTGCGAAGCCATCTGCTCTCATTAATATGATGCCCGACAGCAGACGCAATCAAATTATATTTATCAGCATAGTTGCGTTTTACGAGAAATTCGGTCATAGCATATCCTTCTGGAGTATTCTCTATATGCTTGCGAAGTGTCCACCAACGATAATACCATGTCTGTTCAAAGTCTTTCTGTGGGCAGTCAAACAAAGGTATGTTACTTTCCATCCATTGCCATGCGCTGTCGTTAGGAATAGCCTGAACGATATTCTCGTCTTCCATATTATTGAAGTAATCAACGTAATGGCGATAATCAGAAGGTGTTAACACAGCAGCCCCGGCACTGGCATCGTCACTTTTAGTTTTGAAATTTGCTATGCGATATTCGGCAAGTGAGTCTGTAGCACCAGCATTATCTAGTATTCCGTTCCAGTCAGCAGGAGAATCAACGTCGGGACTTGTACGCTGAATACCTGTACGCATCATTATCCGCTCTATTTCATGCACTGGAGCATAGAATATTCTCTTTCCTGCATTTTTTCCATCAACAAAGAATTCTGCCATGCGGTGATCTACACTTAGATGTACCTTAATATGATATACCTGATTAGGAACATAATCACATAGTTTGCCATATCGTGCCCCACTCTTCGCACGAATAATGCCCTCATTGGTAAGTTCTATACGAGATGCTGCTATTCCTTTATCATCAAGAAATTCTATCTGTAATATTCCATTATGATTTTGCATTGCCTGCAAATCAAAGTCAACTGTCAACTCGCGTGTTGCAGGTATCTTGCGCTCCACACGTGCATAGTCGAAAGGATCTTCATCTTTCAATGTAAGCCATTTACCACTTATGTCTACAGGTGCCATTATTGGCGAATATATATTCCATGAGGTAAGTTGTGACAATGACGAATAACGAGTGAAGTCATCGTCTGCCTGACGATGTGACTCTGTCTGTACAGGTACAGGTATACGTGCAACCCAAATATCTTCTTTATTCATTGAGTAGCTCACCCACATGTTTCCATCTAGCGGTTTCCCATTACCTTCAAGTATTCCCCTTACATATTGCGGTCCGAAACTCTTATAATTTCCACCATATCTCATAGGAGGAACTTCTCCACATACAAGATTAAGAGTTGTATAATCTAGTCCGTCGGCAGACAACGATATTCCAAGAGGCCATCTATATTCAGATGGGTTATAAACTGTGGCATAACTACCATCCGACAAACGTTGTCCCCAAATCTTTGCATTGCTATTAACAAATCCAGGAGCGCGTTCAACTGGCTGACTCCACGTGTTTCCACCGTCGGCAGAGATTGATGTAAGAGCATGTTTCCACAATGCCACCAGACGACCATCAGGTAGCGTGTAGTCATTATATGCTTTATAAGGTTTGTTAAGCGGAATGAGTTTATCATTTCTATCAGCCTCTTCCACCCATTGCATGCGATAACGAGGATTAGCAAGAATCTCTTTTGCAGCCTTCACAAGGTGTTTGTCTGCATGGGTGAAATACGGATAATCAGTATTCGACTCATTAAAAGAGTGATTATAATATATAAAGTAAATTTTGCCAAAACTTCCATTAGCTTTCACTTCCCTTATCACACGTCCGATACCGTTGCCATCATTTGGATCATCCTTCGGATCTAATGCTACACCATAATTACCCAAAGCATAAAGACGGTTTTCGCTACTTATATACCAGCCAACACGTTGGTGCATAACTGCAATAAGATTATGAGCTTTAAGGATGTTACCAGTTTTAGAATATCCTTCAGGAACACGATACTCTGGAAATATCACAACAGGTGATGTCCAATGATATCCATCTTGTGATGTTTGTAAATTGGTATGTGAAGGTGGTATGTGTTCATCCGATGGATCAGAAAGATAATGCACATAAAATTTTCCTTTCCAAAATGCAATCATCGGCTGATGATTATATGTCCAACCGTTTCCGTTCTGCACTGAAGGATGTTCGCGGTTTGCACGAAGAATTTGTATATTGTGTACTCCAACCACAGGCGAGAGTCCTCCGTCATGATGATTAGGATCACTCAGTTGACTGCCTGAATAATGCACTCGCTGAGCATTTATTGGAAAAGCCAGTGAACATAATGCTATTGTACCTTAATTCCGCAGGCTGTTTGCTTGCATAATTCAAATCAATGTTGAGAAGTCATTTTATCTGTTTTAAGTGGCAAAACGATTTTTT